>Ga0075154_10000573_pt1 | contig 30317 bp, 16 predicted proteins | sample JI71714BDNA_FD_70965 | JGI IMG/M metagenome (GOLD analysis project Ga0075154, IMG submission 70965) | Wastewater effluent complex algal communities from Wisconsin, to seasonally profile nutrient transformation and Carbon sequestration -... | ecosystem: Engineered > WWTP > Effluent > Algae...
AATCAGCAACGTAAGACCCTAAATAACCAAGCAAATTATTAGGCTCACTAATGGTTGAAAGATTAAAAGATGGATCGTTCTGATCATAAGAACTAAGAGTAATAATTAGCACTAGCGCTAACATCAACAACATAGCCGCCCGAACCACACTATGCATAAACAACCTTTTTATCATAAAAATACTATCGTCATTTTATGTTTATCAACCAAAACTTCAGGCGCGATCGCTCTGCCCTTCGCGCGCTCGTACTTTCTCGGGATAATTTTTAAGCCTTTGTACCATAAGACATTAGCGATCACCCCGATGGAACGAAGTGATCGCAGAAATCCAGCAAGGGGTACTTAAAATTTCACCCTTAATTTAAGCATAGCAGTGTGAGACATGAATTTCTTGCTTAAGCCCAAATCATATCCTGCTGACACGTCTATCGCATCGGAAGCGATAACCTTAGCTGATGTACCAACGCTGTAGTATAGCTTGGATATTTTTTCAGAAGGAGTGGCTATAGGAGCTAACCCTTCAACCAAAGTTACAGTGGTTGCAGAATTTTTGCTTTTAAAAGCATAGTCAAAATTAACATGCAATTCAGGCACTATTTTCATATCATTAAGTTCGGCTAAGTACTTAACACTTGCACCACCTAAAGCAGATGCTCTTTGCGCCTTTCTTTTAGCTACTTTTCTATTAAGCCCATTGCCTTTCTCTGTATATCCCTTTACCTCAACATTACTATAACTCAACCCCAAAGTTGGAACAACACTAACTGCTTCAATCACTTGAACAGCATAACCAACTTCAGCCTTTCCAAAAAGACTATTTCCATCTGGTTTGGCCGTAGCGATATTGTTAGCTAAATCACCAGTAGCTCTTTTTTTACTTATTTTGCTAAAACCATAGCTTGCTTGACCAGAAATAAACATTTGTGAACTAGCGCTATACATACCGTAAATACTACCTACGTGAGTATCGATATCATCTTTGGTAGCAGAATTATTCTTGCTTTTTACTTCATTCTTAGAGAAAGAATACGCAACACCTATTAAAGTCCCATTATCGCTAGCGGAACCACCATTATCAACGCCAATTGACACTCCCATTTGGCTAAAATCATAGCCAAGATCTGCCTTAAGAGGTTTTTGCTCGCCTTTCGAGTAAATCGCTTTAGCCCAAACACCATAAGTTGGCATGGAATCATCACCAGCTGCGATACCACTAAAACCGCTTATTCTTTCGCTCAGAACTGTGTTGGTGGTCAAAGACGAATTAAGCATAGCTCCTGTAGCTTGAGTATCAGGTTTTTGAACCTGTGGCAAGTCAGATGCCGCAACTCTCGAAGGGTTAGCAAGATAACTGAGTTGTGTGTTTTTAAGGTCACTTAATAACTCAAGAGCTGATGCTTTGACTAATTTGTTATTGCTGTTTAAATTCTCCTGAATAGCTTTTAACGTTACTTTCAGCTCTTCTTGTGTTGTAGCGCTATTTCTAAATTCAATAAATTTCTGAGTGGCAACTAATTGTTGGGTTAACTCTTCAATTTGAGTTTTTAAGCTAGCATTACCAGCGATGAGTTGGGCTTGTAGATCCTTAAGTTGATCAAATCTTGCCTTAAGATCTGGATTCGCATTTAGAACATCACCTTCCCTTGTGTCTGTTGCAGTTAAAGCATTTTTAGCTTGAGATTCCAGCCTGAATTCTGATACCGCTCCATGCACGGTAGAGCCGATAGTTTGTGCAACAGATTGATAATTTTGTTTCTCTAAATCGCTGATATATTGCTTTATGGTTGGATCCTCAACTAAAATCAAATCTTCTAAACTAACTCCAGCAGCAATTAGTTCATCTTTTGTAATTTTATCGTCTGGGTTAGCGTCATTGTAAACGGTTAAAAATTCGTTCCTTGCTGCATCTTTAGTAAAAAGATCTCCTAAAAAGTTTTGAAGCGAACCCGGGACAAAAGTAAAAACATCACCAGCTGTAATTCTAGGCTCCAGCGCATCGTCTAAGTCGCTTAGATTAGCATACAAAGCACCGCTGCTCAATCGATAACCAGCCCCAGTATAAGTTATTGTTTCATTTACAGCAAAAGCGTTGTTGCTAATTATGCTACTGCCGGCTAATATTGAAGTTGCCAAAATTTTAGAAATTTTTAATTTTTGTATAATTTTCATTTTCGATATCCTAAAAGATTTTAATTGAATAAATATTTCAAAGCTATGCTTTTACATGAAAGTTAAACTAACATAGTTATAAAAAATATTTAATCAAATAATATTTTTCTTTTGAATTTGTTTAGTAATCGCTTGGCTAATTGCAGCTTAAATATCACTAATAATTATATAATATGTCTAATACTTATATAATTATGTGCATTCTTTAAGATTTTCACTTTTGAAGTTTTTTCATTGAAAGCCATTTATTGATCATTTCAGCGAAATCTTTTTGTTTTACTGGTTTGGAGAGATAATCATCCATGCCGACTTCTATACATTTCTCTTTATCTCCCTTCATAGCATTAGCAGTAAGGGCAATGATGGTTAATGGTGATAAATTATTGCTTTTTTCATTTTCTCTTACAGCTTGAGTAGCAGCAAAGCCGTCCATAATCGGCATCTGGCAGTCCATGAAAATCATCACAAAGTTGCGATCTTTCTCCAAAGTAGCGACAGCTTCCTGGCCATTGCGCGCTAAAATAACCTCGCAATTAACTTTTTCTAGCATTTCTTTGGCGAATTCGGAATTAATCCTGTTATCTTCCGCCATTAGCACTCGTATTTTTTCATCGCTTCTTACGAGATTGTTAGTTTTGTACTCAAACTCTGCTTGGTCATGGTCTTGCTTATCTGCTATTTCGAGCGGTACAACAAACCAAAAATTAGAGCCTTTATCAGGCTCACTTTCTACCCCAATCTCTCCTTGCATTAAAATGACAAGCATTTGACATATCGACAAACCAAGACCAGTTCCACCAAATTTTCTGGTAGTGCTACTGTCAGCTTGCACAAACTTTTGAAAAATCATCATGAGCTGCTCTTTAGTCATGCCAATACCAGTATCAGAAATTGAGAACATTATATTCTCCTTACCAAGAGGAGTGTTCGCGTTTTCTTGTTTTGATATGGTGATCTTAACATTGCCATGTTCAGTAAATTTTAAAGCATTACCAATCAAATTGTGAAGTATTTGCCTGATACGCATTGAATCGCCAACGTAATATTCTGGTAGAATGTTTTGAAAATCAAGAATAAGATCAACGCCTTTTTGTTGAGCTTTAACGGATAAAAGAGCTATTGCATCTTCCGCAACTCTTTTTAAATTAAACCTCAAATATTCCAATTCCATTTTGCCGGCTTCGATTTTGGAAAAATCTAGTATGTCATTCAAAATACCTAATAGATTTTCTGCTGAATTTAGTATATTTCCGGTATATCTATGTTGTTGCTCTGTTAAACTAGTGTCTAGGAGCAGTTCGCTAATACCAATAATACCATTCATTGGTGTTCGTATTTCGTGGCTCATTATAGCTAAAAAATCACTTTTTGCTTTGTTTGCCTCTTCTGCTGATTTAGCTGCTTGCTCTAAATCAATATTTTTCTTTTCCAGCTTACTGTTTAGCTCTTTTAATTCTTTATCTTGCTCTATAAGTTGAGCGTTTTTAATTTTTACGCTATTAGCTGCTATTTGTCTATATAAGGCTAGTAGTGTTACTAGAATAGTAAAAGCAATGCCGGTATATTTGAAATTTCTTATCGATAAATAAATCTCGCTTTCATAAAATTTTTTATTAGGTATCCCTACCCATAAATACCACTTACTTTGAGGGTCATTGATTTTTATTGGTATAACTTCAGAATAGATCAAATTAGGATCATTCTGAGCTTTCTTTACCCATTCCATTGAGAGATCAACTTGTTTGGAGTCAGGAGATTTGTTAGCATAGTTATGATCGACATTAATGAAAGCAAAGTTAGTATTTGGAAATAGCTTTTTAATGTTATTATTACGAATAATAGTGCTAATACCACCTTTGAGCGTGCCATCTGGAGCATAAAAGGGCACAGTGAAAATTAATCCCGTTCTGTCTTCGTCGTTTTTGGTTTTGTTATATTCAGAGTTATCGCAAGTAATAACTTCCGGGCCGCTTATCATTGGTAGATTTAGTCCGGAGATTTTATCGCTACTTGGGTAATTTTTTTTATACCACTGAAATTGCTTGACGAATAGATGGTATTCATAAATTTCCACCTCTGGCTGCGCTATAAAATCTTCTTCCCCATCAGCTGTTTTTGTGTTGTCATTTTTGTTTAAATAAGTGATTAACTCATCAAACATCTTGATCGGCTCTTGTAGTCTTCCGGTTACCGGGTCAACCTCGTCAGGATTTAAATCTGCCGGCACTATGTAAACTTCAGAAATATTAACGCTATAGGCAAGATTATTATAGATTTGCTGGATTGACATTAAGTCATCAATACTTAAATTTTCTCCATGTCTTGAAACATTACGCACACTGGGTAATAGACTAATGGTCCTTAAGTTTCGATAAATTTGTTGCAGCGAATCTTCGAAAATGGTTGCTGATATACGAGCATTGGCGCTTGAGGAAGCTATGTATTCGTTCCTAATATTTTGATAGTCAATATTAGCTTTGTATAAGAATATGAAAATTAAAATAATACCGATGAATAAAATAATAGCGTATTCAATTACCTTATCGTAAGCAAGCAAGCTCTGTTTTTTTTTACTTAAGGAGTTTTCATCAGAAGCGGTCATTTCTTGCTACGTTTAACAATTTATACTTTTAGTCGATAATTTATTAACGAACTCATTTAAAAGCTTAAGTCTTTAGCAAGCAATTGTCAATAATTTAAGTTATTGTTAAAATTTTATTTATTATTTAACTTAAGCCTTAGTGTAAAACTATCTACACTAAGGCTAACAATTGTCAGTTTGTAGTATTTAGTTTATACAAAATCAAGAGCATCTTGAGTCATATCATCAATCTCACCAGAAAGCGCCATGGATTGGTCTACTACTTTATCATCATAGAGCACTACTGATTTATCTACCACTTTAGCTAGATTTTTCATCCAATCGGTTAGCTTAGTGTTTGATAATAAAACAGTTTCTTGATAACTTGGAGGTTCTTTACTTAATGTTAATTCTTTAAGCTTTTGTTGCACCCTACTTTCCACAAAAAAGGCCGGTATTTCTGAAGAATGTCTTGAAGAAGCATATAGCAATAAAAATGGCTTCTCCAAAACAATTTCGGTGTCTCTTTTTTCTAATGAATCAACAACTTCTTTAACTGTAGTTTCAAAATCTTTTTTGAATATAACATCATCTTCTACAAAAGATTCACAAGTATTTCCATATAAATTTTGCAATACAGCATGTGTTAATTCATGAATGATGCAAGATATAAAATCTATAAAATCTTGAGAATTTACATCATTTTCTATTATTTTTTTAGTATTAAAAACATTTAGTTTATTTGATGATGGATTATACGCTCCCTGTCTTGTTGCATCTCTTTCCTGAAAAAAGTTTATTGATAAATCTGGAATATCTGATGCTGCCTCTAGCATTTTAAAAGCAACATCATCTTTTTTCGCTAATAAAAGACCTTTTACTAGTTTTTCGATCAATACATCCCTATCTTTTGGACTAGATAAGTCAGTTTTAATTTTTTTAAGAAACTTATTTATACAATCATTCTTCATTTTCCCTAATGGGTCATATATCAGTTCTGTTAAATTACTTGAAAACCCTAAGCTTTTAAGAATATTTTCTTGTGCTTCTGATAAACATGACGTTTCGATAAGTTTATCAATAGAAGCTGAATTTTGGTTTAAAAAATTTGTGATAGCTGACTTTAAAGAAGTTGGTAATTTTTCAAAAGATTCGAGCTGTGACGCTAAGATTAGCGTAAATTGTTTAATACTTTCTAAATTGAGTACTTTGGTTGTTGTATAGTTAATAAAGATTTTTTCTGCAGTTTTTGTCATTAATTCAAAAGATTCTTTTGTTGTTGATATTTTTGCCTGAAAAAATAAATTGAAGAAAAAGCCAAATTCTCTTTCGTTCTCTAAAAACTCATCCGAGTTTCTTAATAAGATTTCAGTAAATAGTTTTTGTGTTGAGATATTTGTAGAAAAAGCTAAGTTACCAATGGACTTTAGAAAAGTTTTTTCCACCATTAAAGAATGAATACTTTGTGAAATTATTTCAACAAGTAATTCCCTATGGGCTGGCATGCCTACAGACAGATCTTTTATAGATCCTACAAAATCTTTGTTTAGTAGGAACAAATGAATATCTTTTGCAATTATTTTGGCAATAAAGTCTTTCTCATGGGGAATTTTAAACGCTAAATCCGTTAAAAATATTCCAAATTCTTGCACATCTATTGTGCTTTTTAAAGTATTAGCTATATCGTTAAAAATCTCAATTCCTTTCTCACCAAAGTTAAACAGTTTACCTAATTCGTATAAAAAGAAAGGGTTTGATGCGATTTTATTATAACGAGCCTTTTCTACTAATGTTCTTAGAGCTTTATGAATAAAATTATCTTCATCTGTTTTTTTTGAAGAAAAAAGCGACATATATGATAATGGGCTAATGGATAAATCATGTTCATACAGATAAGACTTAGAATAATCCATTAAATGCTCTACCGACTGAATACGACTGAATATAAATGGAGCAGAATCCACTAAATGTGCCAAAATTTCCTCTCCATGTTTTCCGGTTTTTTTAAGTATCCCTTCAAATAAAAACGAGAAATACTTAACAACTTTCTCCGGGCTATCATCAAGACCTAAAGATTCTTCAAAAAAATCTTTAACTATGTTTAGAGATTCTAAATCGCCAGAAGCAGCTAAATTCATTAATTTATCAGTAAAAGGTTTTTTATCGAAAATATTTTCCTTCCTAGCTAAAATAGATGTCAATAAGACAAATAAACTCAAACTGTCTTCTTCGCTGTCTTTTTCAGCCTTTGGCATGGTGATGGTTTTTTTTGCTGAATCTTCTAGAAAATCACTTAATTCATCATTTGTTAATGTATCAATCCATTGAAAAATATCTTGCTCATTTTGTTTCAAAGCGTGGATTATTATGTCTGTTGAACCTAGGGCAAACAATTTTTTTATATCATGCTTGTAAGTTTCTTGATATTCTTGCTCAAGTTCTTGTGTTTTCCTTAGTTCTTCATCAGTTGGTGCAACTGTTGGAATGAAAGATGAAAAATATTGCTCAGTAACGTTAAAAGTTTTAATAGGTAATTCTGTGATTTCTGCTTTGGACATACTGATAATTATTGGTTATTTAATAATTAGATATTAACATATTATTAACTAAAGTCAACATTTAATTGAAATACCTTAATAAAAATTAACAAATCGCCGTCTTGTTAAGGACTCTTGTTTTTTTTAAATTGATTCATATCTATATATAACTAGGATTTAAGTAGTTTTATTAACGAGGGACTTATGAACATAGAAAAATTTACCGCTGCATCAAGAGCAGTTATCTCAGCATCGCAAATGCTAGCTGCAAAGAATAATCATCAGCAGATACTGCCAGCGCATCTTCTTGCTTCTTTGCTTGAAGAGGAAAGCGGCATCGTATTAAATTTACTCTCCAAGACCGGAGTCGATGTAAGAACAGTGCGAAATTCTTTGGAAAAGGAGCTAGCTGCTATTCCCCAAGTTCAAATACACGGCGGTAGTGGTGGTGGGCAGGTTAGTTTGAGCTCAGAAGCTCTTAAGGTACTTGAAAAAGCATTAAGCCTTGCGAAAGATAACAAAGATAGCTACGTAACTATAGAAAGGCTGTTTGAGGCAATATCTTACGATAAAGGACCAGCGGGCATAGCTCTTAGCTCTTCCGGTCTTGCCCCTAAAAAACTGTCTGCGGCAATTGCGGAGCTTAGGAAAGGTAGGACAGCCTCTTCAGAATCTGCCGAAGAGGCTTACGATGCTTTGCTAAAATACGGCCGAGACGTAACAAAGCTTGCCTCTGAAGGTAAGATTGACCCTATAATAGGTAGGGATGAGGAAATAAGACGGGCCATTCAGGTGCTTTCTCGTCGCTCGAAAAATAATCCGGTGTTAATAGGCGAACCAGGAGTTGGTAAAACAGCAATAATTGAAGGTTTAGCGCAAAGAATATATGTAAGAGATGTACCGGAATCGTTAATACATTGCCGGATTATAGAACTGGATATGGGTGCTTTGATTGCCGGAGCAAAATATCGCGGCGAATTTGAGGAAAGGCTTAAGTCAGTTTTAAATGAGATTAAAGAGTCGAGTGGTGAGATCATCCTTTTCATAGACGAACTACATTTGTTGGTAGGTGCTGGTAAGACGGACGGGGCTATGGATGCTTCAAACTTGCTAAAGCCGATGCTTGCTAGGGGAGAGCTACATTGTATAGGCGCAACTACTTTAGACGAATATCGCAAATATATCGAAAAAGATGCTGCTTTAGCTAGAAGATTCCAGCCAGTATACGTCTCAGAACCTACCTTGCAGGATACTATTTCAATTTTAAGAGGCATTAAGGATAGATACGAAGTGCATCACGGAATAAGCATTGCCGATAGCGCTATAGTTGCATCAGCTACGCTCTCTAACCGCTATATTACCGACAGGTTTTTGCCAGATAAAGCCATAGACTTACTAGACGAAGCAGCAAGCAGAGTGAAAATTGAAGCCTCCAGCAAGCCTGAAGAATTAGATGAACTAGATCGAAAAATTATTCAAATCAAAATAGAATTATCAGCTCTTGCAAAAGAGAAGGACGAAAATTCGCAAAAGAAAATTAAAACTTTGTCAGAGGAGTTAGCTTTCATGGAAGAAAAGTCGCTCGATATGAGTTCCAAGTGGCAAGCTGCGAAGTCTCAGATGCATCTTTCCCAAAAACTTAAAGAAGATTTGGAAAATGCCAAAATTGAACTTGAACGAGCTGAAAGAAAGGGCGATTTAGCGAAAGCCGGCGAGCTTAAATATGGTATTATACCGGATCTAACTAGTAAGCTCAAAGACTCGGAAAGCGGTAGCAGCATTAAGTTTTTACGAGAAAGAGTAACTGATAGTGACATCGCTGTGATTGTTTCAAAAATTACAGGCATACCGGTAGATACAATGCTTACCAGTGAAAAGGACAAACTACTTAATATGGAGGCGCATTTAAATGAGTCGGTAATTGGTCAGGAAGCAGCAATCGCTGCGGTTAGTGATGCTGTACGCAGGTCTAGAGCTGGAATTAGCGACCAAAACAGACCTCTAGGTTCTTTCCTCTTTCTAGGACCAACTGGGGTTGGTAAAACCGAACTTACCAAAGCTTTAGCCAAATTCTTGTTTGACGATAGAGCTGCGATACTTAGGATTGATATGTCTGAATATATGGAAAAACATTCCGTAGCAAGATTAATCGGCGCTCCTCCGGGTTATGTAGGCTATGAGCAAGGCGGGGCTCTAACCGAAAGCATAAGAAGGCGGCCATATCAGGTGATTTTATTTGATGAAATAGAAAAAGCCCATCCGGATGTGTTTAATATCATGCTTCAGATTCTAGACGAAGGCAGACTAACAGATAGCCAAGGTCATTTGGTGGATTTTAAAAATACCCTGATTATTTTGACCTCTAACCTCGGAGCAGAAGTCTTAGTTAACCAAAAAGAAGACGAAGATACAGAAGTCGTGCGCGATCAAGTGATGGCTTATGTACATGCCGCGTTCCGTCCTGAGTTTTTAAACAGGTTAGACGAGATCATTCTGTTCCATAGACTTAGCAGATCCAATATGAATGATATAGTAAAAATCCAGCTGCAGCATTTAGCAAAAATTATTAGTAGTCAGAATATTGAATTTAAATATGACGACGCTGCGATCAACTGGCTTGCAGACAAAGGCTACGATCCAGCATTTGGAGCAAGGCCTCTTAAGCGCATCATTCAGCGGGAAGTGCAGAATAACCTTGCTAAGCTTATTCTAGCGGGTAAGTTCTCTGGTGGTGATGTAATAGAGCTTACGGTAAAAGAGGGGCATTTATACTTCTAACACTTATATACTTCTAATACTTAAAACATTGTCTTTTGATTTTGTTTTAGGCACTGTTAACAGTAACCGTTCAGAGATTTTTTATATGGCTTGTAATCCAATCTCGGCCTCGGTCATGGCGAGCCCTTTTAAGGGCGAAGCCATCCAGAAAAAAACCTTAAATAAGCAGTATGAACTTATTATTTAAAGTGCTAGATCAACTATGTTTTAAAGAAAATGTATAGATTTTATTTTTGCATTAGAGATGACTAAAATTTTACGCATTAGAGCAGTAAGAGCTACCATTTTCTTTAAAACATAGTAGGTTCAGAAACCTAGTTTCTCATATGGAAAGACTTGTCCAAATTGTTTCAAACAAGCCCCCCACGAAAAATATTCCAAACAAGGTTTCTGAATTTAAAAGATGTACTAGAAATGGGCTGAGAATTTTATATGAAAATTCTGGGTTTCATCGTATTTTTTCTTCCTTACAGCAAAAGCATAATCTACTCTGATTGGTGTAATTTTAGTCACCCATAATACCCCAAAACCTACGGAAGTTCTAAGGAATTTGTCGTTATAAAACCCATCCTCTGTTACGGCTTTAGAGTCAGCATCCCATAACGAACCAGCATCAACAAAAACAGACCCTGTCACATTGAATTCTTCTGGTAACCCAACAGGAAAACTCAGTTCTGATGACAAAGTGTAGTATTTTTGTCCGCCAAATCCTTCATCAGTTATTTTATCCCTTGGTCCAATACCACCTGAAGCGAATCCTCTTAGAGAGTAGTCCCCCAAATTAAACCTGTCTGAAATCCTTATCTTTTTACCACTGACTCCCATAATATGACCAGCAGTAGCAGAGAATTTCAGAGTGTATTTATTTTCAGAAAACGACTTAAAAAACTTACCATCTATCTCATGTTTTAAAAATTTAGTATTTCCTCCAAGACCAGCAAACTCCTCGCTTCCATTTAGTAAATAGCCGTTTTTAGGTAGCACTCTACTGTCAGTTTTATCATAAGTTAAATTGTTTGCCAGAGACGAAGTAGTAAATTTACCCATTTGCTCAATGATGAACACAGATGTAGAGTTAGTAATTGGTGTTTTCAGGTTATCTTGCTTTATTGAGTATTCAATCTCATGGAATAAATCTTCCGTTATATCGTATCCAAGAGATGTTTTAGCACCAGTGGAAACTAACGAGTAATTTTGCTCCCCCTTAGCGAAGCCACTTCCACGACCATTTTCACTTCTGAATAAGTTAACGCCAAGACTTAAGTCTTTGTCTAGGAAGTTAGGATCAGTTATACCACCGTAATAATTGACACTTTTCTTACCAACCTGAGCTCCAGCATTCAAATATTTTCCGGTACCAAATAAATTTCTTTCCAAAAAAGCTAAACGTCCGAACGGACCTCCTGACGAATTATAACCAAGATCAAGCCCTATAGAAGAAGTAGATTTTTCTTCTACATCAATATTAAGATCATATTTATCTTTTTGTTCGGTAGGAGAAATTTTAAATGCTACCTTGTCAAAATAATCTAAATTGCGAATATTCTGTTCACCTTTTTCGATTTTACCTCGGTTATATACATCACCTTCCTCTATTTTTAGTTGACGCCTAATCACACGGTCTTCAGTTTTTAAATTGCCTTCAATATTAATTTTATTGATAAAAATCTTCTCAGCATGGTCTACAACAATTGTCACATCCACTGTTCTAGTTTCTTTATTAGGCTTAATATCTGGATACACTTCAACTTGAGGATAGCCAAGGCTTGCTAAATAACCTTCCACTTTTTCTGCGATTGACTCCATAGCAGACAAATTAAAAACATCGCCTTTTCTTTTAGGAATTAGTTTGCTTACTTCCGCCTGATTAATACTTTTTATTTTACTTATAAATCCGATATCACCAAACTGGTACTTATCCCCTTCATCTATAGAGTAGGTTAAAATGAACCCTTCTTTTGTTGGTAATAAATCCGCTATAACTGAAATGACCCTAAAATCAGCAAATCCGACTGAGTTGTAGAATTTCGCAAGTAGATACTTGTCATATTCTATTCTTTCTGGATCGTACGCATCGTTGCTTTCTAAAAACCTGAACCATCTAGATTCTTTAGTCATAATAATGGAGCGTAGTTCAGAATCAGAGTAATTGTTATTACCAGCAAAATAGATCGATTTTACTCCAGTTTTCGGTCCTTCCACGATTTCAAAAATAACTTTTACAGTATTGTTTCCTTGTTGTTCAACTTTGGGATTCACGCCTACAGAGAACCTTCCTGAGCGTTTGTATATTTCTTTGATTTTTTCTGTATCAGCATCTAGTTTGCTCCTTTTTAAGGACTCTCCCGCCACGGTTGATATTTCCGTTGCTAGCAAATGAGTTTTTACTTTAGAGTTTCCAGAAAAATATACCTTACTGACGAATGGAGTTTCCTTAACGTGAACCTTTAAAACTCCTCCACTGAAAGTGATTGAAATATCTTCGAATAATGAGGTTGCATATAAATGTTTTATAGCTTCGCTTTCTGAGTGTTCAGAGAACATGTCTCCTTCTTTAAGAACAAGATATTCCCTAACTGTTGAGCTTTCTATTCTTTGATTTCCTTCTATAAGAATTTTAGTAATTTTTTCTTCTGCAAAGCTTGTTAAAGCAAAGGTTAAGTACAAAATGGCAAAAAATAATTTTATAAACTTGTGCACAAAACACCTCTAAGAAATGACATAATTTATATTTTTAAGGATCATTACGCCCATACATAAAAAATAATCTAAACTTTTAGAATATTTTAAGATTATGAGCATCCAGTTTTATTTATCACAGATTTTTATAACAGTTAGATAAAAAATTACAATAAGAAAAATGAATTTATGCTCAATATAATATTTGCGACAGTTAAATTTACGACTTTTAAAGCTAAATAAACTTGATTTTGTTTTTCATTTTTTTATTTACATAAAATTTTTAAGAGAATAAATTGATACAAAATCAATTTATATTATAGGTATTTTTATGAAAACTAGTGCAAAAGTCGTAGGTTCTATACCATCTATTTCCATAGAAGAGCGGGATTACATTAATTGGTTAGTTTTAAGAAAGAATATTTTACCTATAAACCTTAGAGAATATATGCTTGATGATAACTTGATTCAAGAGTTCAGTTTATTGAATAATTACGTAAAACATACTTTATCTAAGTTTTACAATTCGAAGATTACGCTTAGTCAAGCTTCGGGATTTGTATTGCAGCCATTTGATTTTAAGCTTAATGGGACAATGGATCTTTACAAGCACTTACTTGCATATAGCGCTGTTAATGGTGCATCTTTGAATAAAAATGTAATGATTAGCATAGTAAAAGATTATGTTAAAGTAAGAACAGATTTAAATGTTCCAGATACCGAAGGGATAACTCCGTTGATGCTTTGTATCGACGCAAAGAATATAAATTTATTCTTTGCCTTGGCTGAACATGGTGTTGATATCAATGCCTTGGATCCTAGTGGATTTCCGCCCCTACATAAAATATTTGCCTATATTGAAAATGGAGAAATGTCTATAGAAGTACTGAAAGAATGGGTAAAAGCTGGTTATAAAATTGATGTTGAAGATCGGTTTGGTTTTACGGTTTTTAATCATGCAATAGCTAGTAAAAAGGAAATAGCTCCTGAGATATTTAAAATACTATCAGGTGGCATTAAAACTGAATCGGAAACTACTGAGTCTGTGCTTGATCTTAGCAAGTCTGTTGCAACTGTTATGCTTAGTACTGTTACGCTTAGTACTGTTACGCTAAGGGGTTTTGATAAAAAAAGCCATGATTTTGATACGAAAAGTCCTCCGGTATCTTTAATTGCTTCAGTCAGCGCAAAAGAGAAAGATGATGTAACGTTAGAGGTTGTAGGAACTCCTGGTTTGCGCGAAACGAAGAGTCCAGACAAGGAGCTCGCGCCATTGCAACTTGCAAGCGGGTCTTCTTTGATATCGTCATCTTCTTCGTCATCATTTTCCTCAGCGTCTTTTTCTTTGAATCAACAAAATTACATCAAGTGGTTAGCTGTAAGGAAAAACATTTTGCTTACTGGGGATCTAGAAAAAGATCAAGAACATATAATTAATGATAACTTGATTCAAGAATTCAATTTCTTAAATAATTACGTAAAATACGTTATTAAATACACTTCTACTTTACATGGTTCTGGATTGAAAGTGAATGTTAGTAGATCTTCAGAATTTGTATTACGTCCATTTAATTTTAAGTTTACTGAGTCTGATCATGGTGAGGCAGTGGATGTTTATGAGCAATTAATTCCATATATTGCCCTTAAGGGTACGTCTTTGAGTAAAAATATAATGGATAGTATAGTAAAAGATTATGTTAAAGTAAGAACAGATTTGGATGCTCCAAACAGTGAAGGTTTTACTCCGTTGATGATTTGCATGATGTCAAAAAACATGAATTTATTTTTTGTGTTGGCTGAACATGGGGCTGATATTAATGCTTTGGATCCGACTGGATTTCCGCCTATACATAGAATATTTAGCCGCATTGAAAATGGAGAAATGTCTATAGAAGTGCTGAAAGAGTTGGTAAAAGCTGGTTGTAAAATTGATGTTAAAGATAGGTCTGGTTTTACGGTTTTTGATCATGCGCTATCTAGTACAACGAAACTAGCTTCTGATATGTTTAAAATATTATTAGGTGGTATTAAAACTGAATCGGAAACTACTGAGCCTGTGCTCGATCTTAGCAAATCCGTTGCAGTTAGTGGTTATGATAAGAAGGGTCATGATTTTGATACAAAGAGCCCTCCGGTATCTTTAATTGCTTCAGTCAGCGCAAAAGAGAAAGATGATGTAACGCTAGAGGTTGTAGGAGCTCCTGGTTTGCGCGAGACAAAGAGTCCAGACAAAGAGCTCGCGCCATTGCAACTTGCAAGCGGGTCTTCTTTGATATCGTCATCTGCCTTTTCATCACCTTCAAAAATAGATGATGTTGAAACTACTGGAAGTAGTAGCGTTGAGTCTGAAGATGGGGTATCATGAAACAAGGGGATTTTAATATTTAATAACTATGGTCATGGCTTTTACAATAAGAGAAATACCGGACGATATTGTTGATTCAATGAAACAAAAGAATATTTGGATTACTGATTGTCCAGTGCCCATTGCAAGGTTGCGGTTGATTGATTTGGAGCATTACAATTTTGATCAAAAAATTATTTCTGGAAAAATCATAGTGCATGAAATTGTTGCCAAACAAGTATTGGCGATTTTTCAGGAGTTATTAGCCATCAAATTTCCTATAGAAAAAGTTGTTCTGATTGATGAATACAATGGTTCCGATGAAAATTCGATGGTTGATAATAACTCATCTTGCTTTAATCATCGAAAAATACTTGGCTCTGATGTGATCTCTATGCACTCATACGGTTTGGCAATAGATATAAATCCTGTTCAAAATCCTTATATTATCGGCGGTAGGTCAAAAAATGATCTTAAAATATGGCCAGCTGGAGGGGTTGATTACCTAAATAGAGCTAACCAAAGACCAGGCATGGTAGAGCAAATAGTGCCGATTTTTGCTAAATATGGTTTTGGTATTTGGGGGGGAAAGTGGGATTTACCAATTGATTATCACCATTTTCAGGTAGATAGAGCGAAATTAACAGAATTTGTTGTGTAAACGCCAATTTTGTGTGTAATTTTGTGCTTGACTAATTGTTGATCTGGTTATATCTTACGAAGACATAAGTTGTAAGCGCTAAAGATTCGCCTGTAAAAGATTTATCTGTTGATAATCTGGGCGTTTTAAATTGACTTAACAAAAATAAAATGCTAAAAAGCACAAAATTGTAATAAATATCTAAGTTGTTAGGTGTTTATCTAAAAGTGTTATTAGCAAAAGTTATTTAATGAGGTTTTGACTGTGTCTAAAAAAAGAAACAAAAATCTTCTGGTAAAACTAGTAAGTACCGCTGGTACGGGGTATTTTTTAGTTAAAAAGCGTAATCCAAAGACTGTCACGGAAAAGCTTTCCTTTAGAAAATACGATCCGAAAGTACGTAAGCATGTTGATTTTAAAGAAGAAAAAATAAAGTAAAGATACAAGGTTATTAAATTTATGGCAGTTAAAATTCGTTTGGCAAGAGGTGGAGCAAAAAAAGCTCCTTACTACAGAGTTGTGGTGGCTGATGCTAGAGCTCCTAGGGATGGGGATTTTATCGAAAAAGTAGGAACCTATAACCCTATGCTAGAAAAAAACGACGTAAGTCGTGTAGTGTTTAAAAAAGATCGTATAGAATATTGGCTTGGAAAAGGTGCTAAACCTACTGAGCGTGTTGCAAAATTTATTCAAGCAGCTGGTATTGTTCTGCCTAAGTCTATCATTAATAAGATGGCTATAAAGGTGAAGGCTCAAGTTAGCAAGCCTTCTAAAAAAGAACAAAAAGAGGCTGCTAGTAAATAAGTTAAAATGCCGGATTAGCTCAGTGGTAGAGCAACCGCCTTGTAAGCGGTCGGTCGTCAGTTCAAATCCGACATCCGGCACCATGTTTATATAAATCTACATTTTTTAAGGTTTGCTTTTTTGTTTGCGATAAGCAGGCGCTAAAGAGGCAAAAAGCGTAAATAATCAGTATCAGAATTTTTACTCGTCATCGAGAGGGAGCGGAGTGACCGTAGGGATCCCCTTCCTCTTCTTGTGTAATGGGTCTTGTGCGGTAGTTTGTCCTAGACCGGCTGCTCAAAGGAATGACTTAAGGTCAAGTGCAGGAAATAACGTCGCGAGAAGTATGTTTTCCAATTAACTATGATAATATAATTGAACATGAATGCTTTATTTGAATTAATTAGTTTCTTGTATGAGCTTTACTGGAGTTATATAGGCTGGGCAGTTATTTGCATAACTGGTATGTACTTTACTATAGTCTCTAGAGGAGCTCAATTTGGGGCTATAATCAATTTCAGAAAAAACATCAAGGACATATTACTAGAAGGGGCGAATAAGAAAAATACAGGGATTCATCCAATTAAATTGTACTTTGCTTCAGTGGGGGGAATGGTTGGTCTTGGTAATATTGTTGGGATTAGTACAGCGTTAATGATTGGTGGACCTGGAAGTATTTTTTGGACTGTGATCGCTTCAATTTGTGGGATGCTTATAAAATATTCAGAAATATATTTAGGAGTAAGACATAGGGTTCGTAATAACCATGGTGGGTTTGATGGCGGTCCGATGTACTATCTTAGAGATGCTTTTAAAAACAACTATATTTCGTACATTGTTGCCTTTTTAATTTGCATTTATGGCGTTGAAACCTATCAATTTTTAGTTCTTGTAGATAGGTTGGAATATAGTTTTGAAATTAATCGTACTGTAGTGATTTTAGGACTGTTGTCCTTGGTTTTGTATAGTTCTATTGGCGGGATACAAAGACTTGCAACTATTTGCACTATAATAATGCCAGTATTTATGGTAGTTTATATGATAGTTGCTTTGTACATCATTATAAGTAACTTTCAATTATTGCCAGAGTTTTTTAGTACCGTAATTTCTTCAGCGTTTTCTGGACATGCTCCGATTGGTGGTTTTGTGGGTAGTAGCATGATTATTGCTACTTATCAAGGTATGTCTAAGACTGTTTATTCTGGAGATATTGGCATTGGTTACGACTCCATTGTGCAGAGTGAAACTAACATTGTAAATCCTAAAAAGCAGGCTACTTTAGCAATGTATGCATTATTTACAGATACCTTGATTTGTATCCTCACTAACACTATGCTTGGTGTTACTGGTGCTTGGTATAAGTTGAATGATCTATCAGAATCTGATATCGTATCTAAAACTATAGGTGGTTATTTTCCTTATAGCGATTTGTTCGTAACTTTGTTGCTATTTTTTGCTGGATTTACCACTATCATAGCTTATTTAGCTGCTGGAACAAAATGTGCTAGATATATTCACCCAGAGTATGGTAAGGTTATTTATCTGGTCTACGCTATTTTTGCTTTTATTTTCTTCTGTAATTATTCTCAAACGGAGGTTATGGTGGTTATGGGCTTGCTTAGTGGGATTTTAGTGCTTATAAATGTGTCTGGTATGATAAAGTTAAGAAAGGAAATTAAATTTTAGTAGGAAGTATTATGAAAAATAAGTTTTTACTATTTGTCGGGGCTGTTGTTTTACTTGGTGTTGCTTGGGTTGTTTTAGCGAACAAGTTTGAAACCGCTGTGCAGGATAAGTACTTGCCATTGTTGAAGCAGCAACAAGAACTGGGGATGATGGAGATAGATCTTGATAAGATTAAGATTCATAAATACTCATTCGAAGTGACGATGGATAATGTAACTATTTTTCCAAAATACGAAGCTGTTAAAATTAGCTTTGATCAAATTTCTGTTTATCTTAATCCGATTCTTGAAAGTGTTTTAATTAACTCTTCTGGTAAAGTGTCGTTCAGTTCTGGGGATACGCAAATTTATTCAAAGGATCCTCTCGCGTTGAAGTTAAGCAGGACTTTGCTCGATGGAAGTTGGGACGATGTTCGCTTGTCAGTTGAAGGTAAGTCTCTTGAGCTTTTCAGTTCTGCCGATAATTCTTCTGTGGTGGTAGCCCAAAATTATAATTCTGTATTAACTGGTAAATTTGATGGAAAAACTGGCTTATATTCTTTAAAGCTTTCAGACAATATAAAGGACATTAAATTAACCGCTGCTTATTTAAGCTGGTCCAGTAATTTATTAAAGAAAATATATAATGTTAATAATGAATATCAAAATACCTTTAATCAATTTATTGCCGGATATTATGAAGCAGCAAACATCGGAGAGCCTGTTGAATATACTGGTAATTCTATAGTCTCTTTAAGAAAAGAAAAATTGAAGGAAATTTATACAGCTCTGCTTAGTGGCTCAAAGGTAATGGAAGGTATAACTTCGTTTGCATCTAATTTTGATGTTAAAAAAGAATTATTTAACATTTTACTCAGTGCCAATTATACAAGTAAAGTCCATAATACTAACACTGTTTTAGACTTTTCAAGCGATGCTAAGGATGTAAAAGGGGAGATTAAATTTGTTACTAGCTCTAATTATAAAAAGGATGAAGTTGAGAAAGCTAGAACTTTTATGGCCCATTTTTTGGCAAAAATATTTAATGATTTGCAAATTTGGAGTCAGAAAAGTAACCTAACAGATGTTGATTTTGCTAAATTGTCCGGTTATATTTCAGATGTCAAAAGTTTTGCTGTTAGTGCTAATTTGCTTTACAAAATTGAAAGTTCAGATTTTGATAGCAAGTTTAAGTTTGCAGTTGACGATCACATGATGGAGATAGATTCTAAAGGTCATAACAATAAGTCTTATAACGGTGTGTTAAAATTATCAGACCCTATAAGACTAATTAATGCTAAGGCAAAATTCGTTCACGAGGTAGTGTTGCCATTTATTGAGAAAGTAGTTGATAATTCAAAAGTTGATATTAAAAAACTAAAGGATTTTGCAAATAATATTGAAAATAATGGTTTAGAAGTTCTTAGTGTATTTAATAATTCAGCTAAAAGTGATGCTTTTGAAACTTCATTTAGTTTTGATTTGGAAAAATTCGAAGCAAAGATAAACAATAAATCTTTGTTGTCTATTATTACCGATGATAGGATTGTGAAGTTTTTAAAAGGTTTTGAGGAAAATAGTTCAGTGAACAAGCCTGTTTCTGCAGTGCAGGTTCCAGCAGGAAGCACTGATGTTAATGGAGCAGCAGTTTTAGAAAAACCAACGGCAGAAGATCGTTCTACTGAAAAACTAGCCCCTTCTGAAAAGCCTGTTTTAGAACAAACTGGAGTACCTAATGTTGAAAATAAAACTCATACTGAACAAGCACCACCCCAATCTTTAAACAACAATGCTAACAAAGCTGTTGAAGGTGCCAAGGCATCAGATTCTGATTCTTCAGAATTTGATAGTTTGGATGAAGATAATTAGACAAATCAATAGTTTTTTCTTTAAAGATGTCAACTAAATTACAATCTCTAAGAGGTATGAAAGATCTTTTTGGAGAGGATTTTGAAATTCACGATCATGTCGTAAAAACGGCTCAAATAGTATCTGGTTTGTATTGCTATGAAGGGCTTAGTGTTCCAATATTGGAATATACAAAAGTTTTTGATCGTACACTTGGCGATTCTTCTGATGTAGTAAGCAAAGAGATGTATAACTTTCTTGACAAAAGTGGCGACAATGTTGCCCTTCGACCAGAATTTACTGCTGGTGTTATGAGAGCTTTTATTGCAAATGGTTTACAGCATAAATTGCCGTTAAAATTATTTTCTCATGGGCCGTTATTTAGGTATGATCGCCCACAAGCTGGCAGACAAAGGCAGTTTCATCAAGTTAACTTTGAGCATTTAGGTAGCAATGAACCTTACTCTGATGCTGAATTAATTAAGCTTGCAACTAGTTTTTTTGCTGAATTAAATATAAGCGAATATATAAAAATAGAGCTTAATTCTCTTGGTTGTTTGGAATCAAGGGCTTCCTATCAAAAGGCTTTAGTGGATTATTTTACTAAATATCACCAAGACCTTTCTTACGACAGTAAGCAACGGCTTGTTAAAAATCCTTTAAGAATATTGGACTCTAAAGATGAGGGTGACATACGTGTAGCATCTGATGCTCCGTTGATTGCAGACTACTATACGAACGAAGCTAGTAAGTATTTTGATAAAGTATTAAACTATCTGGAAATTTTTAATATTAGCTATCAGATAAATCATAAATTAGTTAGGGGATTAGACTACTACTGTCATACTGCGTTTGAGTTTACGACAGACAAGCTTGGCTCTCAGAGTGCTGTTGGGGGTGGTGGTCGTTATGACTACTTATGTGAATTGATGGGCGGAGGGAGTGTTCCGGCTGTAGGTTTTGCCTGTGGGATAGAGCGTATTGCTTTAATTCTAGCTTGCAACAATTACAAATCAGAAAAACTTGCTCCTGTTTACATAATGTCTATTGGTCAGGAATGCGAAGAACATATTATTCAGTTGGCTGAAAGCTTGAGATCTAATTTTGTAGCAGTTACAGTAGAGTTAAAAGGCAAGTTACAAAAAAGGATGGAGAAAGCGTTAAAAAATGGTGCAGAATATATTATATTTGCTGGCGTAGATGAGTTACAAAATAATAATTTTAAGTTGAAAATTTTGAGTACTAGAGAGGAAAAAGCTTTAACAACTTCAGAAATTTTAGAGTTTTTTAAGGGATCATGAAGCCTTAGCTGTTATCTCCGAGAACGAATTAGTCTCTTGGGTGACCCAGGTAAAAAGAAACGCTGCCCCCGTTCGTGGTGAGGTTTTAGCATTTTTTACAATGATAAACACAGACAGCAGTAAGCATTGTAAGTTTAATCTATGGTATTTCCGGGGTTTTAAGAGCATGAAAATCTCTGAAATAACCACAAAAATGACAAAAACTCAGTCTACGACGATCCTGATTCTTGGGATGACTCTCCTAAGCTACCTGCTAAATCTATAGTAACACCAGAATCATCGGACAAAGCTAGAGTTGGCTTAAGTGGTTCGGTATATGTTAATTTTATCTTGTCGATTTCAGTTTTGCTTTGCTCATATACGAAAGCTTTTTTAAACGCTTCCTGAATTACCTCAAAATTTTTGGTATTTATCAGGCTTTTAAGCCCTCTTTGACCGATATTTATACTCAATATATTGCCAGTTTCCTCTTGAATTAAGTCAAGTCGATATCCTTGTATATAATTACGTATATGCTCTGCTGTATGATCAAGATTATAAGGATCAGCTATATAGTTTACTATTATCCTAATCAACTCTTTTGGGAAAAGCAAAAGTGAGTCAATTATTTGACTTATTTTTATATCACTAATAGTAGCGGTAAATTTTACACCGCCTTCATTAACCTTGCTTGGCATGATGCTGAAGTCCGTAAACTCCAAATTGGTAAAGTCTGTAGACGTAAGACTTGCTACTATTCCTTTCGTGCTACCTACCACAGTTTCGCCAAAGAATATATCTTCTTGGTAGTCGATATCAAGAGTTCTTGTTTGTTGAAAAATAGCGCTTTGCCATAAATCATTAAGATCACCAGATACACTAACAGCATCTCTATAACTTGAAATATTTCCTGAATAATCTTCACTGAAATTAATTATAAAATATTGATCGGTTTCTCTATCAGTCATTTTAAGCTGAGCACCATATAAGCGCCCCCCAAAAAGCTGAAAAAGAGCCCCTTGAAAAATGGTTTTATTATGGGCAAGTCGATACACAGCAACATTATCTCCGATATTAAAGGGACGGTCAGAAATAACATTTCCATTATCCTCATCTATAGCCATACCTTTTGCTTGACGACCTGTGTATTGCCCTACACAAGAAAATTCAGCCTTTGACATGGCGCCGATAAAGTCATCCATGTTTTTAATTCCAGTAACGTCTATAGCGCCGCTTATGCCCGCAATTTTATTAATTATACTAATACTACTTCCTTGTGGAGTTATTAAACTAATGCCTTTAGTAGAAGCCGATTTCTGGGTAACGATGATCATATTAGAAGAATTAGCAGAAGGAACCCCCGACAACACTGAAAATTTATACTGTTGTAGAGCTTTGGAAGGATGTGTTAAAATTGCGGTTGTAAGGTTACTTGCCGTCTGTTCCTCGGTATCACCTATCTTAAATTGTCCTTCTACTGAATCAGTTTCACTGAAACGCTCTACTCCGGTAAACAAGACGCTTCCTATTATTACTTCATCACCAACTTTAACACCATATGGAATGTTAATTTGATATACAGCATTAGTGCCTAGCTCTAAAAAAGAGTCATACGAAGTATGTTTTTTAACATTCTTTAAACTCACTGCACCACTTTTATACTTGGTTTTTATGGGCTTTCCGGATCTTGAATAAATTTGCACTTTAGACATATTAATTTCAGCTATTAATTGAAAATATTAAAACTATAAGAATATACAATAATAATAGGAATAAATTTAGCAACGACAAACTGAAAAATTAAAGGAAAAGAATATGTACCATTTAACTCTGCTTTCTCTAGATTTCCACGTCAGCGCCCGAGGGCGCTTTTCGCGAAGAATCTAGAGAAACCTGGTAATTAGAATGCGGTAATTAGAATGATAGTTTGAGTTTCAATGAACCTTGGTGACTCATAAATTTACTTTCAATGTGGCAGTTATAATTTGCTGACAATTCAAGACTATCACGTTTTGCCATTAAACCTCCACCAACATTAAATCCTAACTTATTTTCGGAGTTATCATTTTTGCTTTCGAAGTAATTATTCATCCATCCTAATTTTGCTTTCACTGCTTTTTTAGAATCTCCGAAATAATTTTCTGCAGACACGTTCAAGCTAGGTGTTACTACCACACCTCCATCAAGCATACGAGGTGCCATCATCTTGATTCCGGCTACTGCTCCCACCTTTTGGCTAGAACTACCTTGCACTTCAAGATTCATGAGACCAGCTCCTTTTTCTTTGTAGCCATCATTTTTGTAGCTAGCAAACTTTACTCCTATATTTGGCATCAACACTAAGCCCATATCGTTACCAATTTTATAACCTATAGTTGCCTCGCCGGTTATAGAGCTACTCTTAAACTTTGCTGTTGCTGTTTTAAATAAGTTATTAGCTACTTCTTTTTTCGTTTTAGTACTTACTTCGCTTGTTGTATAAGCCCCCAAACCTTGCAATACAAAATTTTCGCCTATCTGTTGCTGACCATATACCGAGAAGCTATGGCTTGCCGCTTCGATTTTGCTGCTTTTATCTTCATAATCAAAGCCAGATCTTACATTACTATAAGCAACACCTACAAGGCTATTATCTGTTAGGGACAAGTCAAAACCTAAAGTGCCACCAGCTACACTCCCGCTATAACCTTTCTCTGTTTTGCTTTTATCTTTGCTAGCTTGACCGTACAAACCACTCACCCAAACGCCTTTAGCCATAGTAGAATCATCGTCGCCAGCGCTAAGGCCAGTATCACCGGAATTTACGCCCTCACCCACTACAGGCGATGACAAACTACCAACGCTGTCTATACGCACAGAGATAGCTTCTCCCACAACATTCGTTGCTACTTTAGATACGTCCGATTGATTGCTTGCCTGTGTTTTTAAATCATTAACCACTTTCTGTTGTTTTGGTTGATCCATCTGGCTAACAGCTGCAGCAAACAACACCGCTTTCTCTTGTCCAGATTTTTTTGCCAATTTTACCTCATCAACTACTATGGCCTCTACTACTTCTTTCTTAAAGACTATACCTCTATCTTCCAACTTCTTGGCAGACTCCAACACTGCTTCGATGTTATTTACCACAGGCGCAGAAACCTCCGCCATCAAAGACTGTTCACGCACTACTAGTTCGTTAGTCATCACAGACTCACTAACACGACCAACATCAGCTACTAAATCCATAAAAATTATAGCTTCAGTCGATGACACTTGTTTCTCAGTAGACGCAACCGGCGCCGAATCCCTACGAGCATTTTCAGCACTAATGTCAGCTTCTAAAGACCTTGAAACGTCAATGTCCTGATCGTGAATCTTATCAATCATCACCCAAACCTCCTCTGTCGCACGTTCCGTAGCTCTAAGCTCTTCTATAGCTGTTTCCGTCGCCGAGGCTCTTCTTGCTTCTTCTTCAAGCGCAACCATCCTTAGCCTCTCAGCCTCACGACTTCTTGCCATCTCCTCTCCCCTAGCTCTTTCAAGCTCACGAACTCTCGCTACTTCCGCTCTTCTCTCTTCCGCTATTCTTGCCGCTTCTGCTTCGCGGGCTCTTCTCTCTTCCGCTACTCTCCTCTCTTCTGCTTCGCGGGCTGCTCTATCACGTCTTTCAGATTCTTCAGATGCTAGCCTTGCTGCTTCGGCCTCACGCCTTGTTGCTTCTAACATTTCGCGAATCGCTCTCTCTTCAGCTTCGCGGGCCGTTCTCTCCTCAGTCACCCTTCTGGCTGCTGCTTCTTCAGCCACCCTTCTTTCTTCGGCTGCGCGGGCTACTCTCCTCTCCTCAGCTTCGCGGGCTCTTCTCTCTTCCGCTATTCTTGCCGCTTCTGCTTCACGGGCTCTTCTCTCCTCGGCTATTCTTGCCGCTTCTGCTTCGCGGGCTACCCTTGCTAGTTCAGCCTCACGCCTTGTCACTTCTAAGATTTCGCGAACCGCTCTCTCTTCGTCGGCTACTCTTCTTGCTTCCGCTTCTTCAGCTACTCTTCTTGCTGCCGCTTCTTCTGCCGCTATTCTTGCTGCCTCTTCTGCCGCTATTCTTGCTGCCTCTTCTGCCGCTATTCTTGCTGCCTCTTCTGCCGCTCTCCTTGCTGCTGCTTCTCTTGCCGGTCTATCCCTTTCCTCTACTGTTATTAACAACTTTCTATCATGGACCCCATCGACATTATCTGCCCTAATAAACCAACCTTCTGGAGCTTCGACTATACCACTAGCTGTTATAGTCAACGTTGGATCAGCTGCGTTAATACGACCAGCATCGAAAGTTATGTTGTTAGTGTATATGCTCCCCTCTAGCGTGCGGACTCCATCACCACTAAAGACCAACCTACCTATAAACGCTTCAGCTGCCCCAACTTGACCAAGACGCCCAGCACCATTGTAAAATACATTACCAAAACCAGGCGCATCAGCTTCTATATTAACAGCTGTTTCCGAACCATTATCAAATCTTAATTGTGCATTCTCATGGCCCAAAGCTACCGTATCAATTTGCGATGCGCGATCCATAATTTTTACTAGCTTACTTCCGGTAAGATTTAATTTCTCAACAAAAATTTTGTTTCTAAACTCGACTTCTCCTCTTCCAGCACTAATGTTAGCTAACTTAACAAGCTTCTCAAGAAATTTACCATCACCACCCTTTATAAATTTACCATCACCACCCTTATAAGTTGCATTCCACCAAGTTCTGTATCCACCTTATTAGTGCCAGCAAAAATTAGATTGCCACCACCAGTTATATTACCTCTTAAACTTACACCATTATTAACTGTGAATGTCTGCCCCTCAAGCAAACTGAATTTCTTAGTATAAACCCCACTAGTGTCTAACACAATTTTTGCATCTTCGGTAGAAAAACCAATTTCGGCCAAAGCTTTATCTCTCTGTCCTATATCACGATCCAACACCCTGTCACCAGCCAAAATCAACTTACCTTTACCATCATTTTCAGTACCAATAAAACCGAACTGAGCTTCACCTATTAAAGCATGCTCGCTCAATTTAAGTTCTACATTGCCGTCAAAAACCAAAGCTCTCATTGGTCTACCTTTATTTGCCGCCTTAACACCATCCCAAACTTGGGCAAATCTACCATAAAACTCAGTATTATCTACGATTCTTACCTCACCTTCAAAATCATTTTTAGCCACGACGTTACCAAGGACAAAACCTTTCAATTTTAACTGTCCATCTCTTTTAAAATATACTTCACCTAAATCCGTATCGTTTATCGCTAACTCCAAGTTCGCAGCAGCAAGCTCTTCTGGATCACCAGCTGCTAATCTAAGGTATTCAGGAGATGTTGCTTTACATTCCGTATCAATCATTGCGTTTTTTGCTTTATCATATATTCTATTAGCTTCATTCTGAATAACTCGTTCGATTCCTCGAATTTCAATATTTTTAATTGTCTCAATCTCTTCTTCAATTTCCGCTTCTGTAGGATCTGGTATAATAATCCCTTCTACTCTAATATTTTCAACACCAGGTCTGATATTATTTGCTTCAAAAAATCTTAATTTATATCTATCACGTTCAGCCTCATTATTACCTGGCATAACAATATCTGCTACTTTCATAACTTCAATACCAGCTTTAATTTCATTTCCGCCAAAAAAAACGTCTCTATTAGAATCTCTTAAAGTTTGTAATGCGTTATCTTTAAATTCTACTCTAGCATTAGGATGAGCCTTGGCAAACTCTTTTGCAGCTATTCCCTCTGCACCGTTAAGCGCTTCTGTTTTTATTTTAGCTATTTCATCAAATTTTCCATTTTTATTCATTTCCACTAAAACATCAGCTGAAATTTGCTGCACCCTTTCCCCAATTAAATCAGCAGTAAAATCATTTCTACCAGTAAGCACTAGTTGATCACCCTTAAACGCTACTTGTGTATCTTCTATATTAAGAGCTTGAGTAAACAAATCGCCACGTAAGTCTAAAGAACCTGACCCAGTAGATTCTAATGATCGTATCCTTCTGCCGACAGTACCTATACCTCCAAATATTTTTACTTCTTTGTTTTTGCCGGTTATGACTTTAATAGAACCAGCTTTGTCACCTTGTAATAACATTTTACCCACAGACTGCTCAGCGTGAATCCCGTCAGTACGAAGTTTAATGTTATTTGCACCAGCATTTAAAACTAAATTACTATCAGCATTTCTAAAAATTATATATTCTATATCACTATCCTTCTTCAGGGTAGTAGATCTTCCTATAACTAACGTGCCTAAACCACCACCGCCAATATCAATTTCTTTCCCATCGGCAATTTTATCTTTACCTTTGTCTCCGCCTAATCTTTCATTAAAAATTAAATTACCTTCAGCAAAAATAACTCCTCTGTATGTTCCACCTTCGCCAAAAAAAAACTTGGTATCCAAAGTAGTATTACCGTTAAGAGTTAATATATTAGCAGCTTTAAATTCAACGCTTCCTAAAGCACTTAAATTATTGCCCTGAATGATCAAGTCCGCATTAGGAGTATCCCTTGCAGCACCCGAACTTTTGTGGTTAAGAACAAACTTAACTTTTTCACCATTAGCTACCCCCGGAGCCAACACTCCTGCTATTCCTCTGGCAGCAGTAACTAAATTTTGTTGCACTAGACCAATATCATTTATCACATTATTTACAGTATAAGTGAGCTTAGGATCATCGGCAGGATCTTCGACAACCGTGTCATTATCTCCTAGAGGATCTTCTAGAAAAGGTTCAAAATTTATCTTAGTATCTAGATGACCATATAAATTGATATCACCTATTACTAGGTTTTTATGTTCGAATTCCAGGGCTATTAGTACTTCATTACCTTTTCCATCTCTCCTTGCTCTGACAACATTATTCACCACGCCAGTCGCTCTGCTAACATGAAGATCTAATATCTGATTATCTGAAGCAAAAAATATGTTATCTTGCCCATCCGTAGAAATAAAATTACGCCTAGCCCATTGAGTCCCATCGCAATCACTTATAACACGCTGATGCGGAACCATAACCAAATTTCTCCTAACCCCCCCAGCCGGAGCAGCTGCAGCGGCTGCAAAAACTTCCGATGCTTCTCCTGAAGTTATCGCAAGCAACGAAGCGGTAGTTAAAATATTTTTTAGAAACTTGCTTTTATTGTATTGCTTATTTTTTGATTTTGCGAATATGGACATATGTGTACTAACAAAAAGTTAAGTTACTTGGACAAAATTAATTAATTTAAATTAATTCAAAATTAATGGAAGTATACCAAAATTACTACCATATGTCAATTATCTATTTTAATAAGGTTGACTAAATTTGTTAATTTGTTAACTTTTGATTGAGAATTGGTGAGATAAATTCAGAGCTAGAGCGCTTAAGCACAGCCATATAGCCCAGGTATAAAATCCGCGCTATCTACTCCTAGCTTACTTAAAGCCTTGGCCCATTTGGAATTATTATCTGGGTTGAAGATAAGCTCGCTGTCTGGTTCGAGCACCATCCAAAGATTATTCTGAAATTCGATCTCCATTTGATTAACACCCCAGGCAGTGTAGCCTACTATAAACATTTTATGCTCTGGTCCTTTGCCGTTACTGATATCGCTTAAAATCTCCAAACTTGAACTAACCGCAAGACTCCCTCCTTCTGATTTAAACAATGTATTTTTATCGTAATCAGTAGAGTGAAGAAAAAATCCCCTGTCAATTTCAACCGGTCCACCGACATTGACTTTTAAATCCAATGTATTAAGATTTAAAGGCGGTTGAATTTTTTTCAAAACATCCTCAGCGCAGCTATTGCTAAGTAGGCGGTTAAAAATGAAACCTACTGCTCCGTCTGCGTTATGATAAACAACATAGATTAGTGACTGATGAAACACATTGCCTTCCATAGTGTAAGGACTTGCTATGAGAATCTTGTTAGTTAAGTTAAAAAAATCTTGCGTAATCATACAAATGCTTTCAGAATTAACGTTGGAGCGTCAAAATTTTGGCCAACAAATACTATAGTTGGTTCCAGTCATATAATTATTTATTTGTGATATTTCAAGAGTTAATATATGAATTCTAAGAAACTATTATTATTCATAGTAGCTTGTCTAATATTTATTACAACTCCTGCCATAGCGCTGGGCGCAATTATATCAGAAATCGGTTCAAATGACCAGAGGCTTAGTTTAACAACAGAAGAAAATAAATTGATTTTTAGATTAAACATCCCTAAAAACCACTTTATTTACTGGGTGAATAACAAAGATAAAAGCGGTGGTGCGTTTATAAAGTTAGATCTAAAAAAATCCGTAAATTTAAAGGAATATAAACTAATCTGGCCAGCACCAGAGCGTAAGATCTCTAAACTTAATGAAGAGGTATTGTTTTACGAAAATCTTTTAGAAGTGCCAGTCATTGTTAAAGCTGAAGATCAAAACAAACCAATTGAGCTTGCGTTTGTTGTAGAATATGTTTTATGCTCAGATCAATGCCAGCTAATTCAAGAAGAGGTTTCTGCCATCTTTAAACCTATACCAGAGAGTTCAGATGCGCAAAACTTGAAAGAAGATTTTTTGAAGTGGTCTATTGTTTTGATGGCGTTATTAGGTGGCCTCATCTTAAACTTTATGCCTTGCGTACTACCAGTATTATCGTTAAAGATAATTAGCTTTATTAAATATCCAAAAACAAATAAGAAAATAGCTATCATCTCTACAATATCAGGAATAATTAGCAGCTTTTGGGTGATATCCATTATAGCTATTATTTTTAAAAATACAGGACAGCATTTTGGCCTTGGCTTTAATTTTCAAGAGCCAAATTTTATAATATTTTTAACATTGATTCTGACATTTTTTATAAGCAGCTCATTAGACAGAACTAATCTCGGTGTAATTAATTCTATAAGTAATTTTTTAATTAATATTAATATAGTACGCAACCGTGATGTAGTACGCAACCAAAAACGAAACCCGAAGTTTGACAACGCAAATCTTGAAATATCAAATC
>Ga0075154_10000577_pt1 | contig 30193 bp, 22 predicted proteins | sample JI71714BDNA_FD_70965 | JGI IMG/M metagenome (GOLD analysis project Ga0075154, IMG submission 70965) | Wastewater effluent complex algal communities from Wisconsin, to seasonally profile nutrient transformation and Carbon sequestration -... | ecosystem: Engineered > WWTP > Effluent > Algae...
GCCAAGGGCAATGAAGTCCGCATGGGCCACAGCTTCAAGCAATTGGCGCAGGATGCCAATGGCAACTGGCGGCTGTCGGCGACCAAGGCCGATGGCAGCGAAACGGTAATCGAGGCCCGCCACGTGATCAGCAGCGCGCCGATGCGCGAATTGTCGGCACGCATCCACCCGCTGCCGCAAACCTCTTTGCAGGCATCGGATCTGAAATATCGTGACTTCCTGACCGTCGCGCTGATGATCCAATCGGACGACCTGTTCCCTGACAACTGGATCTATATCCACGACAGCAAGGTGAAGGTCGGCCGGGTACAGAATTTCCGCAGCTGGTCACCCGAAATGGTCCCCGATCCTTCTATCGCTTGCGTCGGCCTCGAATATTTCTGCTTCGAAGGCGACGGCCTCTGGTCGTCGAGCGATGCCGATCTGGTCGAACTGGCAAAGAAGGAAATGGCGATCCTCGGCCTGTGCAACCCCGACGATGTCATCGGTGGTGCAGTGGTCCGTCAGGAAAAAGCCTATCCGGTCTATGACGACAGCTATGCCGCCAATGTTGAGGCAATGCGCAGCGAACTGGAAGGCAAGTATCCGACACTGCACATGGTGGGTCGCAACGGCATGCACCGTTACAACAACCAGGATCATGCAATGATGACCGCGATGCTGACCGTCGAGAATATCGACGCCGGTAGCCGCATCTACAATATCTGGAACGTCAACGAAGACGCCGAATATCATGAGGCCGGCGACGAAGGCGAACAGCAGGTTCTCGCTACCAAGGTTGCCGTTACCGAGGATCAGGCCGCAGCGCTCTCTTCCGAACGTGACGTGCCTGCGCGCATTGCCCCTGCCGCGTCGAGCGGCGAGGATATCAGCAAGGCGGCCTGATAACCATGGACCGCGCTCTGACATCGGCCCGGACACTGTGGGAGAGGTTTACCTTCACCCGCTATCTGGGCGCCAGCGTGGTCGCGCTGGGTTTCGACACCAGCTGCTTCTGGCTGCTGGTTGTCGCCGGGATGGACGCCACGCTGGCGTCCGGTATCGGCTATAGTCTGGGTATCATCATCCACTGGCTGGTCAGCGCCAATATCGTCTTTCCGGGCAAGACACGCGAAGGCGCGGCTTTGTTGCTGCAACGCGCGCTATTTGCTGGCTCTGCGTTGATGGGGCTTGCCATCACTGTTGCCATTGTAGCGCTGATGAGCGCGGCAGGTTTCCACGCTATCGCTGCCAAGGGGGTTGCGGTCGGTGTCAGTTTCTTCGCGGTCTATGCCGCACGCAAATGGGGGGTTTTCCGTTGAACGCCATAGCGATTGCACAGCGTGTGGGCATCACTCTTGATGAAGAGATGAAGCGCTTTCTGAACTGGGTCCTGATCTGGATATTGATGGCCAATATCGGTTTTATGGCGCTTTGGTTCATCGGCGCACCACAACGCTGGTGGGAAATCGGTGTTATCGGTTTCACCGGACTGATCGCGAAACGCTTTCCCTTCTGGCTGCGCTATTTCGCGTTTTTGGGAGTGATGACCTATTCGGTGTTGGTGTTCATTGGCGGTTTGTTCAATTTGAACATTTCATCGCTGATGCATTCGGTGCGCTTCTTCCTCGAGCTAAAGCCGGCCAATTCTTACGAATATATCGGCGTAGGGATCGCTCTGCTGTTCATCCTTGGCATGGCTTTCCAACTGATGAAACGAGACCAGAATTTTTCGCGGCCGATCTTAATTGTTGCGGCGGGGGGCCTTTTCTTGGGCCTCGCGCTGGCAGATATTCAGATGGGGCAGGGCATGCGCGGCCATTACAAACGCACAGCCCCAAATGGCGCTGAGTTTACGTCAGCGACCAGTGCTACTGGTTTTGCCGCTCGCGCCGATGGCAAGCGGCATCTGGTTCTAATCCTTGTCGAATCGCTTGGTGCACCGAACGGGAACAAGGAAATCCAGCGGCTGATGTTCAAGCCATATAAGGATAGCGATGCGATCGCCGCTCGCTATGAAATGAGTGAGGGCAAGACGCTCTATTATAACAGCACCACCGCTGGCGAAGTCCGCGAATTGTGCGGCCGCTGGGGCGACTATTATGATCTGGTCGACAAGAAAGATGATGGTTGCATGCCCGCTCAAATGGCCAAAAAAGGCTATGCGACAATCGCCATGCACAGCTTTACCGAAACCTTTTTCAAGCGCGGCCTATGGTATCCCAATATCGGCTTCGAAAAGCGTGAGTTTGAAAAGGATTTGCGCCAAGCCGGTGCGCGTCGTTGCGGTGGTGTGTTTGCCGGGGCCTGCGACCGGGATATTCCAGCGCATATCGGCAACACATTGCGGGCCGCGGAAAAGCCGACCTTTCTCTATTGGTTGACACTCAACTCGCATTTGCCGGTGCCGCCGGGGTTGAATCTCGATGTCGACAATTGCGAGCGTGTCTCTCCGGTATTGGCGCGCGACTTTCCGCAAATTTGCCGTCAGTTCACTATCTATCACGATATCGATATTGCTTTGATCAAGGAAATAACCGCTAAGGACTTCCCTGAATCGGACATATTGCTGGTAGGCGACCATATGCCGCCATATTTCGACCGTCATCACCGCACGCAGTTTGATCCGGAACATGTTCCCTGGCTCTATCTGCGCCACAAGGACAGTGCTGCCGTTGCTGAAACCCGCTAACAGGCAATCCTGATGAGCGAGCAACGCGCGGACAGATTTCCATTCGGACCGGCGATCCTGATCGGGATCGCCGTTTCGCTCTTCCTGATCTGGTCGGGTTGGGCGCAGATTTCGACGCGCAGTGGCTGGGACCCCGATGACCAGTTACGGCTGGTGCAATTGCGCGATTTCCTGGGCGGACAAAGCTGGTTTGATACCACCCAATACCGCATGAATGCGCCGCAGGGCGCGCCGATGCACTGGTCGCGGCTGATTGAACTGCCACTGGCGTTGATCGTGACGCTGGCCTCGCCTTTGGTGGGGGTGCCACGGGCGGAAATGCTCGCCGGGACCATCGTTCCGCTGTCGATCCTGACGGCTATTGCCTTCCTGCTCGCGGCTATCACCCGGCGTTTTGGCGGGAACCGGGCGGCGCTGATCGCGCTGGTGCTCGCCTATATGGCGCCTGCCATTTTGATGCAGAACCGGCCAATGCGGATAGACCACCATGGCTGGCAGATCGCGATGGCGGTGCTGGCATTATGGTCGCTGTTCCGGGAAAATCGCAAAACCGGCGGACTGGTGCTTGGTTTGGCGCTTTCGGTCTGGCTCCATATCTCGCTTGAAGGCGCGCCGTTGACCGCTGCCTTCTTCCTGCTGCTCGGCTGGCGCTGGATTACCGAAAAGGGTGAGGGTGTTCGGCTATTCTGGACGCTGGTTGCGTTCAGCATAGCGAGCTTTGCCCTGTTCTTTGGAACACAGGCGCAAGGGCTTTGGGCGGCGCAATATTGCGACACGATTTCGCCGGTGCATATCGTGGCGATCGGAGCAGCAACCGCTATCCTTTTGCCCGTCATCCATTTGAGACCGGCGCACAAGCGCTGGCGGATTGCAGCGGTGCTGGTTGCAGGGGGAGCCGTGCTTGGCGCAATGCTGGCGATGGCACCGCAATGCGCGACCGGGGCCTTTGCGGAAATGGACCCTGTGGTGCGCGATTACTGGTATGTCAGTGTGCGCGAGGGACTGCCAGTGTGGAGGCAAAGCAGCAACGCGGCTTGGTCGTTGCTTGCCGGGCCTCTGGTCGGACTGTTCGCCATTGGCTGGCTGTGGCGCAGCAGGCGCACTGCCGATTTTGCAACGCTTGCCTTTCTCGTTGGCTATGCTGTGCTGCTCTCGCTCTTGGTGTTCCGTACCGTATCGGTGGCTTCGGCTTTCGCCGTTGTTCCGGCTGCTCTCGCCATCTCGGCGCTATTTGATCGTTGGCAAAATGGAAAACGTCCGCTGGTCCGTGTAGGGCTGGTCGCTGCCATGTTGGTGGCGGCTTTGCCTGGGGCTTTTGCCGGGTCAGCGATAAAAGTCTTTGCCGCGAAACAGCCTGCGGAAAAGACAGCGCGAAAGGCATCGTCCAAGGCATGCGAAGCGGTGACCTCACTCGCTCATCTTAACTTGCTGCCCGACTCCTCGTTTGTTGCGCCCTTTGACATGGGTCCCGCCATGCTGATGACAACGCGGCACCGCGTGCTTGCCTCGAGCCACCACCGCAATCAGGACGCGATGCGCGACCAGATCGACATTTTTCGACTGCCCGAGGCGCAGGCCCACAAGATCATCCAGCGGCGCGGGATCACTCGCATTGCGGCGTGCTTTGGCGAGGCCGAGCTTGAACTTTATGCAAGGCGCGATCTCGATGGACTTTGGGCGCAACTCGCCAAGGCTGACCCGCCTGAATGGCTGGTGCCCGACGGCATTTATGGCGAGGGAATCATGGTCTGGCGCGTGAAGCGCTAAAGATGCAGAAAGTCGCGGGGGTAGCTCTTCAAATGCGCGCCGCCATCGACATAGAGTATCTGCCCGGTCACATCGCGCGCACGCGCAAGATAGAGCACAGCTTCGGCGACATTTTCGGGATCGGGTAGCTGCCCCAGAGGCATTGCTGCATTCAGCCGCCCCATTTGCACATCGCTATAGTCTTCTGTCGGGATAACCAGCCCCGGCGCGACACCATTGACTCGCGCCCGCAAGCCAAAAGCCGAGGCCAATGAACGCACCGATTCCGCCAGCGCCTGTTTGGAAAGCGTATAGCTCAATTGATCGCCATTGGGGTTGCGTATCCGTTGATCGACAATGTGGACGATTGCCGGTTGAAAGGAGTCCCCGGCAGCAGACACCAACGCCTTTGCCAGCAGCACCGGAGCAAACAGGTTGAGCCGGAAATGCGCTTCAAGGCTGGCCGCATCCATCGCGCTCCAGCCATCTTGCCCGAATATAGCGGCGTTGTTGACGAGCAAGTCAGGCGCGCGGCCAAAATGTGCGCACACAGACAGCATCAATGCTTCGGCTTGTGCTGTATCGGACAGGTCCGCCGCAAAATGATGCCACTGCACTGCTGATTCCTCAATCGCCTGCGCCAGTGCCGGATCGGGCTGGCCATCGCCATGACTAGTCAAAGCCAGATCATAGCCCGCGCCTGCAAGCTTTGCCGCGATCACCGCGCCCAGCCGCCTTACGCCACCGGTGACGAGAGCCAGCGGGCGTGTCATTTGCCTGACCCCGTCATTTGCGTTGCCGGGTCATGGTGATGCCAATCGATTCACCGTCCTCGGCAATGGCGAGCTTGATGATCTTCACCGTGATCGCCGAAAAGCGCGGGTCCGATGCAAATAGACGGTCGATGATATGATCGGCCACGGCCTCGATCAGCGTGAAATGCACGCCCTCCGGAAATTCGGTCGCTGCCGCCTTGATCGCCATATAGTTTTTGGACGCCGCCAGCGGCGTGTCGGGCGCATAATGGTCGGCGATGCTCAGATCGGCGCTGACCGAAATGTGCAGCGGTTGCGGCAGGTGGGTTTCCTGACTGTAAATGCCGGTCAGAACATTGACGTGCAGGTCGTGCACTTCGAGGGTGAGAAGGTCAGTCATTTCAATCCTGTTTCGACCAGCGGGCAAAGATAGCGGTGGGGAGCAATAGCCCGCGCGCCTGTTCGCGAACAGCCAGTTCACCAAATTCCACGGTGCCGCCCAGATCGGCGAAATGCGCATTGAGCAGATTGCCAAGCGATAGGGCCGACATGCGCACGGCATAAACGGTCAGGAATAGGAAGCGCGACTGTGCATCGAGCAGTTGGCGGCAATTGGCGATCAGGCCGGGCAGGTCTTCCTCAAGCTTCCACACCTCGCCATCGGGACCGCGGCCATATTTGGGCGGGTCGAGCAAAATGCCATCATAGCGTTTTTCGCGGCGAACTTCGCGCGCGACAAACTTTGCCGCGTCGTCGACAATCCAGCGTATAGGGCGCTCGCTCATCCCCGACAGCGCGGCATTGTCGCGCGCCTGCGCCACCGATTTTTTAGAGGCATCGACATGCACCATTTGCGCTCCTGCCGCTGACAAAGCCAACGTGCCGACGCCGGTATAGCCGAACAGGTTCATGGCCGTCGGTTCGGCAACGCCGTCAAGCCGCCCGCGCATCCAGCGCCAGACCGGGTCCATGTCGGGAAAAAATCCCAAATGGCGGAACGGGGTGCAACTGGCGGTGAAGCGCACTTCGTCATTCCAGCTGAGCGGCCAGCCCTCGGCCGGGACCTTGCCGGCATGATACCAGCGCCCGCCGCCATCATCGTCCGATCCGGGGATGAATTCGCCGTCAGCCTGCCAGTCGGCGGTCGCGGGCTCCCACAGCGCCTGCGGCTCGGGACGAATGAAGCGGCGGCTGCCATAGGATTCGTATTTGCGTCCGCTGCCGCTGTCGATCAGCGTATAATCCTCGCGCGGTTCGCTGACGAGGGTCACGAATTCAGGCGCGAGCGGCATGGCCCAGCACATAGTCGCGCACCGCCGCATAGTCGCCGGGCAGCACGTCGAAACGCTCTTCGCGGTCGAACAGATTGCCGATCCGGTGCGGCAGCGCAGGGCGCAATCCGGTTGCGCGTTCGACGGCATCGCGGAATTTGGCCGGGTGCGCGGTCGCCAGCGTCACCACCGGAATATCCGCCGCCACATTGGCCTTGCGCGCGGCGTGCAGCGCAATCGCCGTGTGCGGATCGATCACTTCATTGCACTGTTCATGGGCCCAACGCATCGCGCCCGCCATTTCATCGGCATCGGCGCGCGCTGAATGGAACAAAGCGGCCTTGCGGCGCATGTCGGATGACAGCACCATCTTACCCATCTGCTCGAACCATTTCATCCGCGCCGCCGTGGTCGATCCGTCGCGGCCCTCAAGGTCGAATAGCAATCGTTCGAAATTGCTCGACACCTGAATGTCCATCGACGGCGCAGCGGTCGGGGTGACAGCGCCAATCGAATAATCGCCCTTGGAAAGCGCCCGGTGGAGGATGTCGTTGACATTGGTCGCGACGATCAGCCGTTCGATCGGTAGACCCATTTGGGCGGCAACATAGCCCGCAAAGACATCGCCGAAATTGCCAGTGGGGACCGAAAAGGCAACCTGCCGTTCAGGCGCGCCCAGATGAAGCGCGGCACGGAAATAATAGACCACCTGCGCCATCAGTCGCGCCCAGTTGATCGAATTGACCGCCGACAGCGTCAGTGCCTGGGTCACTTCGGCGTCGCCGAACATCCGCTTCACCATAGCCTGCGCATCGTCAAAGCTGCCATCAATGGCAATATTGTGGACATTGGGGGCAAGCACGGTGGTCATCTGCCGCCGCTGCACATCCGACACGCGGTTGTGCGGGTGGAGCATGAATATTTCGATATTCTCACGCCCCGCCACTGCATGGATCGCGGCGGATCCGGTGTCACCCGACGTCGCGCCGACAATCGTCAGCGCAGTGTTGCCGCCGCTTAAAAAGCGTTCGAACAAATGGCCGAGCAGTTGCAGCGCCACATCCTTGAACGCCAATGTCGGTCCATGGAACAGCTCCAGCAACCAGTTCTGGTCATCGAGCTGGGTCAGCGGCGTAATCGCGGCATGCGAAAAACTGCCATAGGCGGCCGCGCAAAGCAATTTTAGTTCGTCCTCGCTCAGCACGCCTGCGGTAAAGGGCGCCATCACCCGCGCAGCGAGTTCGACATAGGTCAACCCACGCATCGCGGCGATCTGTTCGGTGCTGAAACGCGGCCATGTGCTCGGCACATATAGCCCGCCGTCGCTGGCAAGCCCCGCCAGCGTCACCCCTGCAAAGTCGAGGTTGGACGCATTTCCCCTGGTGCTGATATAGTTCATCGCGCCGAGCGCGTTAGCGGTGGTAGGCGAGCGGTGCAACCCTGCTGCCGGTCGCCCATGCAAGCAGATGCGCGAAACAGGCCCTGCAATTGTAAAACAGTCGCTTGCACGGGCAGCACCTGTATTGCGCTTGTTAATATTTTGCCGCTACTGGAAACCGGTATCAACAGCTGGTCAGTTACAGTCGCTAAAATGTCAACGTCGCCCGCAATTTCGGTCATCATGCCGATGTATAACAGCGCACGCTATGTCGGCGAGGCGGTGGAAAGCGTGCTTGCGCAGCGATTTACAGATTTTGAATTTCTGATCGTCGATGATGGCTCGACCGATGGCTCGGGAGCGATCATCCGACGATATGCCGCGCGCGACCCACGCATCCAGCTGTTCACGCAGGAAAACAGCGGAATTGTTGCCAGTGTCAACTTCCTGCTCGGCAAATCCCGCGCCCCCTATATCGCGCGCATGGACAGCGACGACATCTGTCTGCCCGACCGGCTCGGCGAACAGAAAAAGGCGCTTGATTCGCGTCCTGAACTGGGCGCGCTGGGCACGCAATTCATCGAAATCGATGGTGAAGGGCAGATAACCGATGATGCTTTCCGGCATCCGGTCGGGGTCGACGCAATCCGGGCGCGATTGCTGGAGACCCAGCCGGTTTGCAATCCGTCGGTCATGCTGCGCAAGGACATGGTGCTGCAAACTGGCGGCTATCGCCCGGCTTTCCGCTATTGCGAGGATTATGACCTGTTTCTGCGGCTGTCGCGTCTTGCAGAAATCGACAATCTCAACGCTGTGCTTTTCAAATATCGACGCACCGACACCCAGCTAACCGTGCGTCACAATGATCGGCAAAACGAACAAGCCGTGCTGGCGAGATTTGCGCATAATGAAGTGCTCGCCGGACGACCCGACCCATTTGCCAATGTCGAGACGCTGCCTACGGTCGGAACGCTCGATGCACTCATGGGCAGGAATGGGATTGATGCCCAGTTGCGCGAAGAAATTGTCCGGCACGCCTGTTATAGCCGCGTGGCATTGTCGGGTGACCAGTTCGAGCTGATCCGGGCCCATGCCGCGAGCGGAAGGCCATTTCCCGGTGCTTGGCGGACCGTCCTGCGGTGCATCCGACTGGGGTTGCCAAAACAGGCAGCACTTCTGGCTTTGGCGTTGATCGGCGATCAGGTCGGAATGTTCTGACAGTTCCGCTCTAAATATGGCTGTGCTTGCGCAGACAAGCTTCAGTCGGTAGTCCTCTGCTCCATGAAAAACTCGCTATTGCTTACCACTGCGTCGCTGCTGTTGTGTGTCACCTTACCCAACGCCGCCAATGCCCGCCCGATGACCGAAACCGATCTTGCTTCGATGAAGCGGCTGGCCTCGCCTTCCGCCTCGCCCGATGGTAAGATGGTGGTGTATCAAGTGCAGGAAACCGACCTGCCCGCAAACAAAAGGCGCAGCGACCTATGGCTGCTTCGTATTGATGGCAAGGAAGGCGGCCCTTGGAAAGTCGGGTCGAAGCCCGGGTTTAACGAACACAGCCCTGCCTTTTCCGCCGACGGCAAGGCGATCTATTATCTGAGCAATGAAAGCGGGTCGGACCAGCTTTGGCGTTATGACCTGGGCAGCCAGACCAGCGTAGCGGCAAGCGCATTCAAAACCGACATTTCGGGTTTCAAATTCGCGCCCGATGGCAAGAAGGTTGCGGTCTGGGGCGATATCGCGCGGGATTGCGAAGAGTTTGGCTGCGACAAGGATGGCGACCGTTCAAAGCCCGGCCCCGGCACTGGCCGCGAATATGATCAGCTGTTTGTGCGTCACTGGGACAGCTGGGAAACCCCGGGCAATTACAGTCGTATCTTCAGCTTTGAAATCGGACCCGACGGCAAATTGGCGGGCGGCCTCAACATGGACGGCGATGGGGCGGAGACGCTGGTTGGCGATTCGCCGTCAAAGCCCATGGGCGGCGGAGACGAAATCGCGTGGAGTGCCGACAGCAAGACGGTCTATTTCGCGTTGCGCAAGGCCGATGCGCAGGAGCCGCTGTCGACCAATCTGGATATTTACGCGTCCGATCATGCGCTGGGTGACCCAAAAAATTGGACCAGCGATAACGCCGGCACCGATACCGCGCCCGCACCCTCGCCCGACGGCAAATATCTGGCATGGGCAGCCATGGCACGCGCCGGATATGAGGCCGATCGGCAAGTGCTGATGCTACGCGACCTGAAAAGCGGCAAAGTGACCGCGCTCAGCGAGAAATGGGACCGCTCGGTTGGCTCGATTGCTTGGGCGCCCGATGGCAAGAGCCTGTATGTCACCGCGCAGGATATTCTCGATCAACCCATTTTCCGCCTCGATCTTAAGGGCAAGGTGACGCGACTGACCGCAGGCGGTACGGCAAATGATGTCATCCCATTGGCGGGTGGATCGCTGCTCTACACGCTGAACAGTGTCAGCACTGCCAACGATCTTTATCTGCGCGATGCCAAGGGCGTTGTCAGCAAGCTGACCGACGTCAATCAGGCGGTGGAGGCGGAGGTTGACGATGTCTTCGTCCAGCGTTTCGACTTTGCCGGGGCGAATGGCGATCAGGTCTGGGGGCAGATCACCAAGCCGGTGGGCGTAAAGGGCAAGCTGCCGGTTGCCTTCATCGTCCATGGTGGTCCGCAAGGGTCATTTGGCAATGGCTGGTCGTTCCGCTGGAACCCGCGGGTGATGGCATCGCAAGGCTATGCCGTGGTCAGTATCGATTTTCACGGCTCAACCGGTTACGGCCAGAAATTCACCGATGCGATCAACAAGAATTGGGGCGGCTGGCCGCTTGAGGATCTGCAAAAGGGACTGGCCGCTGCTGGCAAAGTCGATGCCCAAATCGACATCACCAATGCCTGCGCTCTGGGCGGGTCTTATGGCGGCTATATGATGAACTGGATCGCGGGCAACTGGCCCGACGGCTTCAAATGTCTGGTCAACCATGCCGGGATTTTCGACCTGCGCGCAATGGCGTTTGAAACCGAAGAATTGTGGTTCGACCAATGGGACCATGGCGGTTCGTGGTGGCAGCGCAAGGATGCCGAGAAATGGAATCCGGTCAACCATGTCACCAAATGGAAAACCCCGACGCTCGTGATCCACGGCGAAAAGGATTACCGCATCCCCTATTCGCAAAGCCTCGCCACCTTCACCGCGCTGCAGCAGCAGAAGGTCGAATCGAAACTGCTGGTTTTCCCCGATGAAAACCACTGGGTGCTGAAGCCGCAAAATTCGATCCAGTGGCACCGCACGGTGTTCGACTGGCTCGGCAAGCATTTGAAGGGCAAATAAGCAGCTCAAGGGGGAGAGGAATAGAATGACCGACATAGCCCATAGCGTCGCCAGCGACATCAGCGGCGGCGCGGAGCTCTCGCGCAGTCTGAAATCGCGACATGTTTCAATGATCGCAATTGGCGGGATCATCGGGGCGGGGCTGTTTGTGGGTTCCTCGACCACCATCCATGCGGCGGGGCCAGCGGCGGTTTTCTCCTTTGCCATAGCGGGGTTCATCATCCTGCTGGTGATGCGGATGCTGTCGGAAATGGCGATTGCGCTGGAGGGGGTGCAGACCTTCCCCGATTTTGCCCGCGCGGGGTTGGGCCATCTACCGGGTTTCATTTCGGGCTGGCTTTACTGGTATTTCTGGGTGGTGGTGGTCGCGATCGAGGCGATTGCTGGCGCTCAGATCATCCATGGCTGGTTCCCCGGCATTCCGGAACTGGCGATTGGCATCGCGCTGATGGCGGTGCTGACGGCGGTCAACCTGATGTCCGCGCGCGCCTATGGCGAGTTTGAATTCTGGTTCAGCTCAATCAAGGTCGCGGCGATCATCGTCTTCATTTTACTGTGCGCGGCCTGGGCCTTTGGCTTTACCTCTGGCAGCGGCGCGACCTTCATCAATCTGACCCAGCATGGCGGCTTTGTTCCCAATGGCTGGGGCGTTGTGATTGCGGCCGCCACCTCGACGATTTTCAGTCTTGTCGGCGCAGAGATTGCAACGATTGCGGCGGCGGAATCAGAGGAGCCCGCAAAGGTGATCAGCAAGATGACCGTGTCGGTGACGCTGCGCATCCTGATCTTCTACATCCTCTCGATCCTGCTGATCGTCGCAGTGGTGCCGTGGACTGAAATTGTGCCGAAGCAGTCGCCCTTCGCCGCGACCTTGGGCTTTATGGGCGTTCCCGGCGGAAAGCTGATCATGGAGGCGGTGGTGCTGGTGGCAGTGCTGTCATGCCTGAATTCGGGCATGTATGTCACCTCGCGCGCGCTGTTCGGCCTTGCCAAGCACAATGATGCGCCGCAATGGCTGGTGCAGGTCAACGCGCGCAAAGTGCCCGCGCGCGCGATCCTGATCGGCAGCCTGTTCAGCTATTTCGCGCTCGCCGCAGATGCGGTGTCGCGCGACGTGGTGTTCAGCTTTCTGATCAACAGTTGCGGCGTCACGATGCTGCTGCTCTATCTGATGACCGCAGGCGCCCAGCTGAAACTGCGCCGCAAATTTGAAGCCGACGCACCAGAGCGGTTGCAGATCAAGATGTGGTTCCACCCCTTCGGCACCTATGTCGCGATGGCGGCGATGCTGGGAATTTTGGTGGCCAAGGGTATGGATCAGGGTGCGTCACAGGAATTGTGGCTCAGCCTGCTGGTCGCATTGGCCTTTGTGGGTGGCTTTTTCGTGTTCCGACGGGGGAAGAGTAGCGCAGCCTAAGGCGCCGCAGGCATTTTGTGCAGAGGCCGTTAGATTTTCGCTATAAGGAAGAAGGAAAAAAGGAAGAAGCAGATTTTGTGAAGACAAAGAGTTTGATCGGAATCTGACCCCTTTTTACTTCTTTCCTTCTTCCTTCTAGCGAATCCATTGGCACAGCCTCTCCATTTGCATTGCCGGGCGGTTAAGCTCCGCCAAAGCCTTGCTGAATCGGCCCCGCGCTGGCAAAGGCCTCCCCCATGACTATCGACAAGACATTCGACTTTGCGACCATAGAGGCCAAATGGGGCCAGCATTGGGAATCGACCGGTGCCTATCGCCCTGAACGCCCCGATGCGGAACCTTATACCATCGTCAACCCGCCGCCCAATGTTACCGGCAGCCTGCATATCGGCCATGCGCTCGATAACACCTTGCAGGACATCCTCATCCGCCATGCGCGGTTGCAGGGCAAGGATGCGCTGTGGGTGGTCGGCACTGACCATGCGGGGATTGCCACGCAGATGGTGGTCGAACGCCAGCTGGAGGCGAAGCAAGACAAGCGCACCAATTATAGCCGCGAGCAATTTGTCGAGAAAGTCTGGGAGTGGAAGGCCGAAAGCGGCGGGGTGATCACCACCCAGCTGCGCCGCCTGGGCTGCTCGATGGACTGGGCCAATGAACGCTTCACCATGGACCCCGGCTTCAACAAGGCCGTGATCAAGGTCTTTGTCGACCTGTATAACCAAGGCCTCATCTACCGCGACAAAAGGCTGGTCAATTGGGACCCGAAGCTGAAGACAGCGATATCCGACCTTGAAGTCGAAACCCGCGAAGTGAAGGGGCATTTCTGGCACTTCCGCTATCCGCTGGCCGATGGCGTGAAACTCGATAGTGGCGTGGGTCATATTGTCGTTGCGACGACGCGCCCTGAAACGATGCTCGCCGATATGGCGGTCGCGGTGAATGCCGATGATCCGCGCTATAAGAGCGTGATCGGCAAATATGTTGAACTGCCGATCACTGGACGGCAGGTGCCGATTGTCGCGGACGAACATGCTGATCCCGAACTGGGTTCGGGCGCGGTGAAGATCACGCCCGGACATGATTTCAATGACTTTGAAGTCGGCAAGCGGGCTGGGTTCAAGCCTGCCGAAATGCTCAACATGTTCGACGCCGAGGCCAATGTTGTGCAGACATCGGACGGGCTGATCCCCGCCGATCTAATTGGCATGGAACGCTTCGCCGCACGCGCGGCGGTGGTTAAACAGATGAAGGCGCTTGGTTTCCTCGTCCCGCATATCATCAAGAATAAGGACGGCGAGGAAGAAGCACTCGACGCTGAACCGCGCACCATCCAGACCCCCTTTGGCGATCGCGGCGGCGTGGTGATCGAGCCCTGGCTGACCGACCAGTGGTATGTGAATGCCGAGGAACTCGCTAAAGCGCCAATGGCCGCCGTGCGCGATGGCCGGATCGATATTGTCCCCAAGGCTTGGGAGAAGACCTTCTTCAACTGGATGGAGAATATCCAGCCCTGGTGTGTGTCGCGGCAGCTGTGGTGGGGGCATCGGATACCGGCTTGGTATGGAATAGCGCGAGAAATTATCGACCCTGCAACAGCTTTCTCATATGAAGGGCCGGCTGAAAGAGTTTTTGTCGCTCACAATGCTACAGATGTTCGAGCCATGGCAGCTGATTACTATGGTACGGATCTGGACACGATTTTAATTGCGGACGACTTGGAGGACGAGCTCGAGTTAATCGGCTCTAACCCCGGCTCGATCATACTATCTCAGGATAAAGACGTTCTCGACACATGGTTCTCCTCGGCGCTTTGGCCCTTTGGGACATTGGGTTGGCCAGAGGGTGAAGCAAGTGAGCAAAACACGCCGTTCGCATCGAGCGAAGTCGAGATGCCCATCGGTCGCGCGCAAACTCCCGGTGTCTCGACTTCGCTCGACACGAACGGGAAGGGGGGCGCGGTTTCGAGTTCATTGCTCGCTCGCCATTACCCCAACGACGTCCTCATCTCTGGCTTTGACATCCTCTTCTTCTGGGATGCGCGGATGGCGATGCAGGGGATGCATTTCATGGGGGATGTGCCTTGGAGGACGCTTTATCTCCACGGGCTGGTGCGCGCCGCCGACGGGCAGAAAATGTCCAAGTCGAAGGGCAATGTCGTCGATCCGCTGATCCTGATGGACCAATATGGCGCCGATGCGTTGCGCTTCTTCATGGCGGCGATGGAAAGCCAGGGCCGCGATGTCAAAATGGATGAGCGCCGCGTAGAGGGCTATCGCAACTTCGCGACCAAGCTCTGGAACGCTGCGCGTTTTTGCCAGTCCAATGGCATCGGTGCATCGACCACATTGCGCGCGCCCGAAGCGACGCTAGCAGTCAACAAATGGATCATCGGCGAAGTGGTCGAGACCTTGGCGAAGCTCGACAAGGCGTTCGCCGAGTTTCGTTTCGACGGCATGGCCGATACCATTTATCACTTCACCTGGGGCACTTTCTGCGACTGGTATCTTGAACTTATCAAGCCGGTTCTTTCAAATCCTCCCCTTCTGGGGGAGGTGGCAGCCGCGCCAGCGGCTGACGGTGGGGGAATGACTCAGGCCCCCTCCGCCTCACTCCGTTCGGCACCTCCCCCAGAGGGGGAGAATTTTGAAGCCGCCGAAACCCGCGCTGTTGCAGGCTGGGTGCTCGACCAGATCCTGGTCATGCTCCACCCCTTCATGCCCTTTGTCACCGAAGAATTGTGGCATGCATTGGCTGGCCCCACCCACCCACGCAAATATGACCTGATACTTGCAAAATGGCCCGAGCCAAAGGCGAACGTCGATGCAGCGGCGGTTGCCGAGATCAACTGGCTGATCAGCCTTGTCAGCGAAGTGCGCAGCGCGAAGAATGAGCTGGGCATAGCTCCCGGCGCGCGGCTGAACGCCTTTGTCCGCGATGCTTCACCTGAAACGCTTGCGCGGATCGACCGGCAGCAGGCGGCAATTGCCCGGCAGGCGCGATTGGACTCAATTTCGAGTCAGGCTGTTCCCGATGGCGGTGCGGTGCAGATTGTTGTCGATGAAGCCACCTTTATCATCCCGCTCGAAGGCGTGGTAGATCTCGACGCCGAACGCGCACGGATCAGCAAAGCCATCGAGGCAGTGTCGAAGGAAGCCAAATCCTTAGAAGGTCGCCTGTCAAACCCAGCCTTTGTCGAAAAGGCAAAGCCTGAGGCCGTCGAAAAAGCCCGCGCCGACCATGCCGAGAAGGCCGCCGAAGTCGAACGGCTGAGCGCAGCGCTGGCGCGGTTGGGGTGACCTAGCCATAATTGCCGTAGCCCTGAGCTTGTCGAAGGGCGCTTCGCAGCCCCACGCTGTCCTTTGAAGCGTGGTTGGCCTCAGGCCGACTTCGGCCCGACAAGCTCAGCACTAAGGTGTGTTCAATTTGATGCCTCCACCGCCCCCGCGCTCACCCGCTCCAACGTGAGAAAATACTTTCCTACATCAGTATCGCCGTGCCAAGCGAGTGGTATGAACTGCGATTGCGCCTCTTCGTACCTTGATCCCCAGCAACGCGGCGCTTCGGTTCGTCTATCTTCGCACGTGACATATGCTTACCTTTATTACCTTATGCCAATGATTGGTGCTGGAGGGCCGCCATCATGAGCCGTCCGTTCGAAATGCCCAAAGCATGAGCGCGCCCTTTATCGCGCCGCAAAATGGGGTTAGGGTCATTCTCCAGACGTCCTATCACGGGCGTTCACGGGAAGGATTTTAAAGCGCCGCCATGGATATCTACCTGCCCATCGCCGGTCTGTCGGTCAATGTGCTGGTCATCATCCTGCTGGGTGGAGCCGTCGGGATGCTGTCCGGGATGTTCGGCGTCGGCGGTGGCTTCCTGACCACGCCGTTGCTCATTTTCTATGGCATTCCGCCAACAGTGGCGGCGGCCTCGGCCTCGACACAGGTGACTGGGGCCAGCGTATCGGGCGTGTTTGCTCATCTTCGCCGTGGCGGGGTCGATTTCCACATGGGTGCGGTATTGGTAGCAGGTGGCATGCTGGGCACGCTGTTCGGCGCACTCCTTTTCTCGCTGCTCGAACAATGGGGGCAGATCGATACCGTCATCAACATCCTCTACGTGCTGATGCTCGGCGGCATTGGCGGGATGATGGCGAAGGAAAGCTGGCAATCGGTGCGGGCGCGGCGAACCGGAACGACGCTGCCGCCGCGCAAAAGGCGGCACCATCCGCTGGTGGCAAACCTGCCGGGGCGCTGGCGCTTTTACCGCTCGGGGCTCTATATTTCGCCGCTAGCACCGCTGATCCTAGGCTTTGTCACTGGCATATTGACGATGCTGCTGGGTGTCGGTGGCGGTTTCATCATGATCCCGGCAATGCTCTATCTGCTGGGGATGAGCGCGAATGTTGTGGTGGGCACATCGCTGTTCCAGATATTGTTCGTGACGATTTCCTCGACGATGGTGCACAGCCTGACGACCAAGGCGGTGGACATTGTGCTCGCACTGTTCCTGCTGATCGGCAGCGTGACTGGTGCGCAGATCGGTGCGCGCTTTGCCCAGCGGTTGCAGCCTGACTATCTGCGGTTGCTGTTGTCGGCAATCGTGTTGCTGGTCGCGCTGCGCATGATAGTTGGACTGGGATGGCAGCCTGACGAGATTTACACGGTGCAATTGCTGTGACCCTTATGCGTGCCATCACGTTGATTGCGGCGTTGCTGTTCGCGCAAGCTGCAAGTGCGCAGGAGCCTGTGCCGCAACTGGTTCCCGACGTGTCGCAGCGCGACATCAACATCCAATCACGCTTTACCGGGGCAGAGCTGCTGTTGTTCGGCGCGATCCTGTTCCCACGCGGGGTCGTTCCCGATGAGCAGGTCGATGTCGCGGTGGTGCTGCGTGGCCCCACCCGACCGATCATCGTGCGTGAAAAGCAGAAGGTGGCAGGGATATGGGTCAACGCACAAAGCGTCGATTTCCGGTCGGCGCCGACCTATTACGCAATTGCCTCATCGCGGCCGCTCGGCAAAATTGTCGATGCGAAAACGGCGGCGATTTACGAGCTCGGGCTCGATCAGCTGCAATTGTCGCCCAGTGGGGAAATCAATACCGGCGAACTGCGCCGGTTTACGCGTGGACTGGTTGATCTCAACAATCGCGATGGCCTTTATGGCGAATCGTCGGGTTCTGTCGATATCACCGGGCAAGTGCTGTACCGCGCCCGGTTGAAAATCCCTTCGAGCGTTCCCGAAGGCAATTATGTCGCTGAAACCCTGCTGATCCGCAATGGCCGGGTGATTGTGGCCGACGACAGCGTGACTGTGTCGATCAGCAAAACCGGGTTTGAGCGCTTTATCACCATAATGGCGCAACGCTATTCGCTGCTTTACGGCGCGCTGGCGGTGATGTTGTCGCTGCTTCTCGGTTGGCTCGCGGGATGGGCCTTTGGCCGACAATGACCGGCATTTGGTTATTAATTGTTTACGCTATGTAGCTAGGACTTGCCTGAACCTAACAGGAAAGTCGCCATGACTGACGCATATTCAGGCCGGGGATACGCCCCTATTCAGCCCGATCAGCTGCCCAATCAATATGAGCAGGCAGCCGTACCTCCTGTTGCAGCAGAATCCGCGGCTGTTCGCCCTACGCCTACTCCGGCCCAGCCATCCGCCGCACCGCGCGCCGCCATGCTGACTGCGATAGGCGCGGTGATCGAGATTGCCGGGTCCGGATCGCAGGTCAGTCTGGATGCCCAGATTTTGGGCGAATTGATGGGCCACAGCGATCCCAGCATTGCGATGGCAGGACAAGTCGGCAGCCAGATCAAGATCCGCGTTGCCAACACCTGGTTGCTCGCCAGCATTCGCACCCAACGCCTGCATCCCCGCGAAGCCGGGATCATCGTTGCGCAGGTCGACTTCCTCGGTGAAGGCGATGAGGAGCGGCTAACCGGCAAAATCTACAATTTCCGTCGCGGTGTGACGCGCTATCCGGTCCCGGGATCAGAGGTTTATGCGGTGTCGAGCGCCGACATGAAGCAAGTCTATGCCGCTGATGGCCGCGCCAATGTTGAAATCGGTACGGTTTTTCCGACCAAGGATATTCGCGGCTCGCTCTATATCGACGCGATGCTGGGCAAGCATTTTGCGCTGCTGGGTTCGACCGGTACCGGTAAATCAACGAGCGCGGCTTTGATCCTGCACAAGATTTGCGACATGGCCCCCGAAGGCCATATTGTGATGATTGATCCGCACGGCGAATATAGCGCCGCGTTCAAAAACAATGGTGCGCTTTACGACGTCAACAATCTGGCCATGCCCTATTGGTTGATGAATTTCGAGGAGCATTGCGAAGTCTTTGTCACCTCGAACGGGGACGAGCGTCAGGTCGATTGCGACATTCTCGCACGGTGCCTGTTGCAGGCGCGCGGCAAAAACCGGATCGCCGAAACCATCGGCAAGCTCACCGTCGATGCACCGATTCCCTATCTGTTGTCCGACCTGACCAACATCATCCAGAATGAAATGGGCAAGCTCGATAAGGCGACGTCTTCGGCACCCTTCATGCGACTGCGCGGCAAGATCGAGGAAATGAAGGCCGACCCGCGCTATAACTTCATGTTCTCCGGCATGCTGGTGGGCGACACAATGGCGGAGTTTCTGTCGAAGATTTTCCGCCTGCCGAGTGCGGGCAAACCGATTTCGATTATCGATGTGTCGGGCGTGCCGTCGGACATCACCTCGACTGTGGTTGCGGTGCTGTCGCGCATGGTGTTCGACTTTGCCATCTGGTCGCGCAATGAACCACAGCGCCCCATCCTGCTGGTTTGCGAAGAAGCGCACCGTTATATCCCGTCTGACCGTGTCGCGGGCAGAAGCACCGTGCGCACAATCCTCGAACGGATTGCCAAGGAAGGCCGCAAATATGGCGTTTCGCTGGGCCTGATCACGCAGCGTCCGTCGGATCTGGCCGAAGGCGTGCTGTCGCAGTGCGGCACGATCATTTCGATGCGTCTGAACAATGACCGCGACCAGGCCTATGTCCGCGCGGCGATGCCTGAAGGTGCGCGTGGTTTCCTCGATTCAATCCCTGCGCTTCGCAACCGGGAATGCATCATCTGCGGCGAGGGCGTTTCGATCCCGATCCGCGTTGCGCTCGATACGCTGGAGGAAGACAAACGACCGGCTTCGGAAGATCCGCTGTTCTCGCAACTATGGCAGGAAACCGGCGGAGAGGAGCAAATCCTCGAACGCGTGGTGCGTCGCTGGCGTTCGCAGGGGCGTTAAGGATTTGCAAACTGTGCTAACCGACATTTGCCGTTCGTCCTGAGCTTGTCGAAGGACGTAGCCAGCAGGCCTCAGTTGTGCCGTGCTTCGATAAGCTCAGGACGAACGGTTTGATTGTGAGTGCGTTACGATCGAACACACTCCATGCCTCAGCGCTTCTCAAAAGGCGTCAGCCCGCGTCCTAGGCGGTTGGCGCCCAGCGACAACGGGTCACCTGACCAGTCGGCAACGAAGGCCGATGTCCGGTTGATACCTAGCGCGATGCTCGCATCATTGCCGCTGATCGCCAGACCGCCCGAACTGTGCGTTTTGCCTTCCGCCGCGATGGTGATGAAGGCGGTGAAATTGTCCTTGCTGGCCCCCTGTACGAACATGTTGCCGTTGATCATGCCGCTGGCACCATTGGGCAGGTCGATCATATAGTTGGTTGCCTTGCCGCGGCTGTCATCAAAGGCGTTGTTCTGAATGATCGCGCGGGCGGCGCGGCTTTTGACATAATGGCCGCCATTGCCGCGTTCAAAACGGCTGCGCGTGACGGTCAGCGACCCATAACCACCGACATAGATGCTGTGCGCGCAGCTTGCTTCGCCGTCGCAGCGGCCAAGACCGGAAAAGCTCGACTGATCGACCACGACTTCACCTGACGGATCGCCTCCGGTCAAAATCCCCTCTTCGCTGTCGCGAAAGATTGATCGGGTGACGGTCAGATTGCCTTTTTCCAGATGGATTCCGGCGCCGTTGCGGTCAGGCACTTTCATCCGTTGGAAGACAATGCCGTCTATTGCCGCAGAGCGTCCGCGCAGCACCAGTGCAGCCTTGCTTTCGCAAATGCCGCCGTCAAAGATGGTCTGTCCTGGGACTTGGGCCTTGTAAGAAATATGCCCGGCGGTCTGCACCGCGCATTCGCCGTAAGTGCCCGGCGCGATCAGGATTGTGCCCTGTTTGTCGCCTATCGCGGCCACTGCATCGGACAGGCGGGCAAAGCTCTGCCCGGTTTCTGCCACCTGAAACGGCGTACCACCGTCCTGTGCTATGGCGGTGCCGGCAATTGCGGTCAGGGCAAGGACAAGTGTCAGGCGCATTGGGCTACCTCTGGCATTGGCTGTTCGCGCATCGGGATAGAGCTAGGCCGGGATAAGCACCAGCCGATTAACCACGGCTGTAACCGCCCGTCCGGTTCAGGGACATCGGGGCGGGGATTGGTTATGGCCGCGATTTTGGCGCTGAGTTGACCAAGTCGACGCTAAGTCGCGTCATTTTGCTCCACTCGAGCGACAAAAATGTGAAAGAGGCAGGAGGGAGTGAGGGGGCAGCTCTGGCCTAAGCCCCTCTTTCCTTCTTGCCTCCTTCACCTGTTTCTCAGCGGGGTCGCTGATGCCCGATCGGATTTGGTTCGCACGGGTTCAAGCCGTCATAAGCGACGCATCCTTTATATCAAAAAGCGAAATCGAGCTTTTTGCAGGCCCTCTTAGCTAATAGGGCGGTTGCCGATGTGGTGCCGGATGATGGTCGGAAATGTCCTGCATTGCAATTGGGACGTGGTGTTTGGGTTGGGCTTGCGCGTTGCGGGCCTCTAGTCACTCGCGCTCAGGTTTTGCTGAAGGGCGGTGCCAGTTTTTTCGTTAGAAGAAAGAAGGAAAAAAGGAAAAAGGGCGTCAGCCCATTCCCTTAGTCCCGTGTAAATGGGGAGAGCGAAGGGCCAGCCAAGGCCAACCCTCTTCTTCCTTGTTTCCTTATTCCTTTTAGCGAATCTCTGGAATGGCGGTTGGTTTTGCGCTTAGTTTAGTATTGCGTCCCCGGAACTCACGATCTGCTTGTTATTTGCACTATGGATACTAAGTCTGAATCTATGAGTCAGGAAGAGGACGATGATACACCGGAAAAGTGGTGGACCACGCCATACGGGCGAAGCGTGTCCGACTTCGGCTTTATTTGCGATAGAGAACCGGCCTTTTTTCGGAGCCTCCAAACCGTCGAAGGTCTGGCATTAGAACGTCAAAGGTTGGGAAAGCGTGCCGATTTACTGCTGCTGCTGTCGCTGTTTGGTGCCGCAGTCATGCTAGCCGGGGGCTTACCGCAAGGCGCAAAATTTTCGTTTATGGGGATTGAAGGTCCGGGTAAGCTGATTTCATTGCAAATACTCGGAGTGGGCGTTGCTGGAGTGTTTTCTCGATACTGGCAGATAATCATTTCTTTGACCATTCTGTCACAGATGATCGATAGGATATTATCGCCATTGGTGGGAAATGCACATGTCGATTTTGTGGTTGCTCGGCATGACTCAGCGTTTTTGTGGACAAACTTGGTGCGCAAGAGAGACGTCGGATATCAGTCGCCGATCGCGCACAAGGTGACAGCATTAACTATCCCAATTTTTGGATTGCTGGTGATGCTTTTACACAGCACGGTCGTTCTGGCGGCCCTTTGGTTTTCTGCTGCATCGGTGCTGCAAGCAGCAACGCCAAGCTTGCTTGTTATAGCCTTGGCTGTTGTGAGTTTCGGTTTAGCAGTCTTATCAATATTTTTGTTCTTGGTAGGCTTTCTGACGCCACTTCCATTTAGGATGAGCAATGAAATGAAAGAGTTCCTTGCTTCGGAGAAAGAAGCAAAGTCCAAAGCTGAAACAAGAGCACCGACGGGCAGCCTAGACGACCTTGGGATAGGTAATAGCTAGCAAAATAACTGATATTTAGATCCGGCCTGTTATTTTTGACAGCGTATGCCCACTCACTCATTCAAATTCGGCCGCAAATATTGCCGTGCCTTATCCAACTCCAGTCCGCGCCGTTCGGCATAGTCCGCGACCTGATCCTCGCCAATCCGCGCCACACCGAAATATTCGGCTTGCGGGTGGCCGAAATAGAAGCCTGATACCGCTGCCGTCGGCAGCATCGCGAAGCTTTCGGTCAGGGTGATGCCGGTGCGGTGGGTTGCGTCGAGCAGGTTGAACAGCACTGGCTTCAAACTGTGGTCGGGGCAAGCGGGATAGCCGGGCGCGGGGCGGATGCCGCGATATTCTTCCTTGATCAGCGCTTCATTGGTCAACTGCTCGTCAGGCGCGTAGCCCCACAGCTCCTTGCGCACATGCAGGTGCATCCGTTCGGCAAAGGCTTCGGCGAGGCGGTCGGCGAGTGCCTTCAACATGATGTCCGAATAATCGTCGATATGCGCCTTGAACTCGGCCAGCTTGGTGCCAATGCCATGACCGGTCGTGACCGCAAAGCCGCCAATCCAGTCGCCATCGGGGCTGATGAAATCGGCGAGGCACATATTGGCCTTGCCCTCGCGTTTGGCGATTTGCTGGCGCAGGAAGGGGAGGCGGATATGATCGTAATCCTCCCCCTCTGGGGGAGGTGCCGAACGGAGTGAGGCGGAGGGGGGCTGTAGGTTCGTTCCCCCTCCGGCAGCTGTGCTGCCTCCTCCCCCAAGGGGGGAGGATTTTTGGACATACACCACCACATCATCGTCCTCCCGCGCGCAGGGCCAAAGCCCCGCCACACCGCGTGCGCGCAGCCATTTTTCCGAAATGATCTTGTCGAGCATTGCCTGCGCATCGTTGAACAGGTTGGTGGCGCTTTCGCCCACCACGGGATCGGTCAGGATGCCCGGATAGACGCCGTGCAATTCCCATGCGCGGAAGAAGGGGGTCCAGTCGATATAGTTGCGCAGATCGGCAAGGTCCCAGTCATCATAAACATGCACGCCGGGTTGCAATGGCGCAGCTGGTTTCAAACTCTCGTCGATTTCGAAAGCATTGGCGCGGGCTTCCTCCAGCGTGGCGAGCGGCTTCGCGGTCTTGCCCGCGCGCGCATCGCGGATATGGCCATAGTCGGCGCGGGTGTCCGCGACGAACTTCTCGGCGAGTGTGTCGCTGACCAATGTCGAGGCGACGCCCACCGCACGGCTGGCGTCGAGTACATGCACAGTCGGGCCCGCATAGGCCGGCTCGATGCGCAGCGCGGTGTGTGTCTTTGACGTCGTGGCCCCGCCGATAAGGAGGGGCATCGTCATCCCCGCACGCTGCATTTCCTCCGCCACTGTCACCATTTCGTCGAGCGAAGGCGTGATCAGCCCGGACAGCCCAATCATGTCGGCGTCGTTTTCTACCGCTGCCTTCAATATCTCCTGCCAAGGCACCATGACGCCCAGATCGACGACTTCAAAGCCGTTGCATTGCAGCACCACGCCGACGATATTCTTGCCGATATCATGGACGTCGCCCTTGACCGTGGCCATGATGATCCGGCCCTTACCCTTGCTGTTCTCGTCCTTCTCGGCCTCGATATAGGGGAAGAGGTGGGCGACGGCTTTCTTCATCACACGCGCCGATTTCACGACTTGTGGTAAGAACATCTTGCCGCTGCCGAACAGGTCGCCGACAACATTCATCCCGTCCATCAACGGGCCTTCGATCACTTCGATAGGGCGGCCGCCGCGTTCCCTGATCGCGAGCCGGGCTTCTTCGGTATCCTCGACCACATGCAGGTCGATACCCTTGACCAATGCATGCTCGATGCGGCGTTCGACGCTCCAGCCACGCCATTCGGCGGCGGCCTTTTCCTGCGCGGCGTCGGTGCCTTTGTACCGTTCGGCGAGTGCGATCAGGCGTTCGGTGGCGTCGGGGTCGCGGTTGAGGATCACATCTTCGCAGGCGGTGCGCAATTCGGGGTCGATCGTGTCATAGACATCGAGCTGCCCGGCATTGACGATCGCCATGTCGAGCCCGGCGGGAATGGCGTGATAGAGGAAGATGCTGTGCATCGCGCGGCGGACGGGTTCGTTCCCGCGGAAGGAGAAAGAGAGGTTCGAGAGGCCGCCCGAATAATGCGCATGCGGGCAGAGTAGGCGCAGTTCCTTGACCGCCTCGATAAAGTCGACGCCGTAATTGTTATGCTCTTCGATGCCGGTCGCGACCGCGAAGATATTTGGATCGAAGATGATGTCTTCGGGCGGAAAGCCGATGCCGACCAGCAGGTCATACGCCCGCTTGCAGATCGAAACCTTGCGCTCCTTGGTGTCTGCCTGCCCCGTCTCGTCGAACGCCATCACAACCACAGCCGCGCCATAGGCCATGCACAGGCGGGCGTGGTGCAGGAAGGCTTCCTCGCCCTCTTTCATCGAGATCGAATTGACCACAGGTTTGCCCGACACGCATTTCAACCCCGCCTCGATAACGCTCCATTTGCTGCTGTCGATCATCACCGGGACGCGGGCGATGTCGGGTTCGGCAGCGATGCGCTTGAGGAAAGTCGTCATCGCATGCTCGGCGTCGAGCAGGCCTTCGTCCATATTGACGTCAATAATTTGCGCGCCATTTTCGACCTGATCGCGCGCAACCTCGACTGCGGCTTCATAATCGTCGGCAAGGATCAGCTTCTTGAACTTGGCGCTGCCGGTGACGTTGGTGCGCTCGCCGATATTGACGAACGAGGAACCGGTCTGGCGGGTGGTATTGGGTTGCTGGTTCATTTTCACTCTATCATTGTGATTCCCGCGAAAGCGGGAATCCATGGCCTGACATGGCGGTTTAAACTTCGGCGTTAGACCATGGACCCCCGATCTAGTCGGGGGTGACAGAGTCTTGTTCTTCAATTTCAAGCCGCCATTACAAACGGCTCCAGCCCCGCCAACCGGGTATGCACGGGCGCGGTGGGCACTGTCCTCGGCGCGCGGTCGGCAACCACCGTGGCAATCGCGGCAATATGCGCAGGCGTGGTGCCGCAGCAGCCGCCGACGATATTGACCAGACCATCGTCGAGCCATTGTTCGATCAGCTTTGCCGTCTGTTCGGGCAGTTCGTCATATTGGCCGAGCTCGTTGGGCAGGCCGGCATTGGGATAGGCCATGATCAACGCGTCGGCCTGCTTTGCCAACGGCGCAAGATAGGGGCGCAGCAAGTCGGCACCGAACGAGCAGTTCAACCCGATGGTCAGCGGCTTTACATGGCGGATGGTGTGCCAAAATCCTTCTACCGTATGGCCCGACAGATTGCGGCCCGCCATATCGGTGATCGTCATGCTGATCATCAAAGGCACATCGCGTCCGCAGGCGTCGGCGGCCTCTTGTGCTGCCATCGCCGCGCATTTGGCGTTGAGCGTGTCAAAGATCGTCTCGATCAGTAGGAAATCGACCCCGCCTTCGATCAGCGCATCGCACTGCTCGCGGTAATCGGCTTTGAGCGTGTCGAAATCGACTTCGCGATATCCCGGGTCATTAACATCGGGCGACAGCGACAATGTCTTGTTGGTCGGGCCGATCGAACCCGCAACAAAGCGACGCTTGCCGTCCTTGGCCTCTGCCCGTTCCGCACAGGCGCGCGCCAGCTTTGCGCTTTCGATGTTGATCTGCCGCACAAGATGCTCGCAGCCATAATCGGCCATAGCCACGCGGGTAGAGCTAAAGGTGTTGGTTTCGATCATGTCCGCGCCCGCAACGAGATAGGCATCGTGGATATCGCCGATGATATCTGGACGGGTGAGCGAGAGCAGATCGTTATTGCCTTTCTGGTCCTTCGCCAGATCCAGGCTGCCGCGATAGTCGGCTTCCTGCAGCTTATGCTGCTGGATCGAAGTGCCATAGCCGCCGTCAAAGACGAGTATCTGCTGGGCTGCCCGTTCGATAAATGCCTGTCGCGCGCTCATGCCGCTTCTTCTTTCAATTCGGTTTGGGGTCGCTTGCCGAGCAAATGGCAAATCGCATAGCTCAGCTCCGCCCGGTTCAATGTGTAGAAATGAAATTGGCGCACGCCGCCTGCGTATAAACGACGGCACATTTCGGCGGCGACGGTCGCTGCGACCAGCTGGCGCGCGGCGGGGTGATCGTCGAGCCCGTCGAACAGATGCGCCATCCAGCCCGGAATCGCCGTCCCGGTCATTTTCGACATGCGCTGGATTGCGGCGAAGTTCGACACCGGCATGATGCCGGGGACGATTTCAGGATCGATCCCCGCCGCCGCGACCGCATCGCGGAAACGGAAGAAGGTTTCGGACTCAAAGAAGAATTGCGTGATCGCCCGGCTGGCCCCGGCATCGAGCTTGCGTTTCAGGAAGTCGATATCCTTCGCCGCTGACAGCGCCTCGGGATGGGTTTCGGGATAGGCGCTCACCGATATCTCGAACGGATGCAGCTTGCGCAGGCCCTCGACCAGTTCCGCCGCGCTGGCATAGCCGTCCGGATGAGGCACGAACGCCCCACCGGCATTGGGCGGATCGCCGCGCAAGGCCACGATATGGCGCACGCCAGCTTCCCAATAAGCACTGGCGATCTCGGCGATTTCCGTTTTGCTGGCATCGACACAGGTCAGATGCGCGGCGGCGGGAATGCGGGTTTCCCTGGCGATACGGGCAACAGTGTTGTGCGTGCGTTCTCGGGTGGTGCCGCCTGCGCCGTAGGTTACCGAGACGAAACGCGGCTTGAGCGGATCGAGCGTAACGATCGAGTCCCACAATTGCTCTTCCATCTTCTCGGTCTTGGGTGGGAAGAATTCGAAGCTGATCTCGGCATCGCCCGACAGTCCGGCAAAAAGCGGTGTGGCCAGCGCCCGGTGCGGCTCGAGCATTTGGTCGCGCGAAATGGTCATTATACGATCCTGAGTTTGGGAGAATAGGGTTGCGACTGGCTGACCTTTGCGCTGCCACGCCGACCAATCCAGATTTTAACTTCCAACTTGCCACCCGCGAGCGAGTGATTTTGCTCAAGGCTGACGCCGCACGCCGCAAAGGCCCGCTGGATCGCATCGTCGGAAAAGCCAAGGCGGGCATGCGCGTGAGCGCTGCGCAATTCCTCAAGGTCGTGCGAGGCGAAATCGACAATGACCATCCGGCCGTCAGGCGCAAGCACCCGCGCGGCCTCGGCAATGACCCGTTCGGGGTGCAGCGCATAGTGCAGCACCTGGTGGAACAGCACAGTGTCGAACTGGCTGTCTTCAAATGGCATCACATTGAAATCGCCAAGCACGATCTCGGTTTTTGCCTGAAGCGCGGTTGCATCAGGCAGGCCTGCAATCTTGGCGCGGGCCAGACGCAGCATCTCCACGCTGTTGTCGAGCGCAGTGAAACGGGCTGCATCGCGCGCGAACAGTTCGATCATCCGCCCGGTACCAGTGCCGATGTCGAGGGTGCGGCCAAGCGGCGCATCGTTCAGCAACGCGGTCATCGCGGTTTCGACTTCGGCTTCGGCCACATGCAGCGACCGCAGGCTGTCCCATTCGGCGGCGTGCTTGTCGAAATAGCGCGTGGCCATTTCAGCGCGAGCTTCACGGACTTCGGACAGGCGGGACAAGTCGCGTTTTACCGGCCGCGATTCTCCGGTTCCGGGCAGCGCGAAAAGCGGCGCGATCGACGGATGGGCGAGCATTGGCCCCGGGCGCAGGAATACCCAACTGCCTTCCTTGTGCCGCTCGACGATGCCCGCCTCATCCAATATGCGGATATGGCGCGAAACCCGTGGCTGGCTCTGTTCGAGAATCAGCACCATTTCGCTGACCGACAGTTCGAGTTGCCGCACCAAAAGCGTGATTCGCAGCCGCGTCGGATCGGCAAGTGCACGCATTATGTTGAGCAACGGGGTCATGACAAAAGGATATAAAGAAATCTTTATATGAAGTCAATTGGCGCAAATGTGACAATTTCTACCTTTAAGGTTATCATAATGATCCCACGCAGCGACCGCTTCGCCGATTCACTGAAAAAAGCCGATTGCCATGGCTTTTAGGTTTAGCTACCAGAATGCGCCGCAAGCCCAGTTTGCCTTGTGCAGGCTGCTTGTAAGGTTCTTTTGAAGTTTTTGTTAGGGGGTTTACCCAAATGAAAAAGATTGCTGTATCTCTTGTTCTCGCCGCTTCGCTCGGTCTGGCTGCATGCTCAGGCGCTGAAGAAGCAACCGAAAATGCCGCTGAAGCCGGTGCAGAAGCTGCTGAAGCTGGTGCCGAAGCTGCTGCTGAAGGCGCTGAAGCTGCTGCTGAAGGCGCTGAAGCCGCTGCTGGCGAAGCTAAGGACGCTGCTGGCGACGCCGCTGCCAAGGCTGGTGAAGCCGCTGGTGACGCCGCTGCCGCTGCTGGCGACGCTGCCAAGGGCGCTGCTGCCGCTGCTGGCGACGCTGCTGCCAAGGCTGGCGACGCTGCCAAGGCTGCTGGCGACGCTGCCAAGGAAGCCACGAAGTAATCTTCGCGCTTCGGCATAAGCCAAGTATAAAAGGGGCTGCCTCTCTCGTAGAGGCAGCCCTTTTTCTTTGTCACCTGCCAAGGTTGAACGCATGTCGCACCGCCTTTTGCATTTAACGCCCCTGCTCGCCGGGACTTTGGTTCTGGCTTCTTGCGGTGCCGATGATTCAGACCCCGGCCCTGGCGGAGTCAGCATGGAAGATGCGCGCGCACTGGATAAAGCCGCCGCAAAACTCGATGCCGAGCAGGCAAATCCTGAAAAGCCTGACGCAAAAGCGGACTGATGGCGGGTCATTCCCGTGCAGATTGGATTTGGACGAACAGAGACGACCGCAAAATCAAGTGTCGCTGAGATCTTGTGCGATTTTTTGCTCAGAAGAAAAAAGATATATAAGAAAGAAGGGCGTTAGCCCTTCGTTAAATCCGCTGCTCCCGCAATGCGATGCAACGGTTTTTGATGGCGCTGCGCGCCTTCTTTCTTCTGAACGAATCTTTGGCATGCCCCATCAACAAGGCCACGCCTTAAAGCCGTGCCTGCCGCTTCAGCCAAGCTCAGCGATGTGTTTCGGCCACGCTTCTGGAAATTGCCTGCATCATCTGCATGCGCTGGGGTACTGTCGCGGTGGTATCGGCGATCATCACCGTAACCGCATAGCGGGTGCCATCGGGTGCGGTCATGATCCCGATGTCATTATAGCCCGTCGAGACCGCTTCAAGTTCCTGCCCGGTGCCGGTCTTGTGCCCGAATTTCCATCCCGCTGGCACCCCGGCCTTCAACCGGTTTGGCCCGCTTTTCACCCGTTCGAGCAAAGAAAGCATCAACCGGGTGGAGGCAGGCGACAACAGGTCGCCGATTGCCAGTTTGCCCAGCGCGCGGGCGATGGCGGCGGGGCTTGCACCGTCGATCGGATCGGCGAGATAACGATCGAGCGCAACCTTGCGCTGGTCGGGCGGCAATTTGGCGCGTGCCGCCTGAAACGCCCGGCCAAGCGAATATTCCTGTTTCCAGACCATGCCAGCGATCTGGCTTTGCAACAACCGCTCGCCAGGGCCAAAGCGGATCCGGTCCAGATTTTTGCGTTTCAGAAAGTCGCGCACTGCCTCCGGTCCGCCAATGGTGCGCAACAGGCTATCATTGGCGGTATTGTCGCTGGCGGTGATCGCCTG
>Ga0075154_10000580_pt1 | contig 30011 bp, 30 predicted proteins | sample JI71714BDNA_FD_70965 | JGI IMG/M metagenome (GOLD analysis project Ga0075154, IMG submission 70965) | Wastewater effluent complex algal communities from Wisconsin, to seasonally profile nutrient transformation and Carbon sequestration -... | ecosystem: Engineered > WWTP > Effluent > Algae...
AACCGTGCGGCCGAAGATGCCGCAAAAGAAGCTAAGCCTATTTTTGTTTCTGCAATCAAGCAAATGACCATCGAAGATGCCTGGTCTATTCTGAAAGGAGAGGATGATGCTGCAACAACATATTTAAATAAAACGACTTCAACCCAGCTGAAAGAAAAATTTAAGCCCATCATTAAAGCTTCGCTCGATAAAGTGAATGCAACGAAATACTATAAAGAATTAATCACTGCGTATAACAAAGTGCCGTTGGTAAAGAAGGTGAATCCGGATCTGGGGACATACGCAACCAATAAAGCCACGGACGGACTATTTGTGATGATTGCGAAGGAGGAAAAGAACATCCGTAAGAACCCGGGAGCCCGGACTACCGATCTCCTGAAAAAAGTTTTCGGCAACCAGAAATAATCTCAGATATCACGAAAATACTGCCGTTCGTGTAGTATCTGCATCTTTTATGCTGGTAAGTCGTAACCATCCCCAAACCCCTGAAGTATTGACGAAAGTCAATTCGCATGAAACGCCTGAGCCTCATTCCTTACCTGATCGGTTGCTGCTACGCCTTTGAGGCCGAAGCCCAGGCCGATTCCCTAAAAAGCAAGCTTGATTCAACCAAGGTTTATACAACTGCCATTGTACAGGGAGAACCTCCGAAAATAGACGGACTGACAAACGACCCCGCGTGGGAACAAGTGCTGTGGGGCGGTAACGACTTTCGTCAATGGCAACCCGATGCAGGTGCAGCGCCTTCCGCACAAACTGTCTTCAAAGTTTTATACGATGCCAAGAACCTTTACGTACTCGTACGAAACTTCGATCCCGATCCATCAAAGATTGTAAGGCGTATGTCGCGAAGGGATGGCTTTGACGGTGACTTTGTAGAGATCAATATTGATAGCTACTATGACAAGCGAACCGCATTCTCTTTTACAGCTTCCGTATCCGGAGTTAAAGGCGATGAATACGTTTCAAACAACGGTGATGACTGGGATGCCAACTGGGATCCGATCTGGTACCTCGAAACCAGCATTGACAGCTTAGGCTGGGTTGCTGAATTCAGAATTCCATTAAGTCAGTTACGTTTTGCAGATAAGCCTGAGCATGTTTGGGGCATGCAGTTTACCCGGCACTTTTTCAGAAACCAGGAACGATCAAACTGGCAGTTCATTCCGCCAACAGCCAATGGTTGGGTATACATGTTTGGCGAGCTTCACGGCATCAAAGGAATTAAGCCTCAAAAGCAACTCGAGATACAGCCGTACATCGTTGCGCAAACCGAACGCTTCGAAGAGGAGGAGGGTAATCCGTTTAGGCCAGGTAAATCATCTAATGTTGCTGTCGGGCTGGATGCCAAGATCGGGATCACCAGTGATATCACGCTGGACTTAACCGTTAATCCGGATTTTGGACAGGTTGAAGCTGACCCATCACAGGTAAATCTTTCTGCGTTTGAATTATTTTTCCAGGAACAAAGACCATTCTTTATTGAAGGAAACAATACACTCAATTTTCCTACTTCGCAGAACAGCAACAATAATCTCTTTTACTCTAGACGCATTGGGAGAAGTCCGCAAGGCTGGGTGGACACAGACAAAAGTGGTGCTGATGGTGTGAACGAATATGTAAAATCAGATTCAAGAACAATGATCCTGGGAGCAGCCAAGCTTACCGGAAAAAACAAGCATGGATTTTCGTGGGGCATCCTGGAATCAGTAACGGCTGAGGAGAAAGCGGAAGTTGATAGCCTGGACACCCGGCACAAAGAAACTGTTGAACCGCTCACAAATTATTTTGTAGCGCGTGCACAGCAAGACATCAATAAAGGTAATACGCTGGTGGGCGGAATGTTCACCGCAACACATCGGAAGATTGAAACAGAAAATTTAAACTGGCTTCATACAGAAGCATACAGCGGTGGACTGGATGCAACGCACAACTGGAAAGAACGAACATACTACGTAAGTGCAAAAGCCCTGATGAGCTATGTCAAGGGAAGTGAGGAGGCCATTCTGACAACCCAAACTTCTTCCGAACGCTACTTTCAACGACCCGATAATCATCATGCCGATGTTGATTCAACCCGCACTTCACTGAACGGGACAGGCGGAAACCTGATGTTCGGAAAACGTAACGGTGATTTTGTTTTTGACATTGGATATAACTGGTCTTCTCCTGAGCTTGAGTTGAATGATATCGGATTTTTGTCACAGACCGACCAAATGTCGCAATGGGCGTGGTTTGGCTACCGGAAATTCCGCTTAATCCGAAACATGCGTGCTCAACGGTATAATTTTAATCAATACCTGGAATGGGATTTTGATGGGAAGATTACCGATCAGAATTACAACGTGAATGCGCACACACAATTTAAAAATTTCTGGGCTATCGGTGGAGGTGCAACGTATGTGGTGAAGGAAGCCTCCAATGCCGACTTGCGCGGAGGTCCGCAAATGGTGTACCCCGGCAACACCAATTACTTTCTTTACGTGGAATCTGATTCGCGTAAGAAGTTCAGTTTGGAGATGTATAGCGAATGGATCGAGGGCTTTAAGCAATACACCCGTAACGCGGGCGGTGAGATTGAGTTTGTTTATCGTCCAACCAATGCATTGAATATTTCAGTTGCTCCGAGCCTGTGGTTTAATAACACACAGATGCAATATGTTCAAACAGAAAGCAATGCGGGAGAAGCCCGGTACATTATGGGTTCGCTTGATCAAAAAGTATTGCGCATGACTGCCCGCCTGACATACATGGTTACGCCAAACCTGTCGGTACAATATTGCGGACAGCTTTTTGGAACCTCCGGTAAGTACAAAGATTTTAAATACGTAACCGATAGTCATGCAGCGGAATATGAAGATCGGTTTGCGATGCTTAACCCAACATTAACCGATGGCGTGTATGAAGTAGATGAAGATAGCAATGGCACACCCGATTATTCTTTTGGTAATCCCGACTTTAATTTCAGCCAGTTTCGCTCAAACATGGTTATTCGGTGGGAGTATATTCCAGGCTCAACGTTGTTTCTCGTGTGGAATCAGCAGATGGATGGAACATTCGATTCCAATTCCGGTTCATTTAAATCACGCATCAATTTTGATTTCCCGCAGCAGGCGCACAACATTTTTCTGATTAAGTATACGTACAGGTTTATATTGTGACGATCAACGAAGTGAATCCAGGTACAGATCTTCGATCTTTTTTCTGGCCCACGGTGTTTTTCTGAAAAACGCAAGGCTGGATTTTATGCTGGGATTATTAAGGAAGCAGTTTACCGGAATGCGGTCGCCTAATTCGTCCCAGCCATACTGATCAACCAGGTGTGTGAGAATCGACTCAAGTGTTTTTCCGTGTAGTGGATTGTTAAGTTGCTCGGCCATAGTCAAACATCAATCATTTTTATTTCACTCTGGTAATCCAATTGTAAATCTTCAGGCAATTTTACAACAATGGCGTAAATTTTTTTCAATTGTTGCTGATACAAGTTACCCAAAACCGTTCCTTCCCGCAACGGAATCTTAGCCTCCATAACTTTACTACAGAAATGAATTCTAAGCTCCAGCTCAGTTTGCTTAATGCCGGAATACTTGATTTGTCGGTTCACAAATCGAAGAATCTTTCGAAGACTTTTCTTCACGTAGTACAAATTGTTGCGTGAAGGTAACTCTACAAACAGCTCATCCACATCTTCTTTGATTGCTGAAATGTATGCTTGTTCATCTTGCACCTCGTATAGGAGATAGGTTAGTAACTCCTTGTTTTCTTTTTTATACTTTGCCAGCCGCATGCAAAGCTCTTGCAGCGATTCAGGATCGAGTGTTTTGAGCTCTTTTTTAATTTCGTTTACCGTGGCGGCTTTCATCGGCAGCAAAATACAAAGTTCTCGGTACCCTTCCAGACAACCCCTCTGTATCCTTTATTTACCGGCCGGCACATTTAACAACTCAATAACAACGCCTGTCTGCTGAAATCCGTTAAATCTGCATCCCTAATCCACTAACTATGAAAACTATCTTTTCCTTTATCCTCTTTGTGCTGATTGCGGCAGGCGCTGTTGCGCAGCAACCTGTTCTGGTGACTTCACAATGGCTCAATGAGCATAAAGCTGATCCTAATGTGGTTGTCTTACAAGTAAGCTTTATGAAATATGAATATGATCAGACTCACATTCCCGGTGCTCGTTTTTTGTGGCCGGAATGGCTTGCTCCCAATTCACCGTATGGCAATTACAACGCTCCTGATATAAAGAAGGCAACCGAAGTACTGAATGGATTTGGTGTTACGAACAATTCGCATGTCGTTATTTATTATGTTCGGAATGAAATGCCGGCCGCAGCCCGGATGTTTTTAACGCTGGAACATTTCGGATTGCAGGGGAAGGTTTCGATGCTCAATGGCGGACTTGATGCATGGAAAAAAGAAGGCTACGCCACGACAGCCGATGTGCCTAACGTAAAAAAAGGCAATGTGAAGCTCACAGCCGGAAACTTGTTGGTGGATAAAGAATATGTGTTGAAAACCCTTAGCTCATCCACTGGCAAAGTAGCCGATGCGCGGGCACAACGTTTTTATGACGGTGAGCCAACCGGAAACCCGCGGGATGGTCACATTACCGGTGCCGGAAATATTCCGTATGGAGAGTTAACAGATGCCTCCAACATGCTTAAGCCGGAAGCTGAACTTGAAAAATATTTTACGCCTGTTGCTGCAAAGGGTCAGGAAATTGTAACGTATTGCTTTATCGGACAAACTGCCAGTGTGGTTTACCTGGCCGGAAGAGTATTAGGGTATGACATGAAGCTCTACGATGGCTCGATGCAGGAGTGGAGCAGACTTGAAAACCTGCCGATGGAAACAACAAAAAAATAAATTCTCTGAGGGCAACTCACTTCGGGTTGCCCTCTTCTTCTTTTTTGGCCTTCTGATACATACCGGCTCCAAGCGCGGTGCCAATGGCGACCCCAAGTGCGAGACCCATAGCAATGTTCTTGAAAGCGACACCCATAGCAACACCAATACCCACTCCAAGCGAAACGCCCATGGCAATCGAACTATTTTTTGATTTCATAGTTAAAGATAAAGCTTTCTGAAAAATTCCCATGCTACAATACCCAGACAAACGGAGATATTTAACGAATGCTTGGTTCCGGTTTGTGGAATTTCAAGCGCATGATCACCCAATGCGATAACAGCATCGCTTACTCCATCAACTTCATTGCCGAAGACAAGGCAATATTTTTTTCCAGGAGCGGGTGTAAAGGAATGAACAGGTTTACTGGTTGTAGTTTGCTCAATAATAATGATCTCATATCCGGAAGCTTTAATGTTTTTAACCGCTTCGGCTGAGTGTTCAGCATATTCCCAGACCACTGAATCGGTTGCTCCCAATGCCGATTTTTGAATTTCGCGATGCGGAGGTGTTCCGGTGATACCAGTAAGGAAAATTTTCTCAATCCGGAATGCATCAGCCGTACGGAAAGCCGAGCCGACATTGTGCAAACTTCGAACATTGTCAAGAAGAATGCACACGGGTAGCTTTTCAGCTTCTTTAAATTCTGTAACAGTAATCCGGCCCAGCTCTTCGAGCTTTAGCTTCTTCATTTTGTAACAGGCGTAACCTTGTATCCTTCTTTTCTCAGCAAGACGATCAATCCGTCTGAACCGGGAAGATGGCCTGCGCCAACAGCAATGAATTGTGAGCCTGACTTCATGAGCTCCGGCAATACTTGTACCCAGTTCACGTTTCGGTCTTTCAGTAGATGATCCAATCCGCCAGTTGCATCCTGCGGAAGAGATTCCATCTTAACGGCCAGTGCGTTGATATCTTTTTGAAGGTAGAGCGTAAACATCTCTACTGAGACGCTTGACATTGCGTCATCCTGTTTAATCATTTCAACAAGCTGCTTCGCCTGCTCTTCTACTGTAGAATGATTATAGAGCATATCAAACTGCTGGTCCATCGTCTCCAGCGGGGTAACGGTTTTATCCAGTTTTTTTGCTGCATTGGCAAAATGTATGTCGAGTGGGACACCTTCATATTTTTTCAGCAGTTCAGCATTCAGCTTTTGAGTCTGAGACACGCTAATTAGTATGGCCACTTGTATGGGTTTGAACATGTCGAACATTTGCAAACGGTAACCGGAGACGGACTGCAGCAGAGAGTCAACGCGATTGAAATCTTCCGGTGATAAAAGCGTTGAGATTTTTTTGTCTTTCATCACTGCTTTCGCCATAACGATGCTCATCATGCGGGCCGAATCAAGCACCAGTTCTACAACCACACCTTTAGCATTGGCAAAAGGCTGCTGTGTTTCAGGAACCTCTGCTAAAAATTTTTCGCCTAACAAATGGTAGGTACCAAACAGGTAAGAAGGTTCCTTTAATTTGTTTCCGGATATCTTCCAGAGTAACGCTTTTTGATAATTTTTTTTCTGCGTGTGCTGTGTACTGCAAGAGAATATTATTGCAAGAAGAATGCATACCCCCGAATTTCTTAAAGCTGTTTTCATGGATTGCCTTTGGTTTATTGGTAACGTATTGATCGTCAGAATTACAGAAAGCAAATAATCATTTGCACGATTTTATATTTTTCAATGCTTTAGCGATTTTTGCCCCCCTTTTAACATCCCCCACGTAAAGGTGAAAATAAAGAATCTTTTTAATGTAGGCATTGATGAGATGTCCGATCAGGATCTGCGGATGCGCATTACTGCTTCGAACATTGTCTTCATTACCATTTCGATGATTTTTCTGATCATCCTAGGCCTTGGCGCAAAGACATATTTCACGCAGGGAATTCCCACGTTTCGCGCATCCATTCCGTTAATCCTATTTTGTGTTTCCATGGGTGGAATTTTATTGAATCACCTTCGGTGCTTTCTGGCAGCGAGGCTTGTTTTCTTTTTGTCATGGACGCTCCTCATCACGGCATTTCCGGTATGGCGACCGGTTACCGTGTACGGTTATTTTCTTCATCCAATGTTTGGCATCGTTTCATCAACCATGGTGCTGCTCATGTTTTCCTTCCGGAAGGAAAAAGCTGTTTACCTGATCTCTCTGATTTTTTCCATGCTGATCACGGTATTCTCCTTTGATTTTGTATCATTGTTTGATCAGGAAGGCATATCAGAAACCGTACTTTCGCACACCACTAATTTCAGACTTCACATTTATCCATTCTTCTTTTCCATATTTTTTAACCTTGTATTCATCTATATCTTCAGGATTAACGGAAAGTTCATTGACCTTCAGCAAAAGCAGCATGAAACCATTGTTAATCAAAACAGGCAGCTTTCTGAGGCCCGGCTGAAACTTGAGCTCACAAACAGTGAGTTGGAAACACATGTGCATGAACGTACCCTGAAGTTGCGGGAACAAAATGACAGCCTGACAGAATATGCATTCTTTCACGCGCATGTGTTGCGTGCCCCTGTAAGCCGTATGCGCGGGTTGCTGAACCTGATGAATCTTCCCATCGATCAGACAGAAGAAAAAAAGATTCGCGACCTGCTGTCGCAAAGCATGAAAGAACTTGATGATACGATTCACATGATGAACGACAAGCTTCAGACTGCCGATATTCCGCGTAGCGAAGCCCTTTAATCTAATTTAGCTTTTCAAGCTGTGCTTTTGCGTTTGAATTCTGAGGATCAAGCTCCAGCACGCGTTGGTAACATGCTTTCGATTCATCTTTCATCCCGGCCATCAGATAGGCTTCACCCAAACTATCGAAACAATTAGGAGATTGCGGGAAGAGATTAATGTTAATTCTGAAAACATTGATTGCTTCTTTTACATCCTTGCGCATCAGCAACACATAGCCGCAACTGTTAAGATCCGTTTCGCGCGCAACATCGTTTCGGATTTGCTGTGCCAACCCGCGCGGATTGATATTTGTATCGCCTAACAAGCCTTCTTTGAGCCAGGCATTGATTTGTGCATAACCCTTATAACTATGTGTATACGGCTGACCGCTTACAATCTTTAACAGATCCCGTTCAAGTGATTCAACCGGATACTCAACAATTCTCCCAACCTCAACGCCTTTTTGGTACACAATGAATGTAGGCACACGGTAAATGTTCAATCCTTTTTCTTCACGTTTAGGAGCTTGCTTATACACCTCGAGTGAATCATACACACCAATGAGTTCTATGTTCTTTTCAGAGAAACCAGCTGCATTCAAAACCTTCATCATTTTCGGGAGTTCACGCTTGCTGTCGCCACACCATGACCCAAACACAATTTTCAGCTTGAATTTTTCCGGCCCCAGCTTCTTAAGCTGCGCAATGATATCCGCAGTAGGTGTATAATTTTCATAATTGGGCTTATACCAGGCAGCGTATGGTTCGCTGTTAAAATCGGTCACTGCGCAGATTCCCAACAGACGCGGGTCTTTTTGCGCAACGGCACTAATGGAAATGATCAGAAAAGAAAGTAAAATAAATCGTTTCATGGTTGATAGGTTGGTTTAGTCAAAGCTACCGCTTGCGAGACGGAGTGTTGTTAACGCTTTCCTAAAGGATTGTAAAGGAGTTGTTAATGGCAGCAGGACTGACAAGCTCTGACAACTAAAAGCAGAGTGTGTTTTTACCGTGACGGACTTTTTTATATTTGTCGGCTATGGCCGGAGCAGGCGCAATGGAAACCCCCTTAATGAAACAGTACAACGCCATCAAGGCGAAGTACCCTGGTGCGCTGCTGCTCTTCCGCGTAGGTGATTTTTATGAAACGTTTGGTGAAGATGCCATTCAGGCTGCGCGGGTACTCGACATCACCTTAACTAAACGCGGGAGTGGCTCCGCTTCTGAAATTGAGCTTGCCGGATTTCCACATCATTCTCTGGATACCTATTTACCCAAGCTTGTTCGTGCCGGTCATCGCGTAGCCATCTGTGATCAGCTGGAAGATCCAAGGTTTGTAAAGGGCATTGTAAAGCGCGGAGTTACCGAACTGGTGACACCCGGTGTTTCATTCAATGATAATGTACTTGAAAAGAAGCATAACAATTTCCTGGCCTCTGTTCACATCAGCAAACAGTTGATTGGCGTTTCGTTTCTCGATATCAGCACCGGTGAGTTTTATGCCGCACAAGGAACCGAAAACTATATCTATAAGCTTATTCAAAGCTTTGCTCCCGCTGAGATTATCTTCGCAAAAGGAAATCGTGAAAAGCTCGAGGCTCAGTTTGGCGAACTCCATGCAACCTTTGCACTTGATGACTGGGTGTATGCGTATGATTTTGCGCACGAACGACTGATCAATCAATTCAAAACAGCGAACCTCAAAGGTTTTGGATTGGAAAATTTAACCGAAGCTATTGTTGCAGCCGGTGCCATTCTGCACTACCTCGAAGCAACCGAACATAAAGACACGCAGCACATCGCGTCTATCTCCCGCATCGATGAAGAGAAATATGTCTGGCTGGACCGCTTTACCATCCGCAACCTGGAGCTTGCTGCGCCCAACAGCGATGGCGGTGTTCCGCTGATTGACATTCTTGACCAAACCGTTACCGCAATGGGGTCACGCCAGTTGCGCAAGTGGATGGTGCTGCCGCTAAAAGAAAAGGAAGCAATCGAGGAACGTCTGGATATTGTAAACACATTTTACCAGGACGCTGACCTTACGGAAGCCATTCTGGACAACTTCCGCCACATGGCTGATTTGGAACGCCTGATTTCAAAAGTGGCAGCGGGCCGGATTAACCCTCGCGAATTGTTGCAATTGAAAAAGTCGTTGCAGCGCGTTGCTCCGGTTAAAAAATTGGTAGCGGCACAAAATTTAGCGTCCCTACGCAAGATGGGTGATCAATTAAACCTGTGTGAGTTTCTTGTCGATAAAATAGAGAAAGAATTAAGCGAAGAAACCCCGATGCTCATGCATCAGGGCGGCATTATAAAAGAGGGTGTAAATGCCGAGCTGGATGAGCTTCGTGCGATAGCTTTTTCCGGAAAGGATTATCTGTTACAAGTGCAGAAGCGCGAAGTTGAGCGAACCGGGATCAATTCCTTAAAGATATCGTACAATAAAGTCTTCGGCTACTACCTCGAAGTAAGCAACGCGAACAAGGATAAAGTTCCGGTTGACTGGATCCGCAAGCAAACGCTGGTGAATGCAGAGCGATACATCACCGAAGAATTAAAAATCTACGAAGAAAAGATACTGACAGCAGAGGAAAAGCTAAATGTAATCGAGCAAAAACTTTTTCTTGAGCTCGTGCGTCACGCTTCTGAATTTGTTATACCGATTCAGCTAAACGCGCGTGTGATTGCCAACCTGGATTGCCTGTTATCGTTCGCGGTGATTGCACGAAAGAATAAATATGCAAAGCCAGAGATCAGCGAAGGAAAAGCCATCACCATAAAAGCCGGAAGACATCCGGTCATTGAAAAACAATTGGCTGCTGGCGATCAGTATGTTCCCAACGATGTTCACCTGGATACAGAATCGCAACAGATCATGATCATTACTGGTCCGAATATGGCGGGAAAATCTGCCTTGCTGCGACAAGTCGCGTTGATCACGCTTATGGCGCAGATCGGCAGCTTTGTTCCGGCTGAAGCGGCATCAATCGGAATTGTTGATAAGGTATTTACGCGGGTAGGCGCATCGGACAATCTCTCAAGAGGTGAATCGACATTCATGGTAGAGATGACGGAGACCGCGAGTATTCTCAATAACCTGAGTGATCGAAGTTTGATCTTAATGGATGAGATTGGCCGCGGTACCAGCACGTACGATGGTGTTTCCATTGCATGGTCAATTGTAGAGTATCTGCATAGTCATAAAGACTTCCGTCCGAAAACATTATTTGCTACACACTACCACGAACTGAACCAGCTTGCCGAAGATCATGTACGGGTGAAGAACTTTAACGTAAGTGTTAAAGAGACGGGTGAGAAAATTCTTTTCATGCGCACACTTAAACCGGGAGGCAGCGAACACAGCTTTGGCATTCATGTAGCGCAGCTGGCCGGCATGCCCAATAAGGTTGTGCTGCGCGCAAATGACATCTTACATTTTCTTGAAAAAGAAAAGCATAAGAACGAACCGAAGCAACGTATGCAGGAGCTACCAAAAGAGGTTAATCAAATGAGCTTGTTCGAGCTTGATCCCAAATCAAAAGCGGTTCATGAGCTGTTATCAAAAATCGATATCAATACGATTTCGCCCGTGGAGGCGTTGCTGAAACTAAATGAGATTCTTTCTGTTTTAAAGAAGTGAGTTTTCAAATTGATTTTCGCTCCTTCTTTTTGATTGTGGCCGCCTTTCAGGCGTTGATCTTTTCGGCTTTGCTTGTTGAGCGAGGCTTTCGAGTTCAACGGCTATCGGATAAATTACTTGCTGTGTTTTTATTGAGCTTATCCGCAACATTGGGCGAGCACATTGCCGGATGGATGGGCTGGTATGATAGCCAGGTGCTTACATTCTTTCCGTTCGGAGCCAGTTTTCTCTATGCGCCTTTAGCGTATCTGTATGTGAAGTCGATCACTAACTCCAATTACAAATTGGTAGGTAAGGAATGGTTTACCTTTATACCCGCTATCATTTATTTTATTGTCCATTTCAGTATATGGCCAATTGAGGTGCCCGTTAAGTTAAAGTTGATGGACACACTTGCCGCGAATAATTTCTTTCTAATCGAAGGCATACTTGATTTATTGATCCTAACGATTTATACAACACTCGCTATACGACATTACAGGGCCTATCGTACCTGGTTGCCTTCGGCCTTTTCTAACTTGCCTCCGGTTTCATTAATCTGGATACGCAACCTGCTGATTATTCTGATTATGGTGACTCTTTTGGAATGGGCTTTTGGCCTAACTTCGCTTTGGTTTAACTACGGGTATGACGTGCGCTTCTGGGATTATTTTGTTCGCGCATTCCTGTTGTACTACTTGAGCATCGCGGGCTATATTTCCACGCACCGCAGTGATTTGGTGTTTGAAAATACAGGGATCGATGAAGCCAAAAATTCTCCTGCCAGCGTAACCACAGTGGATACTCGCCTTATCGATCGGATAAAAACATACGTGATTGAATACAAACCTTATCTCGATGTTGAACTAACACTTAACCAACTGGCTCAGGGATTAAAACTTCCGGCAGTCCAAGTTTCACAGGCAATCAATTCAGGCCTGGGGAAAAATTTCAATGATTTCGTAAATGAGTATAGGGTTCAGGAGATATGCTTGCGATTAAATGCAGGTGATCATAGAACCAAAACGCTGTTGGGCGTGGGGATGGACTGTGGCTTTAACTCTAAAGCAACTTTTAACCGGTCGTTCAAGAAAGTAACTGGCCTCACACCCAAAGAATGGGTTGATCAAAACGTATCATAATCCTGTTTTGAGTAATCTGAGACCTTATTAGCTAGTCTCAAATGGTGTTTTGAGACGGAAACGGACAACCGAATCATCAGCTTTGTCGTGCAACTCAGCAAACAAAATTTAAAACTTATGAATATCAAAACTGCATTAATGATTTTTTTGGTTGGACTTTTAATAAGTGCCTGCAGCACCTTAACATCAACTACATCTATCGATGCCAATAATAGTTTTGTGCTTGGCAATAACCCACATGGAACTTTTAGCGTGCGCCTCAAGAATATTTCAGAAGAAGATATTGAACTTCATCGCGCCCCGATAGACGGTGGTCGTCATTCATTTGAAACCGTAAAGCCCGGGGAAACGATAAAAGTTAATGTTGATAAAAATACCGCCTTGGTTATCGATAATAAAAGCACAAAAAAGGCCAGTGTGGAATTATTTGTCACGGGAGATACAGGATTGTCGATGGGTTATAAAGATTAGGAGTTAAGTATTTTTCATTCACCGACATCAGTACGATTTCACCGTTGAAGCACTGCTCAAACTCAACGAGATTTTCACGATGATGAAGAAGTAGTACAGGATTTCCAGTATCTTAGTAGTATCTCCCGATACCTATGTACATAAGATTCTGTTCTGCCGGTTTAGTTGTATTCTTTCTTGCCCTGATAATAGTCAGCTGTTCTTCCGGTGATAAATCCGTTTCTGTTGATGCCGATTCCCTGGCCACCTCACCTGCAACAATAGTCCCAGAACAAGGGGTTAAGTTCAGTTTCATTAACGGCCGTCCCTATCCGGTTGATCTGAATACATTTCAACACAATCCGTTTGTGCTGCAGTTTAATGATACGGCACGCGTGGTCGATACACTTGCGTTTCGCAACTGGCTGGGACCAGAAGCAAAGATCATCACCATTGACACGTCAACGAAATATTATCAGCGCAACTACATTCTGAAATTCAAGCGCTCTGAGATTGCGTTCTTCCAGGATTATGAGAATCCGCAATTTTTTCAAACCGGTCTGTTCAGCGCATCGATATACAACCCAGAGATTGTCATGAAGAATGGCGTGAACATAGGCATGACGAAAAAGGAATTTCTCAAGGTGTATGATTTTATTACCGAGCCTGCTGACATTATGCACATCGAGACAGACGATGAGCATGTGCGGGCCGAGTTCCGGAACGATAAGCTTTATTACCTGGAATATTTTGACAACGCGCGCTACTGGATTTCGGGACGAATCGATTTCTACAGAACCAGTACGGTGTTTATCCCCTTTAACGCGCAGGATCCTTTCCTGGATTCTGTTTATTTCCGGAAGACACTCGGAGCAACGGTTAAAATAAAAGTTGATACGGTCGGTGAAGAAATGGAAAGTGAAGATGGCAGCAAATCGATGGTGTATCGATATCCGTATCTGATCAACTATGGCGAGTCGCAGTTTCGGCTGATCGACTTCTCCGGGAAAGGCAAATCGCTTACGCTGATTACGGCAGATGTATATTCTCCCGACATTGTTTTCGATAACAACGTCCGTGTAGGCATGAGCCGGGCAGCATTCCTGGAAAAATTCGAGGTTGGTAATCTCTCACCCGAAGTAGAAGTGTTATACCTGAATATCCGAAGCGGTTCGCTTCGCGTGGAGTTTAAGGATGATAACGTGCTGGCGCTGGAGATAAAGAATGGCCGGTGGTAACATAAGAAAAGTACAAAAAGTAGAAACATAAAAGCTATCAAATCGATGGCTTTCCCGCGGCCACCTTAACGAGTAAATTTAGTTCAGAACTAGCAGTTTAGGAGAGGAGACGTTACTCACTTGACCTACGGTTTTCTTAGAAATAGAGCTGTTTCGGACTTCGTAAAAATATTTGGGATTCTACTTGGAACCTGTAACGTAACACGTTACATTTGCTCTACGTTCAACAACCACTAATTGTTATGGAATGGAGAAAAAGTTTATTTTTTAAACTATTAAAAATTTTTACCAAAAATGATAGTGAGTTTTGCCCACAAGGGCTTACGAAACCTTTTTGAAAAAGGTGATGTTAAAGTTAATCCGAATTACGCAGAGAAATTAAGACGAATTTTATCAAGGCTTAACTCGGCAAAAGATCTGAGAGATATGAATTATCCCGGGTCAAATCTTCATTCTTTAAAAAAACCTCCCTTCAGAGGTTTTTATTCCGTCAATGTGAGCGGAAACTATCGAGTTGTTTTTCGATTTGAAAATGGAGATGCTTATGATGTAAATTATTTAGACACGCACTAGTTACCTTTTAAATGCTACAACATAGTCCTTCGCACCCAGGAGAAATCTTAAAGGCAGATTATCTGGAGCCTCTAGAATTGTCTATAACCGAGGCAGCCGATGGTTTGGGAATCGCAAGAAAAAATCTTTCCGCAATTATAAACGGCAAGGCAGGTATTAGCCCTGAAATGGCCATAAGACTTTCTGAAGCTTTCGATACGACTCCGGATTTGTGGCTAAATCTTCAAACAAACTATGATTTATGGAAAGCGAAAAGCTCTAGAACAACAAGAACTATAAAGCGTTTCTATAAAGTGAAAAGAGTAGTTGCGTAAGCCCTTGGTTACCGCTTAAACAAATTATCCCCCATCACCCGACTCATAACTTCATCTTTTAATGATCGACTCACGGGAATCTGTGCCTTGTTAATAAATAAGTCGTTGCCATCCAGCGCAGTGATTTTATCAAGACTGACGATAAACGACTTATGCACTTTCATGAAGTTAGCTTTCGGAAGCTTGTCTTCCAGTCCGCTGAGCGTGATGTACGCAATCAGCTTGCGTGCAGGCGTGTGCAGAATACAATAATTCTGCATGGCTTCAACGTAGAGGACATCATTGAAATGTACTTTTTCAAATACATGATCGCACTTGATGAAAAAGAAATCGGGTGAAGACATCGAAGAAGCTCTCAACAACTGATAGTCGTACGCCTTTTGGGCAGCTTTCTGAAAGCGGTCGAACATTATGGGCTTCACCAGGTAATCAAGCACATCCAGTGAATAACTTTCAAGGGCGTAATCCGGGTGGGCTGTGGTGAAGATTATCATGGGCGGCCTTTCGAGCGATTTTAAAAACTCAATTCCGGTAACGTGCGGCATGTTGATGTCAAGCAGCATCAGGTCAACGGTTTTTTGCCGCAGAAATTCAGTTGCCTTGAGCGCGTTCTCACAAGAGCCGGCATGCTCCAGAAATGAAACATCTTTTACGTACTCCTCCAACCCCTTTCGGGCCATGGGTTCATCGTCAACAATGAGGCAGTTGAGTTTCATGCAAGCTCCAGGGTTAGGTTAACTTCGAACCGGTCGGTCGTTTGCTTCACATCAAGCGTGTGCCGTTGTGGAAATAATAGCTCAAGCCTTCGCTTCACATTTTTCAAGCCGATGCCCCCTGTTTCTTTCGCGGCTGTATCGGTTGTATTGATCACCATAAGCTTAACCGTTTGGACACTCCTGGTCAGCTCAATCCTTACTTCATTGTTCTTATCCGTGTAGTTCGAAACGTGCTTGAAGGCATTTTCAATGAACGGGATAAACAAGAGCGGAGGCAATGAAAAATTCCGCACCTCATTCGAAACATTAAATTCAATGATATCTTGTCCGTTTCGCCTCAGCTTTTGCAATTCCACGTAGTTCTTTAAGTAGGCGAGCTCTTTTTCAATAGCAATCTCGGTGCCGTTACCTTCGTACAATTGATAGCGCAGCATGTCGGAAAACTTGCCCAGTGTTTCGCGTGCTTCGTGATTATGTTTGTCGATCTGAAAGAAGATTGTGTTGATCGAATTAAACAGAAAGTGCGGATTCATTTGCGCTTTGAGATAGTCAAGTTCCGTGTTTAACTTTTCCAGTTGGATTTGCTGCAGGAGTTCACGCTGAATGTACCATTGCTTGCTCAGGTATAATGCACCCGCAAATGCGAAGTAGAACAACACAATTGAAAAGTTATAAAAGGTACTATGAAAGAAATTGATCCGTTGCGGGTCACCGATCACATACCCATACAAATAAACATCGTGCAGATTTTTAGCGAAGGCATAAAATACCAGCGACCCAACGGAAGCTAGGATCCACGCGAAAACCTTTCCCTTGCTGATGCGTGGGATCACGATGAGTAGATTAAAGTAGATTACGCTTGCGAGCAATGCATTTCGTACGATGATCTCCAGCACAAACTGAAACGCATTTACCTTATCTATCAGGTGCATGCGGGTGTACGCATGAAACCCGATGGTCAGCGCCCAGAAAAGAATATGATCAACGTGGTACCGGAAGAATCGGTTCATAGTGCAAGATACGGCTTTCACATGCTGCCCGTTGAGCCGGAAACCTGCATTTCATCAAGAAAAAGTTGCGGTACATCATACGCGCAGGACTGGCACGCGCGTATTGCCGTATTTGACACTGTAATCCTGTTAGTATGAGATCATCTTTTTTACTCCTGTTGTTGCTAAGCGTATGGTTGTATGCGTGTGCTCAGGCGCCTGCGAAACAGGTGGGTGGCCCGTGTGAAGGCTGCGAGGCTATTCATGAAAGTCCGATTCCCTTTGATCAATTGCCGAAGTCTGTAACGCTTCCGGATTTTAACGACAAGGGTCCGAAGATTGAAGTCAGCGGTATTGTGTACCAACGCGATGGCATGACACCCGCGAAAGATGTTGTGCTCTATGTATATCACACCGATCAGAAAGGCATCTATCCAACCAAAGGAAATGAGAAGGGATGGGCAAAGCGTCACGGTTACATCCGCGGTTGGGTGAAGACGGATAAGAACGGCTATTATCAATTCAAAACACTGCGGCCTGCGGCTTACCCATCGCGCAATGCGGAAGAACATATTCATGTTGCGGTAAAAGAACCGGATAAGAATGAGTACTACATTGATGAATATCTGTTTGCCGATGATCCATTGTTACCTAAAACACTTAACACAAATCCTCGCGGAGGCAATGGCGTGTTAACACTAACTGCTCCGGAGAAAGACGGAGTACAGCACGCGACCCGACATATTATTCTTGGCTTGAACGTAAATGATTATCCGTATGCAGGCCTGCCAAAACTATCTTCCGGACTAGCACTTGGTTCAAACTGTCCAGCGTTTGATCCGTTGCACTTGTCCGGTGCTGATGTTGGTAAGAAAGCCTGCCCAATGTGCAAGTACGGTCAAGGGCAGGGTATCATGTTGTGGTTCAATCATGCCAATGTGGAGCACATGCAAAGCTTTGTTCAGGCACTTGAAAAAGAAATGCTGGCAAAAGGTGAAAGCAAACTACGGGTGTTTCTTATTTATATGAATCCGTTTTATAAGGAAAACCCGAATCCTACTGCGGAAGAAATCCTGAAAGGCAAGCTGAAGAAGTGGGCGAATGAACAAGGCTTGAAGAAAGTTGCGCTCACGTGGATTCCGTCACCGGTGGATGAAGAAACAGCAGGGCTGTATGAAATCAATCCGAAAGCAAGGAACACAGTGTTTGTTTATAAGAAGAGAGAAGTTGCTGCCAAGTGGGTGAATGTTGAGTATGATGATAAGACGTTGAAGGAGATCTTAGCAGTGCTTTAGCCCTCACCCAATTCAGATTGTCGCAAAGACAAAATATGAACTACCCTCTCCCAGGGGAAAGGGTACTGAGATTGTCATCGTAGTTTAAATGAATTTTGGGTGAGGGCTATCGCGCAAACTTCTTAATAATCCGTAACGCCTTCGCCTTATCACCCGCGAGCATGATCAGGCTTTCATAATAATCTTCATTCATTACGGTATAATAATCTGCGGGCCGCGCCTCCGTCCAACCAGCTTTGATCGATTGCAGGGCTTCCGGGTTCTGATCATGGAGCTCCAAAAGTGCAGTTTGCAGTGTTTTTTTGAGGTTTTCGGGCAGCTCTTTCCGAACCACAACCGGGCCAAGCTGTATCGGCTCCGACTTCCATAAGAGATCAAATTTCGCAGTGTCTGCACCCAGTTTGTAGTATTCATCGCTGCCGCATGATGCGATTGCAAACTTCTCTTCGAGGGCAAGTTTTAATGCACCATCGTGTGTCTGGGCATACTGCACTTCAACAAATAATTTCTCGGCATCATCGGGCAGCATGGAGGCAAGCTTCAGCCGCGGAACAAGATTGCCGGACGTTGAACCTGGGCTAACCAATACAAGGTAGTTATCACTCGCACGTTCAACGGCACGTGTTAATGTTGTTGTATGATTTTCTTTTGGCGATACAATCACGCTTCGATAGACCGATGCAGCGGTATCTGGCAAGTGCAGGGTTGCTGATACTTCATAGTGTTGCGTAACCTCGCGCGATAATAAATAGCCAAATGTGTTGATGAAGGCAACGTCCACTTCATTCTTGCGCATGGCTTCCAGCAACGCGTGAACCGTGGGATAACTTTTTACAATCGTCTTTACATCTGCGGCCTCTCCCAGATGATTGGCAAACGGCTCAATGTTTTTAATGCGTGGATTATCGGCATACTGATAGGTAGCGATTACCAGGGGCGTTGAATTGCTAAAGGTGTTCTGAGCCCACGCAGAAAGGGCGCACATGACAAATCCGCAGAAAATGTAAAAACGCATGAATGTGAACGGTTGTTAGTAGGGCAAAAGTATGATAGAAATCAGGTACACGTAAAAAACCTTGCATGGGTTGGGATAATAAATCCCGAAGCCCGACCTTTGTTCAGAGGTTGATACGCGGGGTAAGAATGGATAAATTGTACCCGGGTTAAGCAATGAGGGCAGGTTTAGAACTTTATTAAACACTGCTTGGTTTAACAGCCGGACTGAGGAAGAATAATATGGAAGCAGCAACTGTAGTCACACCTGAAAAACGCAGCAAGCCGATTCTCAAACAGGAGGTAGCTTTTATTATTATTCACCTGCTGCCGCTGGGTGCACTCTGGACTGGCGCAACCTGGTTCGACTGGACTGTATGTGCCTTTTTGTACGTAACCCGCATGCTATGGGTAACGGGCGGCTATCATCGCTACTTTGCACACAAATCCTATAGAACATCACGTTGGTTTCAGTTTGTGATTGCCTGGCTTGCGCAATCTTCAGCACAAAAGGGAGCATTGTGGTGGGCAGCCCATCACCGTCATCACCATCGCCACAGCGATACGCCTGCCGATCCGCACTCGATGAAGATCTATGGCTTCTGGTATTCACACGTAGGCTGGATCGTTGGACCTGACTTTAAGAAAACCGATTTCAAAGTGATCGGTGATTATGCAAAATATCCCGAGCTCGTATGGCTCAATAAATATCATTTGATTCCGCCCGTTGTGCTGGCGCTTACGGTGATGGCATTAGGCGGATGGGTGAATGGCGGCAGTGTGCTCGCGATGTTTACGACAGCCGGCTTCTCTACGTTGTTCATCGGGTTCTTTTTGAGCACAGTGATTTTGTATCACGGAACATTCTCGATCAACTCGATCATGCACAAGTTTGGCAACCAGCGATACAACACGGGTGATGAATCACGCAACAGTATTTGGTTAGCCTTATTAACGTTGGGTGAAGGCTGGCATAACAATCATCACTACTATGAAACGAGTAGCCGCCAGGGATTCTTCTGGTGGGAAGTTGACTTCACCTGGTACATGTTGCGCGGACTACAGGCCCTTGGGTTAATTCACGATCTGAAAGGTGTGCCCGATCACATTAAATTCTCGAAGGATAAAGAACATGCCAGAGAGTTGCGTAAGCAGTATGACAACTCACGACCTCCGGTGAAACCGGAAGCGACAACCTCCGTTGAAGAGGAACATGTCCACGGATGAAAATTTTTTAGAGAGCTCACGCAAGCTTTTCCGCTACTATAAAGCGCAGGGTGAAAAAGCGATGGCCCAGCTCACCGATGCGCAACTCAATCAACGCCCCAACGAAGCCAGCAACAGCATCGCACTGATCGTTCATCACCTGAGCGGCAACATGCTTTCGCGCTGGACGGACTTCCTCACCACCGATGGCGAGAAGCCGACACGTAATCGTGAAGCCGAGTTTGAAGAAGGCTATCCGGACAAGAAAACCTTGCTGAAAGCCTGGGAAACGGGTTGGAAAGCCTTACTCGACACGCTCGATTCGCTGAAGCCTGAAGATTTAAGCACCCTGATTTATATCCGAAACGAAGGCCAGACCGTGCTCGAAGCGATCCAGCGGCAACTGGCCCATTATCCGCTGCACGTAGGCCAGATTCTCTATCAGGCTAAAGCCCTGAAAGGCGATGATTTTCAGTCGCTTTCGATACCGAAGGGCAACTCAGCAGCCTTCAATGCGCAAAAATTCAGCGCAGAGAAGTCCAGAAAGCACTTTACCGACACTCATTGATTTGGAAATTCAGGAGGGTGCGTTAAATTTGCACTCCCTTTCGAGGGATGCCAATTCGAATTGGAGTTTTTGACGGTGAAAAGCAGGCACAAGCCAATCTAAAATCGTCAAGCCAAATTCGAAAATAGTATTGCGGGAGTAGCTCAGTTGGTAGAGCACGACCTTGCCAAGGTCGGGGTCGCGAGTTCGAGTCTCGTTTCCCGCTCGGTTTAAAACTAGAAAAGTGTGGGCTCAACCTCACACTTTTTTATTTAAATCACCACCACGAATTTTCGAAATTCAAACATTCGAAATTCGTCATTCGAATTGCCCGGGTGGTGGAATTGGTAGACACGCAGGACTTAAAATCCTGTGGTTAGTAATAACTGTACGGGTTCAAGTCCCGTCCTGGGTACAAAAAGCTGCGCTTGCGCGGCTTTTTTTGTTTAAGCTAAGTTAATAATGGGTGGTGGCCCCGATAGCCATCGGGGTGGTAGACACGCAGGACTTAAAATCCTGTGGTTAGTAATAACTGTACGGGCCTGCCTGCCGCAGGCAGGTTCAAGTCCCGTCCTGGGTACAAAAAAGCTGCGCTTGCGCGGCTTTTTTTGTTTAAGCTAAGTTCATGATGGGTGGTGGCCCCGATAGCTATCGGGGTGGTAGACACGCAGGACTTAAAATCCTGTGGTTAGTAATAACTGTACGGGCCTGCCTGCCGCAGGCAGGTTCAAGTCCCGTCCTGGGTACATGTAAAGCCTCACGTGTGAGGCTTTTTCATTTTGTTAAGTGGTGGTCCCGATAGCTATCGAGATGGTAGACACGCAGGACTTAAAATCCTGTGGTTAGTAATAACTGTACGGGCCTGCCTGCGGCAGGCAGGTTCAAGTCACGTCCTGGGTACGAAGCCTGATGTGATAACGCCAGGCTTTTTTGTTTAGAAACCCTTTTTCGTATATAAGAGGGGTTTTTGACTCTATGTAGGAGTTACTCCTATTGAAGGGATAGATTTATTTGAAAAAGGTTATTTTTATACGCAAATTGATAGGGTCTTAGGTTTAACCACGTCAAAATCAAGCTCTTAAATAAGGTCATATACAACCTTAATTATAACAAAGGACTTTTTTACGCGTTAACACACCTAAAAAGCTTACACGTTATTAATGCCTTTACCATATAAGATAGATCCCGACCTTTTGAAGGACTCAATTGTGGAAGTTAGGTTTAACTCCCAATTTGATTTTGCCTTGATTCCAGGACTTGTGTACAACCACCTTATAGAAGGTAAATACACTTATGCTGGTGCCAACTTTAATCCAGTTCCTCAAGTATCCAATCCGCTTGTTTTTAATGTAGCGCAACCAACATTCCTTAACGAAAATATTACTTGTCGAGTAATGGGTAATTCATTGGCATTCAATTGCAATGAAAAATACATCGGTTGGGATAAGTATTTTGTAGAAATTAAAAATTTTCTAAAAATATTCGATAGCGTAGAAGTAGTTACTTCCTACTCTCGAATTGGGTTGAGATATATTAATATTCTTCAAAGTGTTAATATCTATGAAAAATTAATAGATGATTTAAGAGTTAATCTTAAATCTTTCCCTAATACGGCAACTAATATCAAAACAGAAATTTTAGACGAAAAATTTAAAATTGTTGTAAACCTCGGAAATGATTTTTTACAACAAGGTTTAAATAATAAGGTCTCTGTTTTGGACATAGATGTTTTTTTGGAGCAAACAATAGATACGTATCAGCAATTGATTGATACTCTGGAGCAAATGCACAAGAAAGAGAAAGAAATTTTTTTTGGTTTTCTTAAGGCAGATTTTATAGAAACTTTAAAGCCAACATACAATGTCTGATGGAGCGCAAACTGCAAACTTGCCTTATTGTCAAGAGGCAAAAGAAGCTATGACGGGCTACGGCAGCAATAAGGTTGCTATAGGTTATCTTGACAATAGCTGGACTAATGTTAATAATGCTTTCAAAGCATTTAACTGTGCATATTATGTAGACATATCAAGGAATAATTTAATAGAATATAGTCAACCTCAATTGGAATTAAGTTCGCCTGCATTTATGATTGGCTACCCAAAATCAACAGGTGCAGAAACTACTATTGAGAACTCGAAATCATCGATATTGTTTCATTATAAGGCATTCAACTCTAAACAAAAGATTGATGAAGAGAATGTTAATAGAATTAATATTTCATTGATTCAATCGATTTTCTCAGAGGTCATAAAATCTGATACTAAGTTCATTAAAATAATCACGAGTAGATTTCAGGATCAGACTATTACGAAGATTCTTAGTGTCATTTCCAACTTGCTTCCCAATAAATATGCAATAGAATTTACTAGTGATCTCTCAATTTATTTTACCTTAATCTTCAATACAAATAAGCTTTTTCTTGAATTCTTTCTGGAGAAATCAGATTCAGAGCCTGATTTCGTTTTTATCATGTATAATAAAAACGACTGTGTTGCTAATGGCACCGGGGATATCGATTCCATATCAACTAAAATAAGCAATCTTAAAATAAGATAGTTTATAGAAGTATGAAGTATCCTTCCAAATTACTGCCAAGGATTTTTTTTAGGATAATAAACTTCAACAAGCTGGATGATACTGTCTATTTGATTAGGCATACTCCAATCAAACAAGTTTGGGATCCAGCTACAAGTTTAATTCAAGAGAAATATATAGCAGAGCCTCGTGCGCAGATGGAAGATCTATCTTTAAACATCTACGGCAAGTTCAAAGAGCGCGATATAAGTATTGAAATCGATCGACCTCATAAAGAAAGATTTTTTGCGCAATGGAAACCTTTGCAATTCGGAAAAAGACCAAAAGCGGGTCAATTCCTATACGATGATAGTCGCGGGTGGTTTTTTGTTCCTTTATCTGCGCTTCATAATAAGATTGTACCTAATTCTACCCCACTCTATAGCGATTTTAGTTTAACATGTGAGGTTGTACATAAACCAGTAAAGTGCAATTTTTGGCATGTTCAGTTACAATGGAGAAATGAAAGGGGCGAATTATTAACTCAAGCACATACTAATTGGAAGAGAAGTGTTCAAACCACAACACGATCCATGATTAAGATGTTTGCTAAACCCCAAATTTTAGACCATAAGACGATTCCTTTATCTCAATACTTGATCTTTAATTTTGTATAACTATTTATAAGTATTTTATTTCCCTCTCCGCCAGATCAACACTAGTCCGATATCAACCCACAAAAAGTATCTTGCACCATTAGAGACCCGTACTTCACGAGAGCAAAACATTTCCAATGTTAACTATGCAGAGAAAAAACTTGGCAAAAGTGAGTTCGTAAGCCACGAGTAGTCATCAATTGCTATTTCACCAAAGCATTCTAAGCGGTAAATCGTTGTGGTTCGGATTCAGAATTTAATCTTCCATAGGACTTGCAACCTTTCCAAACCTGGTCACGTCCTTAGCTGTAATAATCCACCCCATGAAGCTTTATTCATTATCCATTGTGTTTCTTTTGTCGTTCGCATGCGCAGCCCAAAACCGCGACCCGCTTAAAACCGAAATCATTACTTCTGATCTCGACAATTTCTGGATCGCCTTTGAGCAGGCAAAGCCTGATTTCAATCCGGAAGTTTTTCAAAAGCTTTACCTCGACAAAGGTTCGAAGGGTGTGGAAGGTTTTATGAAAGGACGTATTAAAAGTGCGGACAACCTGGCTAACGTTGTTAAGGGCCGGGTCAACTATTATAGCTCTGTTAAGCCCAGCACCGATAAGATCGCAGGCATGAAAGAAGAGATCATCAACAGCTTGGTGAAACTGAAAGAGTTGTACCCGAAAGCTATTTTTCCCCCTGTTTACTTTGTGATCGGTGGGCTGAGCTCGGGCGGAACATCTTCCAAAGACGGGTTGATCATTGGTGCTGAGATGTATGGACGTACAGCTGAAACTCCAACAGGCGAATTAAACGACTGGCTGAAGACGGTCATAAAGCCGGTGGAAGAAGTGCCGCACATCGTTGCGCATGAGCTGATCCATTTTCAGCAAACCTATGATGGCGGGAATTTATTGCAAGCATGCTTGAAAGAAGGCAGCGCTGATTTTATAGCTGAATTGCTTTCGGGCAAGCACATCAATGGTCATGTACATGATTTTGCAAACCCAAAAGAAAAAGAATTGTGGCTGGAGTTTAAAAGTAAAATGCGGGAGAAGAATTACGATGGCTGGTTATACAGTTCCAAGGAAGGACGGCCCAACGACCTTGGCTATTGGATAGGTTATAAAATTACAAAGGCCTACTATGATCAGGCTGCGGATAAACAACAGGCAATCGAAGACATTCTTACCATTAAAGACGAGGAAAAATTTCTGGCCGCCAGCGGCTACGCGGAAAAGTTTAAGTAACCGGAAATGAATATCTTGTATCCGCTATGGATATAAAGTCGCAAAAACTTTTCATGATCATGCTGGGCGCTACGCCTCCGGGCCGCCACATTGAGCAGCATGATATTTTTTTTGGCATTGGTACTTCACTGAAAGATCTCGCAGCCGATATGAAAGTTTTCTGGCCGGAACCTGAACGTATTCACATTGATGTCTGGCGGGAAGTAACCGTTGTAGAAAATTACCGTGTAGTGATTGTTCCGAAAGATCAGCCCGAAAATCCGAATGCAGTAAAAAAGAAACTCTTCTTCATCAACCTCGGAGGTTATCAGGAGAACAAGTTTGAGGAGCAGCATTATGTATTGCTCACGGTAAAAGATGACCGTGCCGCAGCATTCAATGAAGCGAAGGCAACCTTCTTTTACAAGAACAACAGTTTCGGTAAGGCCGGCAGCTCACATATCGATGACAAGTTTGGTGTGGATGTGGATGATCTTTATGAGATTGATGACGTGCTGGCGCCTGCCCTGAAAGAAAAATACCGGGTTGAGCTTTACGCATCGGAAGGTGAACCGGAAAATGAGCTGCATCTCGGGTATGTGAAGATGAGCACGCTGGAAAAGTGAGCGTTACCGCAATCTGACAGTTTAATCCATAGCGCCAACTTTTTTGAGATGGGACGTGTCTAATGATTAAGTTTATTCGTATGAAAACCTTTTTGTTACTCGTGTCGATTGTTGCAATACTAGCAACCTGTTCCGATGAAGATTCGCCCCGTAAAATGAAAGTTACTGTACCGATCACGCTCCTTGATGTGGATAATATTGGTATCGCGAATGAAGAACTTTCGATGCGTGTAAAAGCAATCGCACCTAGCGGTTGCTACAGCGATCTTGAAATTGCGCTCGAAAAAATCGATGAGCGGCATCACATTCTTACGGCCTCCGCTACATACTTTTCAAAAAATAATATTTGTCCGTATAATATTGTCAGCCGTGACACAATCATCAGCTTTACACCGCAGGTCACAGGCGTATATTATTTTTCAGCTAATAAGCCTGACTTAACCATACTTCGCGATACACTTATTGTAGAATAGCGTATTTTTAAACGCGAGGCGTATCTTTCAGTCGGAATTCAGTAAGTATGTCCACACTTTTTGAACGACTAGGGCCAGAAAACATTCAAACCCTGGTTAATCGATTTTACGATCTCGTATTTGCGCATCCGCAGATCAGCCACCTCTTTAAAACCGATAAGGAAGTAATCAAGGAAAAGCAACGCCTGTTTCTTACGCAGTTCTTAGGCGGACCGGATTTATACTCGCAGCAATACGGTCATCCCCAACTGCGGGCGCGCCATCTGCCACATCCCATCGGGGATGATGACGCAGTAGCCTGGCTGGAGTGCATGAATAAAGCAATCGGCACGTTATCCATTGATGAGAAATTGAAAGACGAACTGTTCAAGCGGTTTGTGCCTACGGCTATGTTTATGGTGAATCGGGGTCAAAATGTTTAGCAAAATTTTATAGTTTTACGAGAACCCCCATAATTAATGAAGAGTGCAGGCAATTTATTAATCATACTTGTAGTTCTTTTCAATTCTTCTTGTTCCTCTGAAGATGAACCGGGCAAAAGCAATAGTAAAAAGGTAATTTCTTTTCAATTTTTGAAGACGCAGAATACACAGTTGTTACAAGATGTAGTAGCAACAATCAGTAATTCTGATAAATCAATTACCCTTATCGTACCCTTTCATATATCCAAATCAGCTCTTGTTCCAGCCATAGAAATATCCCCTAAATCAACCATCAGTCCCGCCTCAGGAGAGCCGCAAAATTTTAATTCACCGGTGACATACAACGTAACCGCTGAAGATGGCTCTGTTGAAGAGTATACAATAACTGTGAATAGTCTTCCTGCGCCAACAATTTCATCGATTGAACCTAATGCAGGAGCATTTGATATGGAGGTTACAATAATCGGCACAAACTTCAGCACAAATGTGAACGATAACACAATTAAATTTAACGGAGTTGAAGGAGAGGTTTTAAGTGCCACCGAAAATCAGCTGACCGTTAAAGTTCCGCGAGGAGCTTCAAGCGGTCCAGTTTCAATTACAATAAATGAAGGTACGCTGGTCGGCCCACAATTTAAGTATTATGATATTTACATGAGTGGCTCTGTCGCAAATGAATTCAATCAATACACGCCTCGGTTTTGGAAGAATGGAATTGAAAGCGCATTATCAGCTATCGTAAATTATAGTGGTTATGCAGGTGCCGTGCAGGTAGTGGGTGATGATATTTATATATCGGGACAATTCCAATCTCATGCTAGCCCTGAAGTTGATATTATAGGGTATTGGAAAAATGGTGACTTTCATACAGTTATGACTTCAGACCCAGGGTTATATATCCGGACATCCGATATGATTGTTATCACCTCCGATGTCTACCAATCTGGAGTGCATGGTAACGAGCCTTTCGAAAACAATGGTGGAGGATTTCCTTATTCGGCAAGGTATTGGAAAAACGATAATATGATTAAGCCCGACCCTAAGGAATTCTATACGGTTGAAGTCTATGGCATCACAGTGTTTAATGATGATGTTTATATGTGTGGATACGTGCTTGATGCAGGTATTGTTATTCCTGCGTATTGGAAGAACAATGACCTGTATACAATTGACGGTTTTGATGGGATGCAAATTTGGGATATCGAAGTTAATGATTCTGGGATACACCTGCTGGGCACGTCAGTATTGGGAAATGAACCAATAACATATTGGAAAAACGGTGTGGCGCAAAACATAACAACCGGAGAGTTTGGCGGATTTGCTCAGTCAATGAGGCTGTCGGGTGATGATGTCTACATTGTCGGTGCCGAAGGCAATTCTAGTCCAAATTCCAGCATTGCAAAACTTTGGAAAAACGGTGTTCCGGAAAATTTAACCAATGAAAGCTTGAAAGCTTCGGCAGACAGAATACAGATTATAAACGATAGTATTTTTATTCTGGGATCTTTAGCTGAAGGCGAAAGCACCAGAAGATTTTATTTGTTTAACGATCAAATGGTGATTTTGCCACCAGAGTTTAGTAGTGTTTCTAACTTCTATGTAAAGGAATAATTACAATCGCCAAGTTATCAGTTAATGAGAAGTTAAAAAGTAGGAACTATTCTGCGGTTTGTACCTACGGCTATGTTTATGGTGAATCGGGCGAAGAATAAAATCGAAACGCTTAGCTTTAGAAAATGAAAGCCTCCGGATTTTTATTGATCTTTCTGACAATCGTTCTGTTGTCCTGCTCAAACAATGTTGATGCTCCAACACCAATTGGACCTTTACCAACAGCAGCTCAGCTCGCCTGGCACGAAATGGAACTCAATGCATTCGTCCATTTTACAACCAATACGTTTACCGACAAAGAATGGGGCTATGGCGATGAAAGCCCAGCGATCTTTAACCCGACAGCATTTGATGCGGATCAATGGATTACAACATTTAAGGAAGCTGGTTTTAAGGGTGTGATTTTAACGTGCAAGCATCACGATGGCTTTTGCCTTTGGCCTTCCGAATTCACAGAACACTCTGTTAAGAATAGTCCGTTTAAAAAAGATGTGGTAAAAGAAGTCGCAGATGCCTGCAAGCGGCACGGATTGAAGTTCGGTATTTATGTTTCTCCGTGGGACCGGAATCATTCCGACTATGGTACACCTAAGTATGTCGAATACTATCGCAATCAATTGAAAGAGTTGTTTACAAACTACGGTCCCATTTTTGAAATGTGGTTCGATGGCGCCAACGGAGGGGATGGATTTTATGGTGGCAAATCCGAGCAGCGAAAAATTAATGGCGCAACTTTTTACGAGTGGCCAACGACACTAAACATGGTGCGTGAGCTTGAGCCCGAAGTAATATTTTTCAGTGATGCAGGTCCGGGAGTTCGTTGGGTAGGAAATGAACGGGGTATTGCGGGTGAAACCAATTGGAACACAATCACCCCGGATACCTTGTTCGCAGGCAAAGGTGGAATAGAAAATTTATTAAACACTGGATCGGAAAACGGTACGCACTGGATACCCGCAGAAGTGGATGTATCCATCCGTCCGGGTTGGTTTTATCATGCAAAGGAGGATTCATTGGTTAAGTCACCGGAAAAGCTGTTGGATATTTACCTGACTTCCGTTGGCCGGGGCTCAACATTATTATTGAATGTTCCGCCCGATAGGCGCGGCCTCATTCATGAAAATGATGTGCAGGCTTTAATGCAATGGCGCGCGTTGCTGGATGAAACGTTTAAAACAAACCTCGCACGGAATGCGCGTACAACCGCATCCACCCATCGCGGAGGATCTAAAATATATTCTCCCGCAAATCTTACCGACAACAATCCGGAAACGTATTGGGCAACGAATGACAACGAGATAATAAGTTCAGTTGAACTTGAGCTGGATAAGCCTCAGGAAGTAAAGTATGTGTTGCTGCAGGAATATATTAAGCTGGGGCAGCGCGTAAGATCGTTTACGATTGAAGTTTGGTCAGGAGACCGCTGGCTTCCGGTGGCGGAAGCAACAACAATCGGATACAAGAGAATCGTAAAGCTTGAGCCTGTACAAACGGATAAAATTCGCATATCATTTCGCGATTCAAAAGCGTGTCCCTTGATTTCGAACGTAGAAATATTTTAAATGTATTTTGCATTATTCATTTAACCCAAAGGGTATGAGAATGTTTTTTGTTTTTCTTGCCGCACTTGGGATGGTTGCGTGTAAGCCAAAAAGTATAGCGATTACGCAACAAAACGTACGCGAGGTGCTCACGCAATACGGGAAGGATAATCCGGAGAACGAAGTACTGATTGAAACTCCTTACGGCAACATCGCGCTGAAGCTGTATGATGAAACTCCACTGCATCGCGCAAACTTTGTAAAACTTATTAAAGAC
>Ga0075154_10000581_pt1 | contig 30010 bp, 32 predicted proteins | sample JI71714BDNA_FD_70965 | JGI IMG/M metagenome (GOLD analysis project Ga0075154, IMG submission 70965) | Wastewater effluent complex algal communities from Wisconsin, to seasonally profile nutrient transformation and Carbon sequestration -... | ecosystem: Engineered > WWTP > Effluent > Algae...
CCACGCACAGCTTCGCACCTGGTATCTACTCCGTCTGCCTCACGGTGGTGCACGGCGAATGTGTGGATACCACGTGCACCACCATCACTGTAAGCGGTGGACCGGGCTGCGATCCGAACTACACCGCCAGCTTCACCTACACGGTACAGAACAACGCGGTGATCTTCCAGGCCAACATCGATACCCCCACGCTCGGGGTCGTGTGGACATTCCCAAGTGGCGACCAAGCTTACGAGCCCGTTCATACCCATCTCTTCGAGCCTCCCGGTCCGTTCGAGGTCTGCCTCTCCACGTGGTACTGGAGCGAGCAGATCGAGGATAGCTGCTGGGCGCATACCTGCCAGGTGATCGATCCGTTCAATACGAGTACGGGAGTTCAAGACAACAGCACGGATGACGTGCGGATCTACCCCGTGCCCGCACACGACCGCGTTTCGATCGAAGGACTCCGCAGTGGTGCGGCGGTGCAACTCTTCAGCGCCGATGGCCGCTTGATCAGCAGTTCGCGTGTCACCAGCGACTTGCATCAGGTGGATGTGAGCGGGCTCGCGCCGGGTGCATACCTGCTCACGTTGGAACAGGACGGGGCTCGATCGCATCACCGGTTGGTGGTGGAGTGATCATCCCTTTTTGGCGGCCGCTGCATCCCTATTGACGGGGAAGCAGCGGCCGCACATTTTAGCATACATACTTACTCCCAAGGCCAGAACGGCGCTCAAGACCTAGGAGACCGCCTCCAGTGTCGAGTATCCTCACCGAGCATCCCGCCGCCTGCGGGTCTGTGCAATACACCCATGACCATCGCCACCTCGCATTTCCAGTTCGGATGCAGCTTGTCGAGAAGCTTGGATCCGACCAGCGCCATGGTCTTTCGCGATCTGCGGGTCACAGCCAGCGAGAAGTTTGACAGGTGCCAGACCCTTGGTCCGGGCCTGCTTGGTGGTGATCATCGTGGGCGCTTTCTTCGCTGTGCTGGAATGCGTGGTGCTTTTCGATCTGGACGACGACCAGCAAAGTGAACGAAGAGAACAACCTGTATGATGCTCCCCATCGACCTGTCCTCTTTCCCGATCCTTGTCAGTGAGCGGCTGGTGCTGCGTCAGCTGCGGGCAACCGATGCTGCTGGGATGTTCGCCATGCGCTCCGATCCGGTCGTTATGCACCATGTGAACCGGCCCATGGCGCGCACCCTCGACGATGCACAGGCGCTGATCGAACTGATCAATTCCAAGACCATGAACAATGAGGCCCTGCACTGGGCCATCACGGTGAAGGGTGTGGACGAGTTCATCGGCCTGATCGGTTTCTGGCGCTTGGTGAAGGAGCACCATTACGCTGAACTGGGCTACACAATGGCTCGTGATGCTTGGGGACACGGTTTTGCCACCGAGGCTGTAGCGACCGCCCTGCACCACGGATTCGGCACCCTGGGTTTCCACCGGGTGGAGGCCATTACCCGTCCTGCGAATACCACTTCGATCCGTGTGCTTGAAAAGAATGGGTTCATGCAGGAAGGACATCTTCGCGCAAATATTTTCTGGGACGGTAAGTTCCACGATTCGCTGGTTTTCGGAAAACTTGCACCTTGACACTCATCCATCTTTTCACTGCAACCATGGCCAAAGCCGAGCTCAAGACCAAGGAGACCGCCTCCAGTGTCGACGCCTTCATCGCCAAACAACCCGCCGATATAGCCGCTGACTGCCGCACCATCATGGCCCTGATGAAGAAGGCCACGGGCGAAGAACCCAAGCTATGGGGACCCAGCATCGTGGGCTACGGGCGTTATGCCTACAAGTACGATTCCGGCCGCGAGGGCGAGTGGATGATCACCGGCTTCAGCCCGCGCAAGGCCAACATGACCCTCTACTTCATGATGGACTTCGAGAAGGAGACCGCCTTGTTGCAGAAGCTCGGCAAACACACCACGGGAAAGAGCTGCGTGTACATTAAGAAGCTTGCAGATGTGGACCTGAAGGTGCTCGAGTCGCTCATCACCAAAGGGGTGAAGGCGATGGCCAAGCAGCGCATCAAGTAGCTAGGTGACCTTTGCTGGCCAGCACTACTCCTTACTTGCGGAGCGCATCGTAGCGCTGCTGCACTTCGGGTTGGATCTCCGGCGGCCACGGCGGCTTGTTACCTTCCGCCAGTTGCCAGCGTCGGATCCATGAGAAGCCCCACGGTGTGGTGGCCTCGGGTAGTTGATAGCACGGATCCTTCAACGCCTCTTCCAAGGTTATGAAGCCGTAGCCCTGCTGCTCGAACCAAGTGAGTAGATCATCCAGGTGTGCGGCATTGAGCGCGTTGGCATGGATCAGCAGGATGTGCGCGATGTCGCGATCGAAGAACGTCCGAGCCTCCGCTTCGTGGAAGAGCGCAGACGCGGCCATGTACGCCTGATATCCTTCCGACAATGCGCGCATAAGGCTGTCGTCCTTCGCACGTTTGGCGTGTTCGTAGCAGAATGCGTAGATGTATTCGTCGTTATCGAAGGTGACCGGTGCGATGGTGTAGCCGAGGTCCCCCAGCAGTGTATTGAGGGAATCGCGCCGCTGTGGTGTAGCGCCCGTTTGCAGGAAGGGATGGCGGAAATAGCGTAAGGAGCGACCATGCTGCTCCATCAAGGGACGCAGCAGTTGTGCCCCTTTCACCACATCCTCCTCGAATTCGGCCACTGAGGTGCGCGTGGCCCCGCGATGCGCAAAGGTGTGGTTGCCCAGGTCCATGCCGGCCTCCAGCCAGCGTTCAAGGAGTTGGTAGCGTGCACTGTCGAGCACATCCTCGCGGTAGAGCTTGCCCTCGTTCACGAAGCCGATCGCTGGTACTCGATGCACCTGAAGCGTGCGCAGGATATCGTCGGTCACCTGGTCCCAAGTGCCCTCGGCACAGTGGGCACAGGGCAGATCATCGATCGTGATCACCACGCGTTTCCCGGACGGAACGACTTGTGGCTCCTGTGCGGACAGTGGCAATACCGCCAACGCCAAGAGACCAGTGAAGACGCGCATGAGGTAAGAAGGAGGTGTGGAACGCGGCATCAGATCCAGCGCATGATCGGCTCCATGCACACTAGGGCTGCTCGGTCTTTTTCGGCAACCGCGTGAAGAAGAGGATGGAGAACGTGAGGCCGGCGAAGAAGGTGGAAGCGGCACGCGCCGTATGCCCACCGCGCAAACTCAAGATGGCCGATGAGGTGCAGCTGACCATGATCAAAATGATCAATACCATGATCACTAACCGCAAACGTGCAGGGTTCAACATGTCCGAAAGCTAAATAAATCCATCGCGTGCCACCGGTCGTTCTACGTACTACGGGAACAGCCATGTGTATGGAAAGTACATATCCGATGCCTGAAGGAACTCCACCGCATGCATCGCCATTTCGCCCTGACCCTTCGCCCGCTATTTTCCTTACGGGTTGATCCGTCCCACCCCAAGGATCCTGATCGCACCCACCGATCATCGCTTCGAACGCCACCGTCCTGTGCTCCACGGATCCCGCTCAACAGCCCACCGTACCGAAGGAGAACATGAATTCCTGCGGCACTGGTTGACCAGCGGCGTTGGTGGCCGGTGCCCAGGTCCCGGGAAAGGTATTCACCAGTTCAAGCACCCGAGCATCCAGCGCCGGATAGCCAGCGCTGCCCGTCAAGCGGACATCCGTGAGCGCCCCAACCTCGTTCACGGTGAAGAACACTTTGCCGGGTTGGAGTTTCTCGGCATCTACGATGTAGGGAAAGTCCGAGGTGCCCTGCTTCACGTGTTCGATCATCGCCTCCATTCCGTTGCTGTTCATGGCCTCTTGTTCCGGTACCACGGTCACATGCGGTGTGACCACTTCCCAGGTGCTGGTGCCGCTCGCCCGGTTCTTCACACTGTATGTCGCGCGGATCATGAAGTTGCTCGAATAGTCCAAGGAACGTAGGAGCTTCAGCTGCGCTGCGTTCAACTCGTGTCCTTCGCCGACCTCAACGATGTCGGTCCTTTGTTCGCCTTCCAGGATGCGGATACTTACTGCGGTGTACGATACACCATCCTGTTCCAAATGGCCGGGTACGATATCGTGTATCGTCCGCGCGGCACGCAGCCGTTCCTTGGTCACCGTGAGGATGAACCGGGAGTCCAGGTCGTACACGATCTTCACGGGGGTCTTGTTCAGGTATGTGCTCATGCCCAGATCGAAAGGCGCAACGACCGCTTGGGTCGTTGGTGTTCGATCGAAGGGTCTGGTGTTCGGTTGCCCAGTGCATCCGGTGGCTATGCAGACCAGCGCTGCCAGGACCAATGTGTTGGTGCTCATGCTCTTCTTCATTGTATGGACGTTCTATCAGGTGAATGGGTTCAGCAACCGCCTTGTCCCACGGTGAACTCGATGGCTTGTGGCCTAGTGGTTCCTTCCGCCGTTGTGGCCGGTTCCCAACGGGGCATCTCTTGGAAGATCCTGATGAGCGCCACATCCAAAGTCGTATTGCCCGAGGTCTTCAACAATTCCACCCCAGTGGTCGCCCCCGAAGCATCCACCCTGAAGTGTACCACGGGGCGTACCAACCATCCTATGCCTGGCGCGATGTGTTGCAGCACCTGCGTCTTCAGATGGCTCACCAGCGCCTGCTCTCCGCCCACGAACCGGGCGTTGTTCGCTACACCGTCGTTCCCATCTTCCACCGGACGTACAACGTAGACTTTGTCGGAAAAGAGGGCGACGGGGTCCAGGAACGGTTCGCGTGCCGTGGTATCTTTCGGCAGGCTCAGCGGATCGAAGGTCTTCACCGGCCCTTGCTTACAGGTGGACCCTTTCGGTGGATCGATCCAGGTGTTCAGCACCGACATGCAGGTGGTGCCAAGTGCGACCGCGAGGATGGGCAGGTTCAGTATGCTCGACATGGATGTTGCGCGTTGATGGGCTAAAGGTGAGGTCGCCTTCCGTCGAAGAATGCTACGCAGTGTAAAATACTGTAAACGCACCGTGAAACAGTGTGGATCAATTACTTAGGCGGGTACCTTCGGCGCGTGACCGCCATGTCAATCCGTCGTCTGATCCTGCTTCTTGGGCCTCTTTTGGTCCATGCGCCGGTGTGCGCTCAATTGCCCGAAGGATCCTCTCCGCATATGCAAGTCAGCTTGCGGATGGTCGGTCACGCGGTGTTGCTGGCGGTGGGGGACAGTACCTCCTTGGTGTTACCGGTGCAGCAAGATGCCAGCACCTATTTGATCCCTTTCGGGGTCGAATTCGCGTTCGTTCCCGAACGGGTGGCCGCTGTGGTGGATAGTGTGATGAAGGCGACACGGCTATCTGCGGACTATGTGGTGGAAATGGAGCGCTGTGGAACGCGCGAGGTGGTGCACAGCTACGAGCACCGTGCTGCCGACACGCTTGCGATCATGCCTTGTACCTCGCGTGCCCTGCCCCGAGCTTGCTACACTATGCGGGTCACACTTTTGGATGCTGGAGAGGACAACGCGCAGATGGCCGGTGCTCCGGTGGTGGCGCCTAAGACTCCAGCTGCACCCATCGGATGGCTCGCAGCGAGTTCCCTCGCGTTCGTTGCAGCGCTCATCGCTTTCCTTGTCTTCCGAAGAAGAGCCCGGCCGGTGAACGTTCAGAGCGACACCGCCGTACCCCTCGGTGCGTTCCGCTTCGACCGGGCCAAATTGGAATTGATCATCCAGGACCAGAAGGTGGAACTCAGCGGGAAAGAGGCCGAGTTGCTCCACTTGCTCCACGGCCATTTGAACGAGACCGTTGCGCGCGAAGTGATGCTGAAGGAAGTGTGGGGCAACGAGAGCGACTACGTCGGTCGCACCTTGGATGTCTTCGTCTCCAAACTGCGCAAGAAACTGGAAGCCGATCCCAACGTACGGATCGCCAACATCCGGGGCGTGGGGTATCGGTTGATCCTGGACACTTGAGCCTGATCGGGCGAAGCCGCTCACCCCAACATGTGGATCGGCCATTGCACTGAACCTTCGCAAGGCACGGCGTTCGATCGATCACAGGCGACACTCGTCCGGATTCACCCAAGTCCTTTTCGAGGGACCCCTAGTGACGCGAAGGCGACAGCGGGATAGGAGTGGAGCTACTTCCTATCTGTTCCCTTGCCCGTCGTCCCTTCCTTGCGCACCAGTTCTTCGATCTCCGCCACCTTGCCGGCCTTCTTGCCTGCCATACCTACGGGGTCGTAAGTCTGGTCATCCCCTGGTTCGGCTGGACGCGTGTTGGCCTTGATCTCGCCTGCCGTGGGACCGGCATTACTTGATGGGTTCGGTGGCGTGTTCACCTTCTTGTCCGATCGCTTGGTCATGGGTGTTCGTTTCCGATCATCCGGCAAAGCATGGACCACGGAACAAGTGAAGCTGCGCTTGGCTGGCAACCGCGCATCTTCTCCTCGGATCGGGGAGAACCTTCAGCAAAACCCTGCGCATGGCCTACGTATTTCCTCATCAGTTCCCGATCGTTCATCCCTTGGTGAAGAACGCAGTTCCACCGTGTCGGCACACCTGCTTCGATGTGCTACTTTATGCGGAAACAGATCGTCAGATTTCCTGTCAACCGATGAATGAAGCCCGCCTCACCGAGAAGTTGTCCGTACTGGCCGATGCCGCCAAGTACGATGTGAGTTGTGCGAGCAGCGGCAGCACCCGGACCAACCACAATGCGGGCCTGGGCAACGCGAGCAAGATGGGTATCTGCCACAGCTACACCGCCGATGGTCGCTGTGTGAGCCTGCTGAAGATCCTGCTCACCAACCACTGCATCTTCGACTGTGCGTACTGTATTAGCCGGCGCAGCAATGATGTGAAACGTGCGGCCTTCACCGTACAGGAAGTGGTGGACCTCACCATCAACTTCTACCGCCGCAACTACATCGAGGGTCTCTTCTTGAGCAGCGGTATCTTCAAGGATGCCGATACCACCATGGAACGTTTGGTGCGCGTGGCGAAGGAGCTGCGCACCGTACACAAGTTCAACGGCTACATCCACCTGAAGACGATCCCCGGTGCCAGCGAACTGCTGATCCATGAAGCCGGGCTGTGGGCTGACCGCTTGAGCATCAACATCGAGATCCCGAGCGATGCGGAACTGCAACGGGTGGCGCCGGAGAAGACGCACGAGCAGGCCATCAAACCCATGCGTTACCTGCACAAGACCATCACCGGACTGAAGGAGGAACGCGCCGTTGTGAAGCGGGCACCGCTCTTCGCCCCTGCGGGCCAGAGCACCCAGCTCATCGTGGGCGCTACGCCCGATACCGACCGCACCATCCTCGGCCTGGCCCAAGGCCTCTACCAACAGCATGGGCTCCGGCGTGTGTACTACAGTGGCTACGTGCCCATCAGCACCGACGCCCGCTTGCCGGCCACGGGCAGTACGCCCATGGTGCGGGAGAACAGGCTTTACCAGAGCGACTGGTTGTTGCGGTTCTACGGATTCGATGTGGCCGACCTCGTGAGCGAACAGCAGCCACAGCTCGACCTGGACCTGGACCCGAAGACCGCCTACGCGTTGCGCAACCCGGAATTGTATCCGGTGGATGTCAACGATGCCTCGCTCGACATACTGCTGCGCGTGCCGGGCATCGGACAGAAGAGCGCGCACCTCATCCTTCAAGCGCGTCGTCACGGACCAGTTCGGATGGAACACCTGCAACGCATGGGCGTGGTGCTGAAGCGTGCGCGCTTCTTCCTCAGCTTCGGTGGTGCGGCGCATGCCCTCGTACATCGGCCGGACCGTTTGCGCCCGCACCTCATCGCGCCCTTGCGGCAGAAGGCCGCTCAACTGGATCTCTTCGCATGAGACCGGCTTGGGCAGCCCCCGAACGCGCGCGGCATTACGTGTACGATGGCTCATGGCCGGGCCTGCTCACGGTGGTGTTCACTGTGTTCAGCGAGAAACGACCGGCGCTTTCCGTGGTGCGCGACCGCAACCAGCTCACCGACCTCTTCGCAGAGGCGCGGGACGTGACGACCGATGAGACCCATGCCGACCGCGTACTCGCTAAGGCGCGCAACCTGTTGGGCCCGCGAAGGGTGCGCGATCTCTGGTCGTGCCACCTGGCGGAATGCAATGAAGTTGACCGGCTGCTGGTGGACTTCTTCCTGCTCACCTTCACCGGCGGCGCCGTGGACGATGTTCGCGCTCCGACGGTTCTGGGCTTGCGCCAATGGCGTAGGCATGTGAGCCACGAGAAACACCAGATGGAGGCCTTCGTGCGGTTCCAAGAGAACGCCAACGGCATATGGACCGCCACCATCGCACCAGCTTATGACGTGCTGCCCCTCATCGCGCCGCACTTCCGGAACCGCTATGCCGACATGGAATGGGTGATCGCTGACCAGCGGCGCGACTATGGCCTGCACCACCATGCGGGTCGCGTATCACCCGTGCAGTTCGTGCATGAAGAGGAGGGAAGGCTGCCTGCGCCCCACGTGGACGCCGCCCTGCACGAACGCGCCTACGTTCATCTGTGGAAGACCTATTTCCGCAGCGTGGATATACCTGAGCGCCGTAACCTGGGCCTCCAAATGCAGCACATGCCCAAGCGCCATTGGAAGCACATGGTGGAAATGGTGGGGCTGCGGTGAACCGGCGCTTTGGTCCATGCCAAGCCATCGTTGATCGGGGAATTCTACCGCGTTGTTGAGGCAGCTCGCCCCCGCTGGCCCGGCCACAAGCCCTGTGCAACGGATCGGCACGATGTTGATCGTGGTCGGGAAAGGTCCTTCCCATGAAACTTATCCTGATCCTCATCGCCACCGCCGTGTTGCTGTTCGTAGCCTATGCGCTGTTCACGGGGATCACCTACGGGGAGCAAGTTCTTTTCTTCGCCTTGATCCTGCTCTTCTTCGCCCTCTTGGTGCGAATGCTGGTAGCTGCATTCGAGGGCTATCCGAGCGAGTCGGATTAGCGTCTACTTGCATCCCTGTGTCGGAGGTTCGTGCTGCCCAACTTCGCTCAGTCTCGCTGACCGCATTGCCCGAACACCACCTCTTTCCTTTAGATCAGACTGCACAGTGCTGCAGGTCTCCCTGAACGGGACTCCGCGCAGTGCTGATGGTCCCCGGTATGTTGAACCTTCGTAGGACCATTGCTCACTTGAAATGAACAGACCCCGATGGAACGGTATGGTCATCCACACCGGTCCATCGGGGTCCATCGATCCTGTGAAAAAGGTGATGAGCAGACTTACTGCTTCACCACGCTCACCACTTGGCTTCCGCTCCGGCCCGTTACATGCATCGTGTACAAGCCACTGCTCAACGTTACAAGGTCAACAACCCCGGTGAGGCCGCGCATTTGATGTTGGGCCACCTGCTGCCCGTGTACATTGAAGAGCGTGATCATGTCGATCTCGTCCGAAGCGGTGATCCTCAGGTGGTCCGTGGCAGGGTTGGGGAAGACAGAGACCAACGGCTCTTCCTTCGGTGTCGTGCGGATCCCCGTTGTGATCAAAAGTTCGTCAAGGAAAACGACCCAACCATTGGCGGCGAACGGCGCTTGATCATCCCATCCGGCGATGTACTCACCGTTAGGCGATATGGCAATGGCCGTGCCCATCCGGTCGTTCGGTGCCTCGATATCGAGGCCATTCTCCAGTAGGACTTCCCGGAGGAAGAGCGGTTCGTCGCCCAGGTCCGGGTGGTAGATGAGGACATCGCGCAAGAGGCTGCCGAAATCACCGAACTTCTGTGCATAGCCCACGGCAATACCCGTGTTGGAGACGCTCGTGAACGTGGCCGTGAGATAATCGGCCGGTATGTCGAAGCTGGTGAACTCGTCCGTGTTGAGGTCGTAGATGAACGGTGCGTTGTCGAAGTCGCCCACCATCAGCGATGATGCGTTGATGTCATTCACCGCATTGGTGGAGAATTGAGGCAGGCTGGGTCCCACTTCGATGATCTCCAGTTCGGGTGTGATGTACACGGGGATGCGTCGTGTGCCGCTTGCTGGCTCATCATCGGCCCAGCCACCGATGGTGCCGTCGTTGGTGATCACATAGCCTGCGACGGCCACGTAGTCCGGACTGAAGATCTCGGTGAGTTCCTCCGTATCCGTGTTGTATTTGAAGGTGCCGAAATCACAGCAACCGATCGACATCTGGCCGGTCACCCAAACGCCATTGGGCGATATGCTGTAAGTGGAGAACGAAGACTCCAGCGGGTTCGCCGCGGGGAACCAGCCGATCGGGTTCCATACACCGTTCCGCTTGTATCCGGGTTGCAGTATGAAGTTTGGCTCATCCAAGAACATGGAACCGGCCACATCGCCGTTGTTGTTGATCGAGACCATTTCCGTGGCTTCGGGCTCCATCGCTGTCCACTCTTCGGTGGCGAAGTCGAAGTAGGCACCGCCGCTCACCGCCACACCATTGTCGTTCACATCATTGAACCGGCTACCGAACGAATTGGCCAGGTAGTAGTCCATCTGCGCGAAGGTGGTGGCCGAAAGGGCACAAACGGACAGGAGCGAGGCGATCCGGGTGTAGGGTTTTCTCATGGTGTTCTGCGTGGGTGGTGATTCCTTACAAATGTAGCCCCCGCCGGATCGGTCGTTGACCTGGATCGGTGTGACCTTGAACTCTCAGAGAACCGCGAACGCTCAGTCCTCCACGTAGTACACCGTATCACGGCAGATCAAGCCGCACGGGGTCTCATGTACGACCATGAACCCACGCCGACCGTCGGCCATGCGGAAGGGGAGGTGCATGGAAAGGCCGCTGAGCGAGGATCGTTCGATCCGCCAAAGGGTGCTGTCACCGCGGCTTACCACTGCCACACCGCCGTGTTCACCAATGCGCCAAACCGCGTGAAAGTCGCCGCTCGGCGCCTCCAAGGTTTCTTCCACCTTGATCATGGCCCTATGGAACGCGGTGAAGTCCGCGCTGTCCGCTGTGTTGGCCCAATACGTGTGCCCGAAGGGATACGCGGCCATCCACGTGGTCGTATCATCTTGTGCCGTGCCGCAGTAGGCATGGAAGCAGAGCATCGCGCCGAAGATCATTCTGTGCGTCATACCCATCAGTACACTGTATGACCGTTGAGGTTCATCGCTTTGTGGCCCAGCCCGAGGTGATCGCGGATCGCTCGCAGCATCATACCTCTAGGCCTTCGTCCGGTCGGACCGTTGCGTTCCTTAAGCATCACCCGGCGCTTATGGCCCGGAATAGCTCGGATATACACGGATTTGGATTTTGGACCATGGTTTTTACTTTCACGGACCCAATACCCCACCATGAAGAAGTCACTACTCGTTGTTCTCGCCTTGAATCTGCAGATGGTCGGCATCGCGCAATGGAATTACATCTCGCCCGGCGCATCGGGTCTGCTACTCCAGCAAAAGGTCACCTTCCAAAGCGCTACGGTGGGTTTCATGGTGGGGACCAATGCCGTACCGAACGGCAATGCACGCATCGCCAAGACCACCAACGGTGGTGTCTCGTGGTCCACGGTCTATTCGTTGCCGCCAGCGCTCACGCCATCCACGTTGACGATGAACGATATCCAGGTGGTGGACGCGAACGTGGCCTACGCCGTCGGTGGTTATGCCATCGATGAGGTGCGCGGTGTCATCGCCAAGTCCACCAATGGCGGTACCACGTGGGATACGCTTACGCATACACTACCCACTTCCAAATTCCTGGCGCTCCATTTCTTCAACGCCAACAATGGCCTCATCGGAGGGTTCGGGCTCTACAGTACGGCCAACGGTGGCACCTCGTGGACCGAAGTGACACTGCCGAGCGGCGTGGTGGACATCAGCGATATCCATTTCGTGGACGCCAATACAGGCTTCGCTGTTTCCAACACTGGTGGCTCCCTCATCCGCAGCACCAACGGTGGCGCCACGTGGTCGGAGGTCACCTTGCCGACGAGCGAGGAGACCAAAAAGTTGGTCTTCTTCGACGCCAGCCGGGGCTTGATCGCCTGCGACAACGGCGTGATACTCTACACCAGCAACGGCGGCCTCAACTGGTCCGCTGCGACGAATGCCGATCCCGACCTGGACGATGTCCTCTGCGTGGAGATGGTCTCCGCCACCGTGGGATATGCGGGCACGGTGGGTGGTAGGATCCTGCACACCACGAACGGCGGGCAGACATGGACCGTAGGCGTGGATGCCACCACCTTGAGCGCCGCGCTCCTGTTCGCTTCCATCTACGACATCGACTTCGTGAACCAGCAGGCCGGTTACGCATGCGGGAGTCTCTTCGGCGGTATCCTGAAGACCACCAATGGGGGGGTGGTCGGTATCGAGGAGTGGACACGTGAGACCCTCGCCATGGCACCGAACCCGGCAACGGATCACCTGCGCTACGACGGGCAGGACATGCGCACCGTGCAAGTGCATTCTGCTGATGGCCGCTTGATCGAGACGCACACCAATACCACGTTGAACGGCAACTTGCCCGTGGCGCACCTGCCTGCGGGCGCCTACGTGCTTCGGGCTTTTGGTCGTGACGTGGTGCGCGAGGGCTTGTTCATCAAGGATTGAGCCTCAGGTGGCGCATCTGTGAAGTGGATCGTAGTGCTTTGGTCCGCTCACTCCTTCACGACCCTCCCGGTCCATTCACCAATACGCACGGTGTATCGGCCCGGTACCAAAGGACCGAGGTCGATAGCTTCACCTGGCTGTGAACGCTCAAACTGTACTATGGTTCGACCCAGTCCATCGCGTACCTCCACCGATCCATGCTCCGGAGCGCCACGGAAGTACACGATTCCCGTAGTGGGATTGGGATAGGAGGATGATTGCTGCATGTTGAGCTCGGACCTTTGGATGGAAGTACTCAAGGTGCCGCAACCGTCCACGGCCAACAGTGCATCAGATTGCTCGTAAACGTTCAGGCAGCCAAATTCCTTGAACGCCTGGCACAATTGCCCGAAAAGTCCCGCGCTGCTGCCAAGCCCCTCGATCAGGAAACGACCAGGCAGGTCCAAGTGATAGCGATATCGCCATGTTGTTCCGAGTAGCACGGAGTCGATCTCGTTCACGAGGAGGCCCTCACCACAATCGCCCCAAGTACCCAAAGTGGTGGAGCCTAGTGAAAGGTTAAAGTCGTAGAGCAATAGTTCACTTGGATAACCATCGAACCACACGTACCATCGGTGTTCGTCCTCATCCACACGGATGGCTCCGAGGTACCGGTCCAAGGGCACGGCCTGTGCGGGCTCCGTTGAGCCGAGCACGCTGATGCTGTCGACTCCGAGTTGATGGATCCGGGTGTACACATATCCACTGATCAGCGTGTCTCCGTCGGCAGAGCACGTGAAGGTGCTGTGGTGCGCGGTAAGTCCATCATAGAGCCAGAATTCCTCGTACCACACCGCATTGTCATCGATAGCAATGGATCGCGCTATACCTCCTGTTGTAATTAGAATGAAGAGACCCAAGAACGCACGGCGGCTGGTTGTGATCATGAAGGCAAGCTACCCGGTTCGACTGCAGGAACACGTGCGATTTGGGATATGGTGTGCGTGGGGCAATGAACGGTTGATCAGGGTCGTGACCAATGGTTGCCATTCGCTGTTCTTCACCTACCGCAGCTAGATCCACCCTCGGAAGTGACAGAGGGGAGGATCATCTTTGTGACGCTAGGGCGTGTACTTCTTGTCTGTACTCCATGTGCGATATGGGGCACGCACCTCTTGAAAGTGGGTACTATACATCGATCTGCGCCACTAAGCACGATGGCGATGAACATTTCACTCCAACATCCTCTTCGCTGCGGTTCGTCTTTTTGTGCGTGCTTGGGCGAGGGATCCATGACGTTCGGTATGCGATCCAGGCCATACACGCATCTTCCATACAAGATGCTTTTACGCGTGCTGTTCCTTTGTTTGTTGCCTGGCTCGATGCTCGCCAGCGATCCCTTGTCGTGGACGGAGTTGCAGCGGCTCTACCATGCGGATCTTGCCATCGATGCGCGATTCGTCCGGCAAGATGATACCCACCTCTGGGTGAAGGTGTTGGCTGTACTGCGCGACCGTGGTCACGGCATCGCCTCAGGAGATCACATCCGCGTGGATAAAGCGGTCTCCTACGATTGCGGCTACAGCTGGAACATCGGCGACCTACGGCGCTGGCGCCTTTACCTGCAAAAGGAGGAAGGGAAGGGTCACTGGGCGCTCCTTCGGAACAGTGCGAGCAGCGCCATCCACGTCATCCATGGCCAAGCGATCATCCACATGCCCGCTCAGGTGGAACTGCCCATCTTGGAGTTCGACCGATGTATGATCGAGCTCCAGACCTGCTACGACCTGGTCGACAGCACCGATTCGTTCATCGCCCGCTGCCCGCAACCCCGCATCGATTCGCTGGCGGCACACAATGCGATCCTCGCGCAGTTCGAGAAGCAGGGGCGCACTGTCACCGCAGCGCATCTCTTCGAGCCCCCCGAGGTCCCTGTGATGGAGCCACTGCCTGCGCCCATGCGCGAATGTGTTTGGCTGGACGAACGCCCCCGGAAGCTTGGCACACCCGCGGAGGCGAATGCCCCACCCATCCAACTGTCGGTGGTCGATCCCACGCCGGATGCTTTGGAACCGCGCACAGTGGTGCGTGTGGTGGTGGATTTGGATGGACAGCTCCGCGATGCCACTATCCTAAGGGCTTCCACGCCACAACGTGACACTGCTGCCTTGCGAGCCATCAGCGCGTTGCCCGTGTTGGAACCTGGCCGCACCAAGGGTGTACCCACCGCGTGTTTCGAAGTGTTCCCGGTCCGGTTCACGATCCCGAAAGAATGACCAGCACCGAACAGCGAGCCATCAACCTTTCGCGCGTGCAACGCTGTGACCAGAATTGGAGCGGTATGCCAACGGTCGTCGGTGGGCGCCAATGCCTGCATTGTGACAAACGAATCATCGACTTCACCCGGATGGCGGCAGCGGCGATCGCGGAGCTTCACTTTTCCAGCGCTGAGGCCCTCTGCGGGCGCTATACCGAAGAACAGCTCAATGGAGTCGAAAACCGCATTGCACCGACCACACCGTGGCGCCGTTCGCCCGTAGTCGTAAGCTTGCTGGCCTTGTTGCTCACCGAACCAGCAGAAGCCACGGCGCGCGAAGGACCGCTAAAGGAGCATAGCGCACCAGCGGAACGGACCCCAAGCGCTCATCCGTCGACCACCTCCGCACCGATGGACAGCACTGTGCTCCGCGGCCGTGTTATCTCTTATGTGGGTGAGGTGCCCGAGGGCCTACCTTTCGTCAACTTGGGCGTGGTGGGCACTGTTATAAGGACCAGCACCGATATCGATGGGTATTTCACGCTGGACTTGACAATGCTCGAAGGTCAGGTGGATAGCGTGTTGATCGAGGTCTTGTACATCGGATATAGACGTCAACAGCAGCGTGTGGCACTGCACCATCGGGATGACCTCCTGTTCGACCTGGTGAAACAGGATCTCAGCGCGATCGCCTACTCCGTCAAGTACAAGAAACCACCCTTATTCAAGCGCATCTGGTGGGGCTTGCAGCGGCCGTTCCGGAAATAGGCGAGGGCTCTTCGTCCTATTCTATGCGGACTGAACCGGGAGGAGGCAACGGCGACCTCAGCATCTGCGGATACTCCACCATCGCTTCCTGCCGATGCGGTAACGACGAGCATCAGAAGACCCACCTTCGCGCGATCTTCGCTGCGCATGCGCTACCATGTCCATCCGGCACCCCATGACCTGGCCCACCTGGTGCGCTTCTTCTGGACCGTGGAGAGCGAGGCGACCGGCGATGTGCCACACCGTTTGACCGCCGAGACCTGTCCCAACATGGTGTTCACGGTGCAGGGTGCGTTCACCGAGGCCGACGGTGGTAAGGCACCCCGCGTGCATCTCGCAGGTGGGTTGCGAACACGGGCGGACATGGTGGCGCATGGTCCCTTCCGGTTGATCGGTGTGTACCTGTGGCCGTGGAGCACCAAGGTGCGGTTCGGCTATTCGCCAGAAGAGTGTATCGGCCGGTTCATTGACCTTCACGATCTGACGTCTGAGTTGGCCGGATTACCCACTACCTGGCCCGACGGCGATGACGCCATGAAGCACTGCCTCACCACGGTCGCTTCAGTTCTGCGCAAGGGAAATGACACAGCTCGTATTCCCTCCGCAGGCATGCAGCAAGTCGTGCGCGAAATGTTGGGCGTTCAGGTGGAGCGCTCCATCGATGACCATGCAAGGCATTGCGGGCTCGCCCGGCGGCAGTTCGAACGGCGATTCAAGGAATGTACCGGCTTCCCGCCCGCGCTCTTCCAGCGGATCGCCCGGTTCCAACGCACCTACCGCATGTTGGAGGACGGTACCGCCACCTCGCTCACGGACATCGCCCTCGCCGGCGGCTACTTCGACCAGTCCCACTTCATCCGCGAGTTCAAACGCTTCAGCGGCCTAAACCCCCGCGACTACTTCATAAAAGTCCCCGACAAGGTGGACAACTTCGTACGGCTCGCCAGCACACCACAAAGCTGACGCGTTCGTCCAATTTCGCGGCCGCCCGGCGACCGTCCTTTGCAGCATGAACGCACCGAAGATACCCGCCGGGCACCACCGGCTTACGCCCTACTTCCTCGTGGCCGACGCCGAAGCCTTCATCGCCTTCCTGAAAGAGGCTTTCAACGCCACTGATCGTGAAATGCACCGCGACGATGCGGGCCGCGTGATGCACGCTGAACTCACCATCGGAGACAGCGTCCTCATGCTGGGTCAGGCCACCGGTGAATGGAAGGCGGCCTCCAGCATGAACTACCTCTACGTGGCCGATACCGATGCGACGCATCGCACCTGTCTCGCAGCAGGTTGTAAAGAACTCTACGCCCCACGCGATGAGCAGTACGGCATGCGCAGCGCTGGGGTGCAAGACCGCTGGGGCAATACGTGGTGGCTTGCGCAGCCGGTAGGGTAGACGAGTTGCCGATCCTGTTGCCGCAATGAGCAAATGGTATGGATAACATCCAGTGTGCGGCAGAAGAATGGGTCCTGTTCATCCAGTGCATGTCTTGCACCTATCTCATCGCTGATTGAGATCTGCTGTCAAGTGAAATATCACTTGCTACCATTCTAGGGGCCGAGATCAGGCTAATGTTCACGACTCCACCTAGTTGGTCAGAGTCCCTGGCATTCACATCCGCAGAATGCGTTGCACCTTGACCATCCGACCGTCCATCTCCAAGAGGCTCAAGTAGGTACCCGCCGCTACCGGCTGGCCCGCGGCATCGGTGCCGTCCCACTGTGTCGTGTAGCGGCCTTGTGCTTGCGCTCCGGTGATGAGTGTGCTCACTTCCCGGCCTTGTGCATCGGCGATGACCACGCGCACCTGCGCCGGACGGAACACATTGAAGTGGATGCTGCACCGGTCCGTCATGGGGTTGGGGTACACCGGCAGCAAGTCGCCATCCGTGCCGTAGCGGTTGGGCTTGATGCCCACGGTGCCATCCAACACGATGTCGAACTGACCATCCAGTTGGTCCTCGCCGATGGTGTTGAGTGGTATGATGCGTTGAAAGGCATCGGGCTGCGAAGCCCACGGATCATTGGCGATGTAGGGGTCGCCTTCGAAGTACAGTTGGGTGATGAGGTCCGGGAAACCCGGCTTGGTCACCTTGAAGTGGATATGCTTCGGGCGGTATTGGTTGCCGTTGAGGTAGGCGCCGGGCATAATGGTCTCCATGGCGTAGAGGCCATCGGCATCAGTGAACAGTGTGGCGCGCAAGCGGAAGTTCGCAGAGGTGTCGTAGACGGCCGCGGCGTTGGCTTGCCACACTTCGATCTTCACGCCCGGTATCGGCGTTTCGCAATCGTTGGCCAGTACGGTGCCACTGAGGAAGAGCCGCGTCCCGGGTTCGCCAGCTTGTGCCACCAAGGCCGTATTGGGCGCACCGGCGAGGTAATAGGGGCCGAGGATGTCGTCCGTAGTGGCTTCGCAACCGCCACCAGCAGGTGCTGCGCCGAAGAGCTGCTTGGATAACAGCATGGAGCCCATGCCGAGCAACGAGGTGGCCCTGATGAACTGGCGGCGGTCAAGGCCTTTGGATGGTCGTGGGTTTCGTTCTTGCGTGCTCATGGCTTAGGGTGTGAAGATGCGTTCTGTGAAGGTGTTGCCGTTCTGTGCGACGACCCGCACCAGGTGGACACCCGGCGCAAGTTGGGCCAAGGGAAGTTGGATCGACGGTGCGTGGGTGTGCCACTGGCCCACGAGGCGACCATCGCTGCTCCACAAGCTGATGTCGCCCAGCGCACGACCCAACGGATCGGTAATGCGGAGATGATCCCCGAATTGGTCGATGGCCAGCTCGCGTTCCATAGGTGTGGTGATGCCATTCGTGCCATCCACGCAGGCGGTATACCACGTGAAGGAAAGGTCCAGCGGCGTGCTGTCCTGCTGCAAGGCCACGTTGGTGCCCAGCGTGAATTGGTAGTTCGGCGTGATCCCGGAAATGTAGGTCTCGTCGATGGGTGAGAAGCCGGAGAATTCCAGCGTGTACGCACCCGGTGGAACGCAGGTCGTATCGAAGTGGGTGGCGTTCACCTCATCCATGTTCAGGAAACCGTTGGCCACTTGAGTTCCATCGTTCGTGTCGTACATCCACCAGAAGGCATTGAATTCGACGAGCGGTCCCGTATTGGTGAGGTAGATCTCGGCCTGGATGCAACTGTCCGGTGGACAGAGGGTGATGTCCTCCAGGTCCCAGGTGCAGTAAAGCGTGTCGCCGAAGTTGCCGAGGAGCACCAAGGTGGCATCGAACCCGTTCGTAGGGATGGTGACACCAGGGTCGGCGGATAGGTAATGCGCTTGTGGCCCGGTGCCGATGCCGAATAAGCTCACCTCTTCGCGGGCCAGGGTATCGCCTTGACCATCCACGAGCAAGAAACCAGGATAGCTGAAGAGCTCGTTGCTCTGGTTGTTCACCACCAGCTGCACCGCGGATGGATCAAAGGCATCGTATTGCAAGTGTTCGATCGTCAGCTGCACACAGGGCGGTTGGCCGAACACGGGCAGGGCGAGAAGGAATGCCCATGCGGGCAAGAGAGTGGGGACGTACTTCGTGATCATGGTGCAAAGCTGTCCCGATCACGAGCCGCCCTCAATGGACGGATACGGTCAATGCTGGTACTTTTCCCGGACGTGCTCGCGGTAGGCCACCGGCGTCATTCCTTCGGCCTTGCCGAACCAGCGCGAGAAGTAGGCAGGATCCTTCATGTTCAGCAGGTAGCCCACTTCCTTCACGGAACGCTCACTGTGCAGCAATAGGCGCTTGGCCTCCAGCAAGAGGCGGTCGTGGATCACCGCGCTGGCCGTAAGTCCCAGCCGCTTCTTCACCAGCTCGTTCAGGTGATCGGCGCTGATGGCCAGCTTGTCCGCGTAATGGCTCACCTGTCGCTCTTCCAGGTAGCCGCGCTCCACCAGGTCCTGGAAATGCCGAACGGGTTCGTGCTCTTCCAAAGGTTGTGCTGCATCGGAACCGCTTTCGCGCACCCACAGCGCGCACTTGATCAACAGGATGCCGAGGTAGCCGCGCACGACCTCCTTCATCACCGGTCCGCTCCGTGCTGTTTCCTGTTCGATCCGGGCCAGGAGTTCTTCCGCTTCCTTCACCTGTTCCGCGCTCAACGCCACGGAGCAAGGTCTGCCCATACGCGTGAACAGTTCAGCATGCACGCCACCGTTCAAGCCCACCAAAGCATCCTTCCCGAATTGCACCACCACGGCCCGCATTTCCGCCGTGCGGCTCAGTTGGTGCACTTGGCCAGCGCCGACTAGGTGCATGCCCGGCGCCACCACCGTGTGCTGCTCCAGGTCGATCATGTGCGTGCCACTACCGGTGGCAAAGAAGAAGAGCTCGTCGTAGTCGTGCCGATGCACCTCGTTGTGTACGGGGCTGTCCACGGGCACGATGTGCTCCACCCGGGCCGGGTCATCGGAACCGTGCTCCAGTTCGTGCGTGGGGATGGTGTGGGCAGCCACGGTGTGAAGATGCGGCATCGCGTGTGAATGCTGCTTCCAAGTTCCGGCTGAATCGAGCGATACCGCCCTAGCGCCGCACCATATTGCCACTGAAGACGTGTGGACAACAGGCCAGCACCGTGGAACGCCTCTGATGCGGGTCCATCAGGATGCCTTGACCTTTCTGGCTCGCTATGGCTGGACGATCTGGACTACCCAGTCCTCCCGAGTTCATCAAAGCTCATCCTCCGATGGTAGCTTATTCAAGTGGAACCTGGATCAAATGGGTGAAGAACGGACGTAGCGAATAGGTTCATTCGGATGGAAAGTTTCAGAATAAATTGAAATGACCAAAACAAAGATCAAGGCCCGGTGTTCCTTTCCCGACAGTTTCCTTGTTCCAACCAACAAAAACCATCGTACGTATGTCTCTTCCACTTCTTGCCTCAGCGGTCGACTTTGCCGACCCGACGAACATCACGACCATCACCTCCTTCACGTTCTTCGTAGGGACGATGGCCATGATGGGTGCCTCGCTGTTCTTCTTGTTCGAGATGTTCTCGGTGGACAAGAAATGGCGTACCTCCTTGCTGGTTTCCGGTCTCATCACCTTCATCGCCTTCGTGCATTATTACTACATGCGCGGGTACCAGATGGAGACCGGCCAGTCGCCGACGTTCTTCCGATACGTGGACTGGTTGCTCACCGTACCGCTGATGTGCGTGGAGTTCTACTTGATCACTAAGAAAGTGGGGGCCAAGATGGCCCTTCTTTGGAAGCTCGTGTTCGCCTCCGTAGTCATGCTCGTGACCGGCTACATCGGTGAAGCCATCTACGGCGGTGCTTCGGCCAGTTGGGTCTGGGGAGCCATCTCGGGCCTGGCCTACTTCTATATCGTCTATCTGATCTGGGCAGGCGAAGTGCGCACCTTGGGTGAGAAGGCGGGTGGTCCCGTGCTGAAGGCCATCAAGAGCCTGTCCTGGTTCGTGCTGGTGGGCTGGGCCATCTACCCCTTGGGCTACATCCTCGGAACGGAGGGTGGCCTGTTCGGTCTGAAGCTGGTATCCGATGCAGCCGCTGCCTCCGCCTCCATGGATATCGTGTACAACATCGGTGACGCCGTGAACAAGATCGGCTTCGGACTGGTGATCTATGCACTGGCCGTGGGCGACAACAAGTAAGCGTCCCGCACACACAAGGTTCAACAGGGCCGCGATCGTTCCGGTCGCGGCCCTTTCGACCAGAACCAGTACCATGCGCTGGCTTCCCCACCTCCTCATGCTCTTCGCAGCACTCGGTGCACCAGCATTCGCCGGGGACGACCTCTTCAGTATCGGAGTGATGGCGGTCCTCGTGATCCTAGTAGGAGTTCCGCATGGGGCCGTGGACCACATCACCTACCAACATGCCTCTGGGCAACGGTCCTTGACTTCCCTGATGCGTTTCTTCGGTGGGTACTTGGTAGGCTTGAGCGTTTTCACACTCGTGATGAGTACCCTTCCGTTCCTCGCCACCCTGGTCTTCCTTCTGCTTTCCGTCTGGCACTTCGGGCATAGTCATCTTGAACCGGGATACCACACCGGTCGGGACAAGCTTCGTGCGTTCGCACTGGGCATCTTGTTGCTTTCCGCGCTGATGTTGCCGCATGCGGATGACTCCATCCGTGTGATGGAGAATTGGTTATCGACCGATGATGCCAGTTCCATCTTGAACGGTCAGCCGACCCTGGCCATTCTGGCAGGACTGGTTTGGGCAACCACTGGTCTGCTGGACGTCGCACGACGTCGCTCGGCATTGCGGGAAGGGCTCTTGTTGCTCAGTGTACTCGTTGTTTCGTGGAACGCGAACCTTGCCTGGGCCTTTGTCGCCTACTTCTGCCTCGGACATTCCATCGATGCATGGCGCACGGAGTTCCTGTTCCAACAAGGGATCACCGATCGCTTCCTCCGATACTACCGCGAGTCGATCCCGATGACGGCCGCTGCGCTGTTGTTCATTGGCCTCTTGGCACTCGGAGTACAGCACGCGTGGTGGGATCGGTCCTTGGTATTGATAGCCACCGTCTGTGGTACCATTCCGCACATGCTGTTCCTGGATCATTGGGTACCCATGCGTTCGGCAGCGGCTGAACGATCCGAGAGCCGATCTGCTCTTTGGCGTTCTGCCTGAGGTGAGCCGGTACTCCAAGCGTCGTGATCCCTTCGCAGCACGGAGCGTACCCGTTCACCTCCGCTCGAAGAACCAGTACCGGTAACGCACCAGCCCCGTGGGCGGCTCCCAGTGCACCACCGCATAGCGCCCACCATAGAAGCTTGGACAACAGACGATCTCGCCGAAACGCTTTTCAGGCGGGTCCTTTAGAAAGGTGATGAGGTCGGTGCCGTTGCCGCGTGCCAATGTGGTCATGCCCTCGCATTGCACAGCCCAGACCAGGCGGTACTCGCTCAGTTCGGGCAGTGGGCCAATATCCAGCGCGGTCCGCGCCAAGGCTTCACCGAACCGGGCGAAGTCAACGCTGTCGGCCGGACGCGGATGCATGCGGCCCTCGAAACGCGGGAACAGGAGCGCGGGATCAGCCTCGTGCCATTGAGCTGTTGTGGGCTGGGTCGCAGCCAGGAGAAGGCAGAAGAGGAGTGAGGCTCGCATGTACCGCTCGGTACACCCGCTGCCGTTCCTGGTTCAACGCGCGGCCGAGCTGCGTTCAGGCGGCCCAAGGCATCAACCCTTGATGAACTTCCGCATGCCCAACGCCCCCCCTTGTTCATCCTGCAAGCCCACGAAGTAGATGCCCGGCTCTAAAAGGGAAACATCCAGCGGCTGGCTGGTCATGAAGTTGGCTTCGCTGTGGACAAGCGCTCCTGTCGTGCTCCTGATGGTGAGCGCATAGGTGCCGCGTGGTGCTTCGATCCGTAACTGTTCCGCAGCCGGGGAAGGGAATAGGATGAAGTCGCCCGCGTTGGCGGCCGTCCCTTCATCCACGGCGGTCGAGATACCCGGATTGAAGCCGATCACGTTCCAGTTCCCGACGAACGAGCCTGGGAATACTTCCGTCTCCTCCCAGAAAAGAGTGTTCTCGATCGAGCAGGTATAGCCCTCGGTCGCATTGATGATCACCAAGGTCACGAACATCTCTTCCGTGATCGGCACAGTATGGTCGAAAAGAACCAAGCCCTGTTCGAAGGCGCCGCCTGACGTGGTGTCCTGGAACAGGACGACCCCGGATGCGCTGGTCACCTCCCAAACACAAAGGTTGGCAAAGCCGGAGGGCAACAAGAAAAAGCCTGGATGGTACAGTTGGACATAGCCCGTATCCGAGCTGGAAACACTTACGCTGACGTTCTCACATTGGGCGTGGACGGTGGAACTGGCAAGGATCAAGGCGACGAGGGCGTAAAGGTTCTTCATGGGGAGCGTGCAGGTGGTTATGCCTCGGTGACGGCATGAACTGCTGGGGCGTTGGTCGAGGAGCACGCACGAACGGCTGCAGCCTTGGATTCCTTTACCAAGCTCGACTTAACGGTCCGATGATGATCCGATGATGGAATGGTAGGATAGGCCATTATCGCGGCCTTGCGACCCTGCCGCAAACCGACTGCGATCAGCGCGTCGCACGTGTAATGTCACACCATCCTTCACGACGCACGATCCGTGGATGGACGATACCCAGCCAGGTGCAATGCCTTCACGCGCGCGCTCCGATCACAAGCGCATGTGATGGACTTCAGGTTTGCCGTCGCAGGCGGCTCACTTATTCCCCGATGTTGTACCGCACAAGGTCGTGCCGGATGCCGGTGGGATTGAGTGCGAAGAACTCATAGTAGCGCACACGCCCCACATCCGCCGCCCAGTAGGAGCGCAGCCGCTTCCAGTCCGGTATTTCAGGGAAGCCGCCGATGCTCGTGACCTCGCACTGCATCTTGTACGTGGTGAAGCTCCCAACCGGCACGGTGATCGCCTCCGGAATGGAGTGGACGCTGTAGTCCAATTGAACACCCACCGGACCTTGCACCACCGTGTAGATCACCTCATCAAGTGGATCCGTGCAGAAGAGCACTTCATGGTCATCGGTGACCAGATAGCCCGCCGAATCGCGCCACAGGGAGGTGGTAACGGGTGCGATCACGTTGCGGTGCACTTTCCAATACGTCTCCCCGTTCACGACCGAATCACCGGAAACGAAGAAACTGTCCACGGAGAGTGTCTGGATCACGTTGTCCGCGGAATCCACGCTGTATTTCTGGTAGACCCAGTAGTTGCCCTCGGCGAGGTTGCTGAAGGAGGCCACCTCCAACGGCGGCGGTTGTTGCGGTGTCGCTACATCATCCTTTTCCGGTCGACACGCAGCCATGGTGGAAAGGGCAAGGAAGGAAAGTGCGATGCGTGTGGTGGGCAACATGATGGCGGTGGTTGGTGGTGCTTGCTGAACGGGGAACGAGCGAACATATTGCTTGTGAAGAGGCTATACGATCCAGTGCCTTTCGTGCGTTGTCCAGGTTCGTGTTTTGTGGAATGATGACCGGTGCGAACGATGCGCTTGACTGTGGAATGCTCGACCGATATAGGCTAACGGATCGCCACAAAACCTCCAGGCAACGCGCTGGAGTACCTTACTTTGGTCAAGACAGGATCGAGCCATGCATCGTTTCAAACTTCTGCTGCTTTTCATCGTGCTTGTGCTCCAGACATCGGCCCAACAGCCGTTGAACTTGGACATGGAAATGCCTAGCGTTACCGGCACTGACCGGCCTTGGGGCTGGGAGGGGCATTGGATGTGGAACGCGGGAACCAGCACCATGGATAGCGCCAAGGTGAAGCAAGGGAAGTGCAGCTTTCGACTGGAGCGGTCAACGGCCGAGATCGGCACGTCTTCTTCCCCGCATGCGATGATGATGAGGCTTCCCGCGGCATCGTTGCAAGGTCAACGCATAGAACTCACCGTGCATGCTGCGGGATCGGATGCGTGTGTGTTACTGAGCACATGGGGTGAACCAGGGCAAGCGGACAGCGTGATCTTCCGGAAGGAAAGTGGTGACCCCTGGAGATCCGCAAAACTGTCCGTACTCATTGGCCCGAACGACTACCAACTGGTGATCATGGTGCAAGCCCTTGGCGCCGGTCCGGTATGGTTCGATGCGCTGGCGCTCACGGCTGATGGACAACCGCTCACCGCATTGCCGAGCGGAACTCCGCCTTCCGTATCGGACATGGGTGCTTTGCGCAAACACTGTTCGGCTATCGAAGTGATGAAGGCCCCCTCAGCGACAAAAGGGAATTGGCCTCTTGGATACGCCGACTTCGATCGCGTGGTGGGCGATGCACAAGTGGTGTCCTTGGGGGAGAGCACGCATGGCACCCACGAGTTCTTCGTGGCCAAGCACCACCTCTTCCGCTACCTCGCAGAGGAAAATGGCTTCAGCGTTTTCGCGATCGAAGCCAACCAGCTCACCACCGAACGCATCAATGCCTATGTCCACGGCGCGGACGGCACAGCGGAAGAGGTCATGGGCGGGCTCTTCGGAGTATGGTACAAGCAAGAGGTGAAGGATCTGATCGAGTGGATCCGCGACTACAATGCACGGAAGCCGGAGCGCCCACTCTCGTTCGTCGGCTTCGATATGCAGGATCCACAACTGCCGATGGACAGCTTGGTGGCTTTTCTGCAGAGGCATGACCCTGGTGTAGCTGAGCAGGTGCACACACTGTTGGCCGACCAGCGCGAGGCCTGGCGGAAGCAAGACTACCCACAGCCGGCGGTAGGGCAGGGGGCCTTGTGGCTGGCCAACGCAAAGCAGGCCGAGGAACTTCTGGCAAGCAGTCTTCGCGAAAGGCCCGCGCGCAATGCGAACGAACGCGGTTGGGCGGAGCAGAACGCGCGTGTGGTGGTGCAATGTGCCATGCAGGCCAACGACCCGTGGAACCCGTCGATCCGCGACAGTTGTATGGCCGCCAATATCGCATGGACGCTTACGCGCTACCCGGAAGGCACGCGCATGGCGGTGTGGGCCCACGATGGGCACATCGGACGCGTCGGCTTCGCCAGCGGCACCAGCATGGGAGCCCACATGGCCCGGCTCTTCGGTGAGCGCTTATTCGTACTCGGCATAGGTACCTACGATGGAAGCTACCGCGCTACACGGGGCTTCACGGACCACCGACCGATGGACGCCCGCTGCTTCCCTGCGCCTGTGGGTAGTTTGGAAGAGGCCATGCACCGGATCCTGCCCGCCAACAGCGAAGCGCTCCTCTTGGACGTGCGTGCTCTGGCCAAGGATCCGGAAAGCACCTGGATCCACTCGCCGCGTCCGGTCCGCTCCATCGGCTACAGCGCCTTTGATTTCGGCTTCGAGCAGCCCACCGTGCTCGCCGACCAGTTCGATGCCGTGCTCATGATCGACCACACCACGCCTTCGCGGAAGTTGGAGTGAAACCTTGAGATCCGGGTTGGAGCAGCCTCCTATTTTTCCCCCATGAAGCTCTTCTACTTCCTGTTCGCCGCTGCCACCATCACCGCCTGCGGCCGCGGCGATGCAAAACCTACCGACCCGGTAACCGAGCAGCGCGACACCCTCACGCAAGACACGCTGCTCCTCATCGAAGCCGACACCGCAGCAGGCTTCCACTTCCCGTACTACCTCTACATCCCGCAAGGCACGGTGACCGGCGCGCAACACCTGCTGGTGGAAACCAACAACACCGGCACCAACGATACGCTGGCCTACCACATACGTGGCGCATCCGAACAGGTCACCAATGCCTCGTTGGGAAACAGCCTCAGCTGGGGGCTGAAGGTGCCCTTCCTCATGCCCGCCTTTCCGCGCCCGCAGACGGCCTGGCAGTACTACACACACGCACTGGACCGCGATGTAGCCCTACTCGACACCGGTGCCATGCGGCGCCTCGACCTCCAACTCATCGCCATGATCGAGCATGCACGGCCGCAGCTCAAAGCCCTCGGCTACGAGGTCCGCGACAAGGTGCTCCTGAACGGCTTCTCGGCCAGCGGTACATTCGCCAACCGCTTCACCTTGCTGCATCCCGACCGTGTGGCCGCCATGGCCTGTGGTGGCATCAACGGCCTTGCCATCCTGCCCGTCGATTCGCTGAACGGAGCGGCCTTGGACTATCCGCTGGGCACGCACGATGCCGAACAACTCTTCGGCGCCACGCTGGACACGGCCGCCTTCAAACGTGTACCGCAGCTGCTCTATCTGGGCGCGCTGGACGACAACGATGCCGTGCTCTTCGACGATGCCTACTCGCGGCAGGAACAGCAGGTGGTGCACACCGCCATCGGCCGCCCCATCGCCGACCGCTGGACACAATGCCGCAACGTTTACGTACAGTACAAGGTGAACGCCAGCTTCCGCACCTATCCGGGCATCGGGCACGCCACCGACCGCATGATCTACAAGGATGTCATGATGTTCTTCCGCGCGGCGATGGCGGAGCAGTAGCGTGCATGCTCAAGGCAAATGGGATCGGTGAGGTGCAGCTAGGTGCGTTCCTGGGCACAACGGCCACCAACCCCATGAAGCCGTCAGATCCACGCCAGACCATGCGGAGGTATTAGATCCACCGTGCAGCCAACGCCTCTTGTGGGGGAGGATCGCTAACGGCGCACATCAACGTCACGCGGCCTTGTCCACGCGCTGCATCACGAAGGTGGCCGTTGTACCATGCAACAGCACGGAGAGCAGCACCACCCAAGCGGCCACGGCCCAGACCTCGCGTGCCGTACCGTCAGGCAGTTCCGCATGGTTCAGCCCGTACGCCAGGTAGTAGAAGGTGCCGATCCCGCGAATGCCGTAGAAGGCGATCACCGCGCGCAACTTGCGTGGCGTGGAGGTGCCGCTAAGGCCCAGCCAACCGGCTACTGGCCGCGCCACCACCAGGAAGAACAGGCCCAGCACCATGCCTTTCCAGCCCAGCGGATCCAGTAGGCCATGCACGAGCGCCATGCCGAAGAGGATCAGCAGAACGGACATCAGCATGCGTTCAACCTGTTCGCTGAAGTCGTGCAGTTCCTTGTGATCGACCTTGTTGCGTTCGTTGCGCCGGAACATCACCGCCGCCGCGAACACCGCCAGGAAACCATAGCCATGTACAAGTTCCGTGGCCGCATACGCCACGAACGTGAGGGCGATGGCCACGAATCCATCGGAGATCGCATCCCAGCCACTGAAGCGGAACACCAGCTTGGCAACGAAGTGGCCGATGGCGATCCCCATCAGCGTGCCTGCGCCGATCTTCCACAGCACGTCCACCAAGAGCCATTCGCCCAGCCCAGCGCCCGCCAAGCCGGTCGCGGCGATCACCAGGGCCAGGTTCACGAAGGGGAAGGCGAGGCCATCGTTCAGTCCCGCTTCACTGGTCAGGGCGAATCGTGCTTCATCCTCTCCGCCTTCGCCCGGAGGTCCCACTTGCACATCGCTCGCCAACACGGGGTCGGTAGGTGCCAGCACGGCGCCTAGCAGCACCGCTGCTGCCAGCGGAAGGCCCAACAACCAATGCCCACCCACCACGAGCACAACGATGCAAATAGGCATGGTGATGATCAACAGCCGCCACGTGCTGGACCATCGCTTCAGGCCAATGGGTCGGTCCAGTTTCAGCCCGGCGCTCATCAGGGAAATGATCACGGCCATTTCCGCCAAGCGTTCCACCCAGGTGCCATGTACCACCGGGTCCGCCACGAAGCGCCCCATGATGGGCCAGCCAAGCAGTGCACCGAATGCGATCAGCACCAGGGGCAGAGAAACCAGCACGTTGCGCAGCAGGCGCGGCAATACCGCTGCGGACAGGAACACCAGCCCTAAGAACAGCAGCAATACGATGTAATGATCGGATGCGAGAAAGTGAACCATGTTAGCGCCAAGGTAGTCCCATGCTATGCCGGATCCGTTGAAGGGAATGCGTGCAGCATGCTTCCAGAAAGCAGCGCGGGTCTTGGTCGGGCTATCCGCAGTCGTCCTCGGCTATCCTTCCATGGAGTTCCGAACCCTTCTGGGCTTTATCCCATCTCGCCCGTCGAATGCGATCGCTTGCTGGAACTATCTTCACTGTATGAGCTACGCCACCCTTGCCTCCTGCCTGTTCTCTGTGTTCTTGTGCGCTTGCACGCGTCCGGCATCTTCGACCGGAACGGACCAAGCCCTGCCTCCCACGCAGGATACGAGCTTGGAACAAGGGACCGATCCGTTGAACCTCGTCTTGCCTGAGCGCATCAGGGACCTATGGGAACCAACACCGGAAAACCGTTGGGACGCATACTGGGAGGAGGAGTACGCGGACAGCACCGGCAGCTTGGGACACCGCTCCGCCGACTTTACCGGTGACGGCACCGTGGATCAGGCCTTCTTCCTCACGCGGAAGGACACCGCCCGTAGGGACAGCGCCTATGCATTAGTCATCCTCTTCGACCGGGTACGCGATACCGTGTTGACCGTTGAGCCTTGGGCCGAGGCGGAGGGGCACATCGGTATGGGCCTGACCCTGGAGCCGCCCGGGATGCTGGGCCATCTCGGCGGTGAGGAAGGCGGTGAACCCGAAGGCCAGGTGAACCTCAAGCAATCTGCAATCACGCTCGTGTATTTCGAGAAAGCCTCCATCACGTGGTATTGGAAGGACGGTTCCTTCCACAAAGTGTGGACAGGAGATTGACCGCGACCGAGGGGATCACCTGGACGCGAGGGCGCGACCGCGGATGAAACGCCGGGGCGCGCCGTCGGGCTTGGAGTTCAGCCCGAGCCTATCGAAGGCCCGCTATCCCTCACACGAAATGCGAGGCTGATCTCCAGTGGTCGGCGCAGCAAGCGCCGGAACCCCCCGCCATCCACCAGAACTCCAGACCTTCGCCCACACCCACTGCCCGCATGCACTCACCCTCTCCGCCTTCCTCCCTGTTCCTGCTCATCGGCCTGGCCACCAGCGCCAGCGCACAAACCTTCCAGCAGCGCGCCCAGGCCGTGCTCGATTCCGTGTACCGGACGGACACCACGATGGTGGGGCTCATGCTGCACGTGGAAGCGCCGGACCGCAGTATCTCCTGGAGCGGCGCCAGCGGCCGATCCGCGAAAGGGGG
>Ga0075154_10000582_pt1 | contig 29999 bp, 24 predicted proteins | sample JI71714BDNA_FD_70965 | JGI IMG/M metagenome (GOLD analysis project Ga0075154, IMG submission 70965) | Wastewater effluent complex algal communities from Wisconsin, to seasonally profile nutrient transformation and Carbon sequestration -... | ecosystem: Engineered > WWTP > Effluent > Algae...
ATGGCCTTGGAAGACCCCGACGGTGGGCCGGTGCTGGTACTGGCCCCCAAGCCATTGCTGCAGCAATGGCAGGGCGAGTTGATGGAGCTGCTGCTGCTGCCATCAGCCCGCTGGAACGGGCGCGCCTGGGTAGACGAGAACGAGCTGGAGTACCCGTCGGACGGCGTGAAGTCGCTCGGCAAGTGCCCTCGCCGTATCGGGCTGGTGTCTCAGGGTCTGGTGGTGCGCGGCCTGCCCGAGGCCTTGCAGCAGCTGCTACAGCGTCGCTACACCTGCGTGATCGTGGACGAGGCACACCGTGCCCGCCGCCGCAACGTGCCCAAGGTGGACGCCAGCGCCGATGAAGTCGACGAGCGCGCCGAGTCGAACAAGCTGATGGCCTTCCTGAAACAGCTGGGTGAACGGACCAAGAGCATGCTCCTGGCCACGGCCACTCCGGTGCAGTTGCATCCGGTGGAGGCCTGGGACCTGCTGGACATCCTGTCGCACGGCAATGCTGGCGTGCTGGGCGGCTGGACGCGCACCAGCCCTTGGTTTCGCCCCAGCCACTGCCTGGCGGTGGCCAACGGCGACACCAGCGTGCCCACCGAAGTGGTGGCGGGTTGGCAGTACGTGCGTGATCCGATGCCGGCCCGCGCTGAAGGAGAAGGCTTCGACAGCATGCGCCGCTACCTGGACGCCGACGATCGCACTTGGCAGTTCGCGCCCGAGCTGCTGGACAAGCTCTCGCCCGCCATCCGGCGCGTGAAGCTGCAGAACGGCGTGCTGCCTAGCTACGGCGAACAGTTCAACCCGTTGCTCCGCTGCATCGTGCGTCGCACGCGCGGCTACCTGGAAGCCACCATCAACCCCGCCACCGGTGGCTACTTCCTGCCCAAGGTGACGGTGCGCCTGTTCGGCGAGGACACCGCGAGCGCGTTGGGCCTGGGCGGATACCTGCGCGACGCCTACGAAGAGGCCGAGAACTTCAGCCGGCTCCTGCAGCAGCGCGTGCGTGGTGCCGGGTTCTTCAAGACGCTGCTGCTGCGGCGTCTGGGCAGTTCGATGGAGGCGGGCCGCAACACGGTGATGCGGCTTCTGGGCGCTGCGCCGGATGAGCTCACCGACGAAGACGACGACGACAGCGACGACACCAACGGCACCGATGACGGCGACGACCACCTGGGCCACCGCGCCATCGCGGCATCGGACTTCAAGGACTTCACCAAGGCCGAGGTGGCGTCGCTGAACCGCTGCCTGGCGCTGCTGCGCCAAGGTGGAAACAACGATCCCAAACTCGATGCCGTGCTTGGCTACCTTCTGGGCACTCGGTCTGACGTGAGTGAACGCTGGATCGACCGCGGGTGCATCCTCTTCTCCCAGTACTACGACACGGTGCGCTGGGTGGGCGACGAGTTGGCCAAGCGTCCGGAGTTCAACGGGCTCGAGATCGGCCTGTACGCAGGCAGCAACCGCTCTGGCGTCTGGACGGCCGGGCGCTTCCAGCGCTGCGATCGTGAGCAGCTCAAGGCCCGGGTGCGCGCCGGCGAACTGAAGCTCTTGCTGGGCACCGACGCCGCGTCAGAAGGTCTGAACCTTCAGCGGCTGGGTACGCTGATCAACATCGACTTGCCCTGGAACCCCACGCGGCTTGAGCAACGCAAGGGGCGGATCCAGCGCATCGGGCAAGTGCGCAGCGAGGTGTGGATTGCCAACTTGCGCTACCGCGGGTCGGTGGAGGACCGTGTGCACCAGGTGCTTGCCGATCGCTTGGAGTCGATCCACCAGCTGTTCGGCCAGATCCCCGACACGCTGGAAGACGTGTGGGTCAAGATCGCGCTCGAGGGCGAGCAGGAGGCGCGGCAACTCATCGACCGGACCACGGCCACGCGCAACCCCTTCGATGCCAAGTACAGCAAGGTGCACGACGCGGACTGGGAGACCTGTTCGCAGGTGTTGGATCCGCATGCGGTGAAGGAACAACTCTCGCGAGGGTGGTAGTCGGAGGGCAGGCCTGTTCCGGCGCTACACGCCTCCCATGTGGTCAACAGAGATCGAGGATCGGAACTGATGGACATCCAACCCGATAAGCAGAACCTCGACCGCACCTTTGCGACGACGGTCTACTACATCGACTTCTATCAGCGGGACTACAAGTGGACTGACGAGCCGGTTCGCCGCCTGATCGACGACATCTTCTATCAGTTCGACGAAGCCTACGCCAAGCACTCCGACCTGGAGCCTAAGGCGGAGAACGTCAATGCCCGCTACCCCTGGTACTACCTCAACACCTACGTGACCAACACGGTGCAGGGCCGTGTGTTTGTAGTCGACGGGCAGCAGCGCCTCACGACTCTGACGCTGTTCCTTCTGCAGCTCTACCGTATGGCCAAGAGCTTCGAGTCGAAGACGGAAGGCTGGCTTGAGCGCAAGATCGCAGGCTACGCCGGAACCGAGTACGAGTTCTGGATGAACCACGTCCGACACATCCAGGTGCTGAAGGCACTCATGGAGGGAGCCGAGCCGGCCGACATCGACACCTCGTCTGGCGTCACCGCGGTGAACATGGTTCGGAATTTCGCCGTGATTTCAGGCGAGCTAACTCAACGGCTCGGGACCAAGCATCGGTTCGAGACCTTCGTCCACTACTTCCTGTACCGCTTGGTATTGATCAACCTCGCTGTTGACACCACCCACGTGCCGATGGTGTTCGAGGTCATCAATGACCGCGGTGTGCGTCTGAAGCCGTACGAGATCCTCAAGGGCAAGCTGCTTGGCCAGATCGACAAGCTTGAGTTGGACAACGGTGGCTACAACGAGCTTTGGGAAGATCGAGTACGCGCAGTCAATGCGAACCGCGAGGACGAAATCGACAACTTCTTCCGCTACTGGCTCAAGGCCAAGTACGCGGACACGCGCAAGACCGGCCAACGGTTCGACGGGGACTATCACCGGGAGATGTTCAAGTCGGATTTGAACGTCTCGCTGAAGTTGGATCACAACGCCTCTGAGGTGAAGTCGTTCCTGAAGGGGGCGTTCAGCTACTACGCCGCGCTGTATGCCAAGCTGTGGAAAGCTAGCCACCAGGAAGACGCCAAGTACCCTGCAGTCTTCTTCAACAGCCTGAACGAACTCGACAGCCAGTACTTGCTGGTGATCTCGGCGTGTGCCGTCAATGATCCTGCAGAAGAGCAGAAGGTCAAGGTCGTGACCGAGCAACTCGACCGCATGTTCACGCTCCTTCAACTACAGGGCGCGTACGACAGCAACGAGTTTGCCGCCCGGCTGTTCGAGATCAGCGCCGACCTACGGGAGAAGTCCGTCGACCAAATCCCGGCAATCTTTGACAAGCACCTGATGGCGGAGATCGCAGAACGACGGGCGACCGAGGTGAAGCAGGTCTTCAACTACGCCCTCTTCCGACCCATGTCGATTGACCGATTGAACATCCGTTTCATGAGGTACTTTTTCGGTCGGGTCGAAATGCTTCTCGCGGCTGGCATGAAACTGAAGATGAAGCATGCATTGCCTGAATTGGTGACGCCGCGGGGTCACAAGACAGGCTTTCATGTCGAACACATCTTGTCTAGGAATGAGGAAAGCCTCGAGGCCTTCGACAACGATGACGAGCGCTTCGAGGTCGAGCGTAATCGGCTCGGCGGTGTCCTCCTTTTGAAAGGAAAGGACAACATCTCCAGCAGCAACGAGCGCTTTGCGCAGAAGCTGAAATCCTACGCAAACACGCTGTACTGGAACGAGACGCTGCGAGCTGACACGTACCACAGCAAGCTCGACTTTCGCGACTTCATCAAGGAGCAGAAACTCGACTTCAAGGCGCTCGAGAAGTTCGGCCCGGAGGAACTGGAACAGCGGCAACGACTGCTCTACGAGCTCAGCGCGCTCATTTGGTCTGCTCCGAGGCTTTCGGGAACCTAGGCCAGGCTTGGATGCCTGGACAGGATGGTTGGCGAAGACGCAATCTGCTAGTATTCAAACAACATTGAGAGATGGGCCGACGCCCACGCCAACCTGCCCTCCCGGGCAAGGTGGATCGCGAAAGCGGATGGGGCTCCTTCGGGAGCAACGAAGCGGGTGCAGCGTCGGCCCTTCCATTGCGGAGGGCTCTTTCTTGTCTGACACGACCATCGACGCTGCCACGATCCAGGCCTACCGGGAAACCGAGTACCGGGTGGACGGGGATAAGCCCTTCACCCTGCGGATTGGCCAGACTTGTGGCGCGTTGGCCGCGATCTACAAGCGGCGTCGCGTCGATTGCAGCGCCTTCATCACCGCGTGCAATCCGTACAGCCAGCAGCTCGACGACTCAGCGAACGCGAGGCGACACGCCGAACTGGGCCACGAACTGCGCCAGCGTAGCCTGATTGCCTTCGAGGGTCTCGGCCAGCACCCGTCGAACCAGTGGCCGGGCGAAGCGAGCTATCTGGTCCTCGGACTGACGCTGGAGGCGGCCAAGGTGTTGGGCAACCGCCTTGAGCAGAACGCCATCGTCTGGAGCGGCGCCGATGCCGTGCCGCAGCTGATCCTGCTGCGTTGAATCTACGGGCTGGTCGGCCTGCCAACGAGGCGAACGACCGGGGGGAGTTGATCCAGATTGCCGCCCCCGACACACCGTCGAATGCGGCTAAACAGGAGGACGCTATGCGTTCATTGATCCAGTCCACGCCGGCCTACGAACTATCGGCCGACATTGCCACCTCGCGCTTTGGGCACAGCCTGCGCCTGGTCAGCTTCGTCCCGACCGCGCGGCGGCCGGAGGAGCAAGTGAAGTTCCAGGCAGTCCTGAGCACCGCCGAAATGCGTACCTTGCGCGCATTGCTCGACCAAGCACTGGACGCCGCGAGCGACTAGCTCGCCTTTTGAGCGAGTGACGCTCCAGAGTCACCTTCGTACGTCATCCCCTGGGGCGAGTTCATCCGAATTGCAGGCCCCGCCATCCGGCACAACTGCTAAAGAGGAGTCGATCTTGGATCTCTCACGTCATTTGCTGTACCCGCACCAGGTTGCGGGCATCAGGTTCCTGGCGCAGCGCGGCCGCGCCATCCTGGCCGACGACATGGGCCTGGGCAAAACGCGCCAGGCCATCGTCGCGATGAACGAGGCGGCGCCGACAGGCGCTGTGCTCGTGATCTGCCCGGCCTCGCTAAAGCTCAACTGGGCGCGGGAGATCCGCGTCGTCGAGCCCGGCGCGGCGGTGGACGTGCTGGGCGTCTGCGGGCGCGAAGGCGCGCCGCCGCGCTGGGTGGTTGTCAACTACGACATGCTCGCCCGGTTCGGCGACCGGCTTCGCGCCATCCCCTGGGCGGGCGTCATCGTCGACGAGGCTCACTTCATCAAGAACGCCAGCCAGCGAACCTCGCAAGTGCTGAGACTGATCGGCGTGGCCGACACCAAGCGCGATGCACCCGCCGGTCCGCGACAGGTCTACTTGCTCACCGGCACGCCTATGCCCAACCGGCCGCGCGACCTGTTCAACCTGTTGCGGGCTGTCGGTCACCCCAGTTCGCGGAGCTTCTTGTCGTTTGCCAAGCGCTACTGCGGCGCCTACCGCAACGGCTTCGGCTGGGTCACCGACGGGGCGTCGAACATCGCCGAGCTGAACTTGCTGTTGAAGGAGGTGATGATTCGGCGCAAGAAGGACGAGGTCCTCGATCTGCCGCCGAAGATCCGGTCCTGGGTGCCTGTGCAGATTGATGGCGTCAACGCCTGGAAGGCCTACGACGACTTCCTGTCTTGGTTCCGCGCCGCTGACCCGACCCGCCCGAACGACACCGAGTTCCTGGCGCGCATCACCAAGCTGAGAGTAGCCCTGCACAAGGCCAAACACGCCGCCTGCGCCGAGCGGATCCGTGACGTGCTGGCGGCCGGGCAGAAGGTCATAGTCTTCACCTCGTTCACCGAGGGCATCACCCGACACAAGAAGGCGCTTGGCGACAAAGCGGTGACCATCACGGGCGCCGACAACGCCAAGCAGCGGATGGCGGCCACCGACGCCTTCCAGAGCGACCCCAACGTACAGGTGGCCCTGTGCAACCTGATCGCCGGTGGTGTCGGCCTCAACCTGACCGTGGCCACACACGTCATCTTCCAGGACCTGGACTGGGTGCCGGCCAACCACTTGCAGGCCGAGGACCGCTGCTACCGCATTGGCCAGACGAGGCCGGTGACAGTGGAGTACCTGCTGGCCGACGGTACCCTGGACGGCTATATCGCCCAGCTGCTGGACGCCAAGCTGCAGCTGGTGCAGGCCGTCGAATCCGATGAACTGCCCGATGCATCGATCCTCAAGGATCTGCAGGCCACGCTGATGCGCCTGGGGCCGGCACTGCTGCAGGAAACCAAGGCTGCGCGGGCCAGCGGCCAGGACGCTGCGCGCATCGACATCATCGGCGACATGGTCGCTGCACTGCCGCAAGACACGCCGTTGGCGGAGACCGGCACCTGGGAGTTTCCGAGTTCCAAGGATCCGCGCAAGTCCTACCAGGTCACATTCGGGCGGGCAGGACACTTGCAATGCACCTGCCCTGGCTTCGAGTACCGAGGCGAGTGCAAACACGTGTTGGACGTGCGCAAGACTGCTCTGGCCGATTGAGGGAGACCATGATGTTCTGGAACAAGAAGACCGATACCAACCCCCTGGGCGTGCCGCTCGGCGATCTGATGGCGATGCTCCAGCCCACTTCCCTGACGACAGTGCTGAAGGGCAACGTGCTGACGGCTCGCCACGAGCACTTCACCACCCGGGTTGAGGTCGTCCCGCCAGAGGACCGGGAATCGGAGAACGGACCCATCCGTGCCGTGGTGCGCGTGGTCACCGAGCTGCCCGCGCCCGTGCAGGCGATGCTGCGAGGCAACGAGCCCGACGGCTGTGCGGCATACAACGCCTTCGCGGCCCTGGGAGCCGTGTGTGCCGACGGTGGCACAGCGTTCGTGGGCTCGCGCCTGACGATCTACGAAGAAGAAGATGCCTGGCGCACGCTGCAGTTGCCCCTGCTCCTGTTCTCCACGATCGGGGCGACCGACGCCATCCTGGGCGGTTTTCGACGTGCCATGGCTGGCGACAGGGGACGCGGAGGCGCTTCACGGTGGACCGAGCGCGACCTGGCGCAGGTGGAGGGCTATCTCTCACGCCTCAGCTTGTGCACGACGGGTGGACTCGGGCTGACCGCCGAGTTCGGCCTGAAGCAGGGAGCAGTCAGCGCTGCTGCAGGTGATCACCGCACGGCCCTCTTTCAACTTCGGGCCGACCAACCGCACCCCGAATTCGGGGGCGGCCTGTTTTGCCTGATTGAGATGCCCCATCAGGCTGCGGATGCTGACCGACTCGCCCAGGTGTGTCTGCAGCTCAACCGCATGGAGATGGCCGCGCACGACCTGCCACCCCACTTTGGCGCCTGGTGTCCTGGAAGGTTGAGCAACAACCCGGCCTACGTGTGCTTCCTGCCGAACGCGGTGCGCGATGTTTCGGGCATCGCTGTGAACGTGAGCCTTTGGGCCTTCAATCGGGCGCAGTGGGCGAACGCGATGCTGCCGGCGCTCGGGGTGTCTTCGTAATGAGCGACGGCTGCCGGAATGTCTCCGAAGGAATCGGCCAAGTGGAAGAGGCCAGTTCACCCAACGAGATCAGACTGACCGTAACTGGGACACTTGAGACCATCATCTGGCGCCTTGAGCGCGCCGGAAAATCAATGGATGCGAGGGCGACAAGCTATGTACGAAATTGAGATGAATGAGATGTCGGAGGCATTCTTCCCTTGCTGGAAAGCGGCCGGCTTGCACCTCAGCAACCAGGTCGACGGTGGCATTCAGTCGTGGCTCCGCGCCCATCCCTATCCACCGTTCCTCGAGCACCTCTCCTTCCGCCTGGGCAACCAGTTGTTCTTCGTTCGTGTCGACGATGTAGACGGCAAAGTTCGCGGTCCCGGGAGTTCCCGCGGCTTCATCACGGCGGCGACGATGGCCAACGGCCACGCGTGCACGCTTCCTATGAAGAAGAAGCTCTTCGGTGGGTCCTGGGTAGCGGACCGGCCAGGCTGGGGCTTGCTCGACGCCAAGACTGGTCTGCCCGTCGACCCGGTCTCTTTGGTCTCGGGCCAGAAGATCGAAATGAGCGCCTGGGAAGTTCACGACATGGCTGTCCAAGTAGTCCGCGACTACCTGGAGCGACAGGGCTTCAAACTGATGTCCTGGCAAGGCAACCCTGAGGTTGATCCTTCAATCTGGTTCGTCGGCGAGACCCGGAAGCCGGAGTGGGTCGTCGTGCGGTCGGCCAGGTTTCCGGCCAACGGCGCCGCCAGACCAGCGAACTGGCGAGAGATCGAAGCTGGCTGTGCCGCGATGAGCCGCACCGGACACTTCGCGTCTGTCGCCGTTGTGAGCATCGACCACCCATTCGAGTCCCCCATGGAGGCGCCGGTGCCACTTTGGCGTGGCCACGGGATGCATGTCAGGTTCAACGGCCTTCAAGCCCACCCGTAGATCGAGACTCAGGGTGTACGGAGGCCTGGTTGCCGGTCGGTCAAGTGCGATGTGCCTGCAAAGGCACAACCGGCGCCTTCGGCGGCAAGGCAGCTCTTGCTGCGTCTTCCACGGCTCTTCCCGAGCGCTTGACGGCAGCGTACGCCTGAGTTGAGTAAAGACCGAAGCCAGGCCACAGGAACCAGTAGAAGAAGGAAATCGCTGCAACGCCGATGAGCTTGGCGATCCAACTTGCTGGTGAGAACACCACTAATGCTGACAGCAGCGCCCAGTGGCACAGGATGAGGATCAAGGCGCTGTAGGCAAGCACGGGCGCCCACCAGGCTCGGCGTACCTTCACGTCATCGCCTACCTGGCGAAGGTCACGATTCAGCGCAAGGAGTCGAAGGTCCCTCCTGGGTACTCCGGCACGTTCGCTCGCTTCTAACGCAGCAATCACGAGTGGCGGCGATGGGCGCCAGTACTTCACGCCGCGCTCGAGCCAGCGGTGGCGCTCGGTTACCGTGCGAGCAACCATCGAGTCCTCTCCGGCGTCTTCGAGGACCTTGGCCATCAGAGCCTCTTGCTGCCGGCGGCGCCACTCTGTCCACCAGACGCCCGACCAGAATCTGTCGCGCATCTCGAGGACCGGCCTCATCGAGTGGCTCACGACGTGGATCGCGCGTTGAATCGTGTTATCGGTTCTCATGTTCCGGTGAACCTCGCCAGTTCGGATCGAAGTGAATCCAGCTCTGCATCGCTGGTCCCACGGTCTTTGACGGAGGCGCAGAGCAATTGAAAGAACCGCAGTCGGCTGTCCAGCGAAAGTGGGTTGCCATCATCGTCACGGCAAAACTCATCCACGACGCGGTAAATGTTTGACAGCGCCGCATAGCTCAGCGTGATCGTGTCCTGGCGGCCGACTGGGAGCCGCTCTCCCAAGACTAGGTATGCGAGATCGGCGCCAGCCTCTTGGACCCGTTCCAGGTAGTCCAGATCGGGTACACGTGTGTCGCTCTCATAGATGTGCTGCGTCGTCCGGCGAACGCCACCACGCTCGGCGAAGTCGGCCTGACTCAGCCCCAGACGATCACGTTCCTCGCGCAAGCGTTGCCCAAACGTCCGGGGGTTGACCGCAGCGCGCCGATCGCTATGATGTTCAGAAATCTGAACACGATCCTGCTTTTTCAGAACATCTTTGACCATCGTGCCCAACATCGTACACGTTTGTACTGTTGAAGACGTCCGCGCAGAGTTTCGTCGCCGGGGGATCTCGGTCAGCGAGTGGGCTCGGCGCCGTGGCGTCTCGGCGCAGTTGACGTATCAGATCCTCGCAGGCCGGAAGGTCGGCTTGCGTGGCCAAAGCCATGAGATCTCAGTCCTCCTGGGCCTGAAGCCAGGAGTCGTGGGGTCCGCCGAAGAGCTGAGCTTTGTTCACGCGCCGCAGCCGGGCATCTCAACCCACTACGCTGAGGAGGTGCCCCGGCAGGCGCAACCTGCCTGACTATCGGCGCGGAAAAAAAGAAAGCCGCCTGTTTCAGCAGGCGGCTTCGGCGCGACTTGACGAATCAAGTTTGGAACGCTTCCCTGCAGTGTCTGCATCGCAGGGCGTCTTGTCAAGCCTCCCGCGGATCACCCAATTGCTCAGGCACGCGCACAGCGCGTCCGCCGGAGGACCTTCATGTTTCAAGACGACACCCGCTCCTTGCGGGAAGAGCAGAGCTTTGCCGCGATCGTGGCTCGTGCGTTCGAGTGGCCGCCTCAAGCGACCCTGGTGCACGGGTTTCTCATGTCCTCGTCCATCGCGCCCGTACCGGTGAGCAGCGACGAGAGTCGGTTCGTCCGGATCTTCTGCGCGCAGTGCCCGAGCACGCGCGTGGTGGTGCATCTCGAAGTCCACACTGAGTTCAACGCGCCCTCACTGGCAGCCTTCGCGGTTCGTGCCGCGGACGCGTTCGCTGACTGGCAAAGGCGATCCACCCATGGGCCCATGGACGATATCCCGCTGTTGAAGGGGCGGTACCCGGGGACCGGTAAGTCGAAGCGCATCCGAAGGCTTGATCATCCGATGTCGCCGTCCACGGACGACATCGAATCGCTCACCGCAATCCTGGTAAAGCCCCCGCGAAGCAAGCGTTGAAGGTACCCGCGGCTTCCTCCGAAGCCGCTCCGTAAGCACGCTGGTCACATCGATCACCCTTGGAGAGATCTCCGGGGTTGGAGGTGGCAGGCCAGATCCGGCGGAGGTGGCATTTGCCTGCCTTCGCTTCCTGACGGATGGAACATCAATGCAGATCACCTTTCTGGATGCAATCCTTTGCGCCATCGCCACTATTTGTTGGCTCGCAGACGTTGTCGGGCCGCCCCTGGCTCACGGCATCGACCTCGCTCGGGTCACCCTCGCCATGGGGGTCGTGACTTGGCACGTTCTCGACGAGCGGCTGGATGCAGGTCGGGGCCAGGGACATGGAGACGCTTATCGACCGTGGCTATGGGTGCACAGAAAAAACACGCCGGGTCAGGGGAACCAGGTGGTGGATCCACTGCCCGGTTACCGACGTGCCAGTCACTTCATGGCACAGGTTGAATGGCATGTCGCGCTGCTGTGCGTTTACCTCCGCGCTCTAGATGTTCGAGAACAGTTTCCACTATGGCCTTTTCCTCATCCGCATCCTCTGGTCGACCATCCCGAAACGCAGCAGCGTCGACCCCGACAGTGTCCAGGCCTGATCAAGATCGCCGGCAAGCTTGGGGTTGATCATGGTCGCGAGGTTGGTAGCAACGTTCCGTACGTTGCTAGCTTGGACTTGCTGGTGACCCTCAAACGTAAGAACGGAATGGGACTCGCTGGAATCGCACTAAAGCCCCACGAACTCATCCTTTCCTCTGAGTCCAATGTTCGGGTCATCGAGCGCCTGCAAATGGAAAAGGTGTGCATGGAACACTATGCAGCCACGCACGTAGTTGTCGATCGTGGGCTGATCGGCGACCACACAGGCGGAAACATGGAGTTCTTCTCCAGCGGCGCCCGGGTGCCTGCAACGCTGCAACTGCAGTCCTTGCAAACTGACTTCAGAAACGTATTCCTTGAAACCGCGGGTGAAACGTCCATCAGCGAGGGCATCAATCGCGCATCTCGCAGCACTGGGCTGGATCCCCTGTCGGCAAACCTGCTCTGGCGGCATCTCACCTGGCGCCGCCAAATCGAAGTCGACATCACTTCGCCCGTGGAAATGGGTCAACCGCTGCGCTGCGGAGGCCAAGCCATCGCTAGGGCACTTGCCGAGGAACTGTTTGGCGAGGAGCCGCAATGAAGCAGCAGCGACTAGATCGGATCTCCCGGTCCGGAAAGGCAGGGCCGGACCGGCCGGGATACGTGATGGGCCCAAAGGACAAACGTCTAGCGGCCGAGACGGTACAGCACTTGCCTAGCAAAATGACTTTGAAGGACGCCTATCTACGGTTCCTGAGTAAGCACTACGCGTCTGGCCGTCTCGCAGCGGAATCCTCCAAGCATCTATCCGCGATCAAGTTCGGGTCAAAACCCAGTTTCGAGCAGTTCTTGTACTGGGCACGAAAGGTCCCGGCGAGGCGACTTCCGTGAGTCTTCCGCTTCATGGTGTCATCAAGGGCGTCGGCAGTGACTCTCCCATCGAGGGCCTTCACCGCATCTTGTGGCGCAACGACAAGATGGACTTGCTCATAACCATCGAGATTCCGACCTGGCAACCTGGGCAAGCGGCGCCACGGTACTACAAGGGCCCCGAAGATCGGGCGCTGTCTGAGTACTTGCTGCTGGAGCACGAGGGTCACATTGTTGTCACCAATGTAGCCCCCCATCCGATCGCTGGGATGAGCGATGCCGAGATTCGCGCTCGGTATCCCATCCGCCAGAGCAAACTTAAGAAGCGCAAGCCCCGACGAGACTGCGCCGTCATTCAGTACCGCGATGAGCGCTGGCAGAAGGTCGAACCGATCATCCTGCAGATCACAGAGAGGCCCGCCGATGCCTTCGAGGGCGGAGACCTGGCGCGGCTGATCAAGGACCGCATCGAAAAGCTCGGATGCGAGCCCGTCGATATCTACGACCCCGTGCATCGCGTCCTGGCTCACGCCTCTGGAAAGAATTCTATTCTTCCCGCGTACTGTCGCAGCGGCGGAAAGGGCAAGTCGAGGCAACCCAGGAAGGTGAGCCGCCTTGGGCGTCAGAGCGCTGCCTTCATTGCGGGGGAAGTGCCATCCCCGGGCATTCATCTGAACGAGGAAGACAAGCGCCATCTTGCGATTGGCATGCGCAAGTTTCTCAAGGATGGTCTGTCCGTGCGGCAGGCCTACATCCTGTGCATGGGCGCTTGGTGGTCGACTGGCTCAAGGATCGAGGACGGTGTCGAGCTGCCGATTCTCAAGCCGGCGCACGAAAGGCCCACACTCGCACAGTTCCGGTATTGGGCCCAGCGGGATCCCGAAGGAAAGAGCGCTTTCGAGCTTCTTTTGAAACAGGGAGAGTGGGACAAGCGCTTCCGCGCCATGCTGGGCCTGGCCACTCATGGGCTCAATGGCGTGGGACAGATGGCTGTGATGGATGCCACCGGCACACACGTCACGCTGGTGTCGATGACGTCCATGCTCCACGCCATCGGCCCGGCGCATCGGATCGTGGTCCACGAGGGCCTGACGGAGACGATCACTGGCTTCTACGTCGGCCTGGAACCGCCCGGCGAGCACACCGCCAACCTTGCCGTCTACAACTCGGCGATGGACAAGGTCAACTTGTTCGCGCGCTTCGGCTTGACCATCACCACCGACCAGGTCCCGGCGATGTACTACCGCAAGTACCGCCTCGACAACGGAGAGGGCCGAAACGCCGAGTTCATCACTCAAACGACGGCATCAGGGGCAGCAATCGAGTTTGTCCAGCGCCGCAGCCCTCAGAAGAAGCAGCAGGCTGAGTCCAGCCACCATGTCATGCACGGCCTTGTGGAAGACCATCTTGACGGGGCGACGCGAGGGCGGGCACCAGAACGGGGTGAAGAGCACTCGGCGATACCGGCCTGCTGGACGTTCTTCGCCTATATGGTGGAGTTTCTGCGTGGGGTGATCTACTTCAACTGCCATGCCGACGCGAGTGCTCTCATGGCGCGTCACCCGTTTCGTTCGGAAATGCTTCGCGACAACGTGCCTCCCCGCAGAGCGGCAATGCTGGCCTGGTGCATCAAGAACAACCGCATCGCCATCCCGGCGCATGACGTGGACGTCATACGGGTGAAGTCCCTTGGGGTCTACAAAGCGATCGTCAAGCAGAACGGAATCTTCTTGTGCCGCCCAGATCGTGGAGGCAAGAAGGAGCTGGTCAAGGGGCCGCGCTACTCAGGACCCCGCGCAATGGAACTGGGCTGGCATCGGGGCAACCGCAGGGACTTCTCGATCAATGTCCGAATGGACCCACAGGATCCCAATCGAATCTGGTTTGCGGACGAGCTTGGGATTCATCTCTTCGAGAACCTATCGACCGATCAGACGGCCATTCGCGAAGCGTGCCTTGAGGACTACATCGCGATGCAGGACCGCGAGAACATCCAGAAGACCGTTGACCAGAGCGAGACTGATCAAGAGGAATCGGACTTTATCTCACATCGCGAGAACAAGAATCTGGAGAAGAGAAAGGCCAAGAAGGAAGCCATTGCAGCAACAGGGCGCAAGGTGAGCCGAAACGAGCTGAGCAGCAACATCAAGGAGAACCGGGCCAAGGAGGCGGCGCTCATTGCGGCGCAACTCGATTCCACGGATCGAGGGCCAAAGAAGAGACGCTCACCGCCCTCTTCAACAGGAAGTACCTCAGCGTCGGCTGAAGCAGCAGCAGCTCCCGTAGTCGGCGCACATGATGCTGTGCATCAAGCGGTCGATGCAGCACCTGAGGAAACGGCAGTGACGCCACAAGGTACGACAGGCCTCGCAGCTGGCTCGGTTGTGAGCGGTGCATTGGCAGCTCTGCGGGCCAGGAGGATGCAAGAAGCATGAACGGCTTGGATCTGATTCGTGCGGAGAATCCGCTACTAAAGCCTTTGGGCGACTACATCGAACTCGAGGCCTGGCCAGGTGTGTTGCTCAACGATCCGCTCGACAAGGTCGACCGACATGAACTGACTCAGCACGAGCGGAGGATGCTGCTCAAGCAAATCAGGATGCGTTTTGAGCCAACGGATGGCTCTATCTCGATTGTGTCCAGGATTCAGGACATGCTGTGGGCGCGGCTCACATTCGGCAATCCGCTTCTGCCGGAGAACCGCTTTCGTACTGTGCAAGTTCTGGCGCAACGTGGGAAGCAGCTTGCCGACGCGCCATGGCTGCCAGATTATGCGGACGCGCTCATGGTCATGGGCTGTACCGCGATCGGCAAGACAACGGCGATCAAGAGGTACGTGGGTCAGATTAAGCAGGTCTACGTTCATCCGCCACGAGAGGATGCGGAGTGGACTCGGCACATCCAAGTTACGTACCTTATCGTGCCCATGCCAGTTCACCGGGGCGGTCTCCTGTACGCCATTCTGGCTGGTATCGACCTGGCTATCGGGACGAACTACCGAGCGCAATATGCCGACCATCGACGCTGGCCAATCGAGAAGCTAGCAATTGAGGTTGGCATCATTTTGGTTCAGCACAGTGTGGGCGTGCTGATCATCGAGGAGATCCAGGCGCGCAATTTCAGCATGTCGCCGAACCGGGAGGAGATGTTGCTGTTCATTCTCCGTCTGCTGAACTTCGGTGTTCCGGTGGTCCTTGTCGGCAACCCGTTGGGTTTCGTGGGGCTCGACGAGTTCAGCCAGGACATCAACCGCTTGACCGAGAACGAGCCGATTCACCTGATGCCGGCGGTCGTCGATGATGACGAATGGAGAACCGGACTGGGACCCGGCATGTGGAGCCACAATGTCATGCCCAAGGTGACGCGTTGGTCTCCCGCGGTCTGCAAGGAACTGCATGAGTGCTCGGCTGCGTTCCCCGGGTACGTTCGCAAGGCTTGTGACGGCGCGCAGCTGCTGGCCATAGAGTCCGGTGCGACGGCGGTGGGCCTCTCACACTTGGTTCTCTATCGAGAGAAGTCCAGTACCTACGCGATGAACTCTGACTTGATCGAGGGATTCGCCGACAAGAATCCGTACAAGCTCATGAAGTATCTTGACGTGCCCTGGGAACAATATGGACTTCTGTGGGGCAAGATTTCCTTGGAGGAAATCGCCCACGGCCGCGACCAGGGGGAGCTGACCACTGACAAGAACATCGATGAAGAGGGGAAAGCGGCGTATCGGTCGGTGCACGACAGAATTCGCAGCCAGGCGGCCGCTCGGATGTCGCAAGCAGCCAAGAAGGCATCAAAGACTGCGTCGACAAGCGAGGCCGGCGCGAAGACCAAGGCGTCGCTTTCAGCAGGACTTCAGGCACTCCGCCAGAAGCTGGAAAGTGAGAAGCCTAAGCCTGATTCAACGTAAGGTGTCGGCGGACCGTTCGAGTGCCTCGCAGCCGTGGGCTGGCGAGTCCGCTTCGGGCAGCAGGCTGGACAGCACTCGCTCAAGCAGGACGGGGTCTCGCGGCTGGCTGCGGATGAGGTCCTTGGCATAGCTCTTGGCCGCAGCGAAGTCCGACGCTGCCATGGACTCTTGGATGCTGCCGAGCAGCCGATCGCGATACTGCGTTCGAGACTCTTCCTGGGCTCGAAGCGAACTTGCCGCGATCGGCAGCTTCCCGGTGCGGAGCTGCTTCTGTGTTTCCTTGTCGAAGCACTGCAGCATCAGCGACCAAGTTCGTCGAGAGCCGCTATGGCCGTAGGAGGCGAGGCGCGATGAAACACTGGCCGCGATCGAAGCAGTGCTGGTGTCCAACTGGATGTCGTACAGGTGGCTCTGATCGCGGGGCGGTCGAAGGAGGGGAAACCGGGCGTCGAGCCAGCCGCGGTCGTGCTGCGCGAGCCACGCGTAGTCGGCGTTGGCCAAGGTCTTCAAGTCTTGACGGGCCGCCCGGGGATGGTTGCGCTTCAGCTCCAACGCTGACGAGCGGTGCACGGTCTGTTTGCGGCGGAAGCAGCTTCTTTGGCGTTGCTTTGCCAGCCGCGGAAACTGACGCAGGACTGATCGCAACGTCGCCAAGTCGATCTGGTGTTTGTAGGCGACCTGGCCCAGGGGAATGTCCCGCAGGCAGTCCTTGAGCAGGGGCGTGTCGAGCACTGTCGCAATGGACCCAAACCGCATGCTGGTTGTCGCAGGTCTCGGCTCTGGCGACGCCGCATCAGCAGCCTGAAGGGCCTGCCCCAGATCGGCAAGGTCGTCGAACAGGACCGAAGCTACCAACAGATTCGCGATGGGGTGATGAGCGAACGCGGTTCCGTCGGCGACGAGCGCTGGCCAAAACCGATCTCGCTGACTCGCAAGCGAGAGCCCTGTGTCCGCCAGTGCGGCCTCGTCAAACGAGGCGCGGAGCAAGCCGACCAACGTCGTGCCAGGAGTTCGATTGGCCCCGTGGCGCTCGCTGAGCCTCGCAGCGATGGCTGTCTGCCGGGCTTTCAGGCTTGCTGGCATCAGGGAACCGCCAAGCGCAGCTTCGGTCAGCATTGCGTAGCGGATCTGTGCGACCGAAGCTGGCCGCAACAGTTGGTCGGCCCATGCCTTCAATTGGGGGTGGCGAGATTGCAGCGTGATGACGTACAAGCCGTGCTGAGCTAGGTTCTCCGAACCCGCATTCATTTCGGTGATCGGCAACGTCAACACACCATGCAGATGGCAGGCTTGGACGGCTGCGACCTGATGCTGTCGCCGAGCAACGGCGAACCCTCGCACCGCAATGTCTCCAGCGGCACACAAGGGGCACAGCCGTGGCGGGCCAAGGCGTACTGCGCGCGACCGGCAGAGTGCAGACAGCTTCGTCACTTCCCCACGGGCGAGAGCCGAGGTCAGCTTCTCGTATGTGGTGGCATCCGCAAGGGGCCGGAAAAGCGGCAAGTAGGAGTGCCGCTCGATCAACTCCGTCGCGGTCCGACAGCCTGCGCCCTCCAAATTCTGGAAGGCCTGTTGCCATCCGCCGTGGATCAAGCTGCCAGACTTGGTCTTCGCCGAGCCGAACACCGCCTTGGCGGCGTCGTCCCAAGTCGGCCAGGGGTTCCTTAGCCAGTGGGCAGCCACCAGACTTTCGATCGTCTGCCCTGGGACGGGGACTCTGATATCGCTGAGCATTACCTGCTCCCGCGGCGCTGCGTGCGCTGAACTCGCTTCACCGCCTCAAGCAAGTCGACCAGTGCGCCGGCGTGGTCAGGAGTGCCGTCCCAGACGCGAAGGACCGCATCGGTCAGCCGTTCTGAGGTTGCCGGAACCGGGGTCGTGGGCTCAGGGAAGCCAGCACGTGCCGAAACTGCATAGTTGCATAGCTTGACCAGATTGGGCGAAGGCCGCTTCGCCCGACCCGCAAGGATGCGACTGACTTGACTCTGGTCCACCCCGCTGGAGGCTGAGATGGCCAACTGTGAAAGGCTTCGGCTCTTGACCCGGGCGGCGAGCCAAGCCAGCAACTCGCGCTGCTCTGCGGACACCTTCGACCCGGCTGCATCTTGCATAACTGTATGCTATATGCAAGGAACGCCTTATGCAAGTGGCCTGCCCCAGCGATTCATCACGGGGGTAGCGGGGTGACGGCGTTCCACATGCTAGGGAGGTTCTGCAAGAGCCACTCGCGGTCGTTCCGGTACAGCCACATATATCCGTTGCCCCGCAACTGACGTAGTTGCTTGACCGTCCAGCCGGGGTGATCCTGGATCGCCCGGAGGAACTGGGCGCGGTTCGCGTCTTGGGCGATGGCCAGGCGTGCCCTGCGCCACTGTTCGGCGACCACTGGCTCAGACGAAATCAACCGGTTCAAAGACACCGAAGAAATGGAGCAGGCGCTGCAAACTGCCTCCTTGGTGGCTCCCGTGCGCAGTCTTGCTCGCACCGCCTCCAGAATCGGCGGCGTCAATGTCTTGGCCCTTGACTTAAAGGACAGGCCAAGGACCTTTGCCCACCGCACACCAGTGGCCGTTGACACTCCGACTTCCTTCGCGGCGCCGGTGAGCGACATACCATCCCTGGCCAGAACGGCGAACCGCGCCATCTGCTCGGAGGTCTGAACGCCACCATCGATCTCGGGTTTCGTTGGCTCGCGGCCCGACGCAGTTCCTTGGCGGTAGGCCTGCTGGAACGCAGACCAGTCCGGAAACAGCATCGCAATGAGCAGCAGGTGCTTGAGCGGATGCCCACTTCTCGGCGTGGCGCGTGCCAACGTCCCAACGAGACCGGGCCAGTCGTCACGGATGGAGGACAGACTCGCAAGGCCAGGAAGTGAGTTCAAGCCCTGGAAGTGAGACTGCACAGCGCGAGTCAGGCCAGCCAGTCTGAGATTACCGTGCGCCGTGGCCCAACCTTGCTCGCGCAGCGCTGATTGATAGGCCTGGGCCAGATGCTCCGCATCGAGGCTTGCTGGATCCAACTTGCCCCACGCAGTGGAGTGCGAAGCCAAGGTTAGCAACACATCGAACTGTCGCGCCGCAGGCTCAGGCGGTTCAATCCACTCTCGGGGTAAGCCAAGCGTCGGGAGAAACCAGCCCCGCTGGTGGACTGGCGTAGTTTTGTTTCGGACCAACCGCAGCATGCGCTGGTGCTTGACGCAGACAAGTGCGGACGGAAACTGGTGCTCGATGTGCCAGTAGGCGCGTCCGAACTCCGCCTCGTCTGCGGCGATGCAAGAGCAGCAGGCCTTCAAGGGGTGGCTTCCTCCCACCCTGCTCGCCGGGATGCCAAGCTTGAACTTAATCGTGCTGTACGCCGAGGTACGCGTACGAGACAGCAGGGCCGCAGCGCTTTGCTCTTTCAGTGGCGGAAGAAAGTACCCCAGCAGAGTTCGGCGCAACGCGAGGTCGCGGGGGCTACCGAGCGCGCCGTCAAGCCGCGCGTCGAGCACATCAAGGTGGGCAGGGAAGTCATGCAGCAGCGCAGCGTATGGCGCGCCATACAAGCGGCGGCTGAGCTCCCGCGGATCCAGTACCGCGTTTCGCGCGTGCGCGTATCCCGCCCAGCTGTAGAGCGTCTCGCCCGGCAACAGTGCCGGCAAGTTGGGCAGCGATGGCAGCAGGTCCACAGTGAAGACTATCCCTGTCGCTACAGGGTAGCAATACGTTGGGACGTGTGTCCTGGTGGTGCTCAGCGCGATACCGCAGCTCTTGTTGATAACTCAGGTACCACCGGATACGAAGAGATCCGCAGCGAACAATGATGAAGCTCGCCAGCCTGTTACAGCAGCGGTCCGATGGCCGTTTCTCCAGCACATATAGCGGCCCAAGGCAAAGCTGCAATGTGGATGCTGCAGCGTCAGACTGGGTGCTGCCCGTCCGGTTTGCGGGCCGAGCGAGAGCGTCTGCAGGAAATGCGCCGCTGGACCGCCGGGCGTTGGCGATCGACTCAGGCGGCGTCCGGTCGGCGGCAGCTTTCAGCGACTACCAACTTGTCCTTACAAGGCGACTCCGACTCTCGCTCGTCGATCCGGCGCTGCATGGCAGCAATGCGTCCGGCGCGCAGCTGAGTTGATCAGCTCCGTGAAACGATCGCGGCTTCTTGCGTGGCGTCGAAGCCTCAGCGTTCGGAGCGCTACCTATCGCGGTCTTAAGCTGGCAAGCCTCACGGCAGCCTCCTGGAGACCCGATCACTTAGCGGAGCAGCGTGACCAGGGATCTCTCTCGCCCTCTGATGCTGCTTCGTTCATTGCGCTCCGCCTGCTGCTCGCGACCACGCGCTGAACATCCACGTACGCCCAGTGTGCGTGCATTGCCCTTCGGAAGCCCGCGCTACGATTCGACACACAGAAGAACACGTTTGTAGACCCCTCGGGAGGGATTGCGATGCGACTGACCGTACCGCCTGTCAAGGGCGTTAATGTCAAGACGTCTACGGGAGCCATCGGTCAACTTCTTCGACCGTCCGAGACCGTGCAAGGCGAATGGACGAGGTTCGTGTTGCCTTCGCGGACTGGCTGGAAGTTAACTCCCAGCGAGGGGCCAGTCGTCTATGTCTTCGCTAAGGCGCCCCCTCAGGACCAGATGCCCAGCGATGGATCCGTGCTGCTTGGTGATGTGGCCGAGGGCGCATCGGAAGCGGACCTGAGCGGGAGCAAGTGGATCTATCACCGGGATGTCGACGGCGTCCTGAGTCCAGCGCGAGTGCGTGACACTTGGTTCGCCGCGTTCAATTTCATCGGCGAGGGCCAGTTGCGAGATGGGCAGGTTGCCCTGCGCAAGCCTCAGCTCGGCGCGCTCCATGCCATACACGCCCACTGGACAACTAAGGATGACGTGGCCACCGTGGTCATGCCGACGGGGACGGGCAAGACTGAGACGATGTTGGCGACGCTCATATCAGCGCGTTGCACACGGGTGGTGGTGGTTGTACCCACCGACGCGTTGCGAAGCCAATTGGCGCTCAAGTTCTATTCGCTGGGCATCCTCAAGGATCCGCGATCCGTCTTGCTCAGCGCGGGCGTGCTGCGGCCCATTGTTGGGATGCTGGAGCGCCGACCCACGACCGTGGACGAGGTGGAAGACCTGTTCAAGCGATGCAATGTCGTGGTGACCACCAGCGCGCTTGCCGGTGCTTGCAGTGACGAAGTGCAGGCGAGGATCGCTGAGGTCTGCACCCATCTGTTTATTGACGAGGCTCACCACGCGGAGGCTCCGACATGGAAGAGGTTCAAGGGGGTCTTTAAGGCGCACAAGCGGCTAGTCCTGCAGTTCACCGCAACGCCCTTCCGCGAGGACGGTTTGCCACTGGACGGCGAGATTGTCTACGTCTACCCGATGCGGCATGCGCAGCGCGATGGCTACTTCCGACAGATCAGGTTCAGCTCGGTCTACTCTTTCAACAGCACTAGGGCCGATCGCGACATCGCGGCCAGAGTTGTCGAGGAACTGCACTTAGATGTCACTGGGCTGCATGTCGCTATGGCACGTGTGTCCTCGCAGATGCGTGCCGCACAGGTCCTGAAGATCTACGAGGAGCTTGGCGAATACAACCCGGTCATGCTCCACAGTGGCATGAAGAAGGCGGACGTACAGGCCGCGCGCAGCCAGCTTGACCAAGGCAAGTCGCGCATCGTCGTTTGCGTGGACATGTTGGGGGAAGGGTTCGACATGCCGGAGCTGAAGATCGCCGCCTTCCACGACTTGCGCAAGAGCCTCGCGGTCACTCTGCAACTGGCCGGACGCTTCACGCGCGCTAGGCCCGATCTCGGCGATCCGGTGTTCATCGCCAACATCGCGGACGTGAACCTGCGCGATGAGCTCCGGGCGCTCTACACCCAGGATCCCGACTGGAACCTGCTGCTGCCGGATCTCAGCGAAGGTGCAATCGGGCAGGAACTGGAAGCGCAGAAGTTCATGGGTGGCTTCGTCGGTCAGTTGGACCGGATTCCGATGAACGAGATCCGACCCGCCGCGAGCATGGTGGTCTACCGCACGCACTGCTCCCAGTGGAAGCCTTCCGAACACAAGGTGGCTTTCCCAGGGCTGAAGGAGGGCGAGGAGATCTATCCGATTCTCAATGCGAAGGAGCGGATGCTGATCATCATCGCGGCAAGGAGACAGGGGGTGCCCTGGACGGACGTGCCTGCCGTCGAGGGGCTCGTCTGGGAGTTGTGCATCGCAATTTGGGACGAACAGAAATCGCTGCTCTACATCCACGGCTCCACAAACACAGGGACGTACTCAGACTTTGCTCGTGCCCTGTGCGGTGACGATGTCGAGCTCATCAAAGCGCCCCACGTCTTCCGGGTGCTCGCGAAAATCAACCGGCTGATGCTGATGAACGTTGGCCTGGATGAACAGTTCGGCCGCCAGGTCCGGTACACCGGCCGGATGGGCCCCGATGTTGGTGCCAGGCTCACCGATGCCACCCTTGGAACCACTACCAAGGCGGTCCTGGCTGGCTTCGGCTTCGAGAACGGCGCCCAGACATCGATCGGTGCGGGCAAGCGCGGTCGCGTCTGGGCAACGCTGCGCCTGCGGGTCAACGAGTTCGCAGCTTGGTGTAAGCGTGTCGGCGCAAAGCTTGCCGACGACAGCATCGACCCCGAAGAGGTCCTCAAGGGGACGTTGATCCCGAAGCTTGTGGGCGCAAGGCCGAACGCTGTGCCAGTCGGGGTCGATTGGCCGATCGAACTGCTAGATGTCGTGGAGTCTGGAACGACTATCTCGTTCTCTCACCTCATCCACGAGAATCTGACCAACACGAGCATCGAGCTACGCGATTGCAACGCCAACGGACCCCTCGTCCTGCGAGTGTTCTGCGAGAGACAGGAAGTCCAGGTTCGGTTGGACTTCGTCATTCACGGCAATGCTCCGGACTTTGTCTTCGTCTACGAAGGCGATACCAGGGCGACTATTCGACGTGGCACGACTTACGACCTCTGTGACTACCTGACCGAGAACCCGCCAACGATCTGGTTCGCCGATGGATCGAAGCTAGAGGGAAGCACTCACGTTGAACTGCGCTCTGCCGCGCCGCTGTACGGCCGCGATCGGCTGGAGGCGATCGACTGGACGGGCACCGATATTCAGAAAGAATCCCAGCGCGAGGAGCGGCGCAAGGACTCCGTGCAGTACCGGGCCATCGAGCACATCAAGGCAGAGAAACGGCACGAGATCATCGTGGACGACGACGGCGCTGGCGAGGCGGCCGACATCGTTGGTATTGGCTTGGACAGCCAGACCAATCCCCGGCTGATCACCGTCGATCTCTACCACTGCAAGTATTCCGGTAGTGAAACGCCTGGGGCGCGAATCGACGACATGTACGTCGTGTGCGGCCAGGCACAGCGCAGCGTAATGTGGCTTCACAACAAGGATCGGCGCACTGACCTCTTTGTCCACTTGCTGAAGCGGGAGGCGGATCGGGTGGAGAGCGGCCGGGCCAGCCGCATCGAGGTCGGGTCGAAAGACCGCCTGGCGCAGATCCGCGACCTCAGCCGCACTTGCGCTGTTGCCTTGCGCGTTTACATCGTGCAGCCGGGCCTATCCAAGGCCGCATCCGCCGAGCACCAACTGGCTCTCCTGGGCGTGACGGAAAGTTTCCTGTCCGAAACCTACCAGGTCCCCCTCAAGGTGTATTGCAGTTCCTGATTCGCAATGACTCTGAGGTGGCTCACGCTGTGCGCCGGTGAGTTCGGACGATAGCTGCCTCAACCAAGAGAGCAGCCATCCCGATGGACAGCGTGCAGTTCTAGCCACTGACAGATTTGCCAGATCGCCAGCACTCCGCAGGCCAGCCGTTCGCTAGCGAGGCCGCCGAAATGCCTCCAGCGAAGCAAGCCATTCCGATCAATATGACCCGAGGCACGCCAGGTCCAGGACCCCTCTTTGGCAACTTTGATGTTTGGACTTGCGGCAAGCCTGCCATCATGCGCGTCGCTTTGGCAACTTTTGGTGCGTGCTCAAGCGGCCTCAACCCTGCGAAAGGCCGCGCCGCGTCTAGAGGCAATTTGGCAACTTTGTTCTAAGGGACCACGGATTGATTGTTGGTTCAGAATAAACCCGTAACCTCGACAATAAAGGCGTAAAGCCAAGCGAAGACTCAACAATAAAGTCGTACATCGCGATCGTTCGGGATACGGCGGCGCAGGGGCACCGGCCTAGTCTCAACTTGGCAATCAAGGCTCAGCGCTCGACGTTCCTGCGCGAGCCACCGTCTTCTTAGTCGCCGCCGACCTTTGGCGACGCCGGAATCGCGAGCGCCAGCTACTTGCTCTCCGGCTCGATCCCCGACGCGCGACGTTGAGCGGTGAGGCCGTCCTGTACGGTACCTTGGCCGATGGCACGTGCTTGGCGGTGCACCACACTAGTTCTCGCGACTGGCCTATCGTCTCGCCATGAGAGCACTGCCACTGCATGGACGGCCGCTTTCCGGCTTCACATCGACAGCGGCAGGTGATCGGGTTCGACCCATAGCGGGCACCTACGGCTAGGCAAAGCGGCCGTCCAAATCGACAACGCTCAACCACTCGTTCAGCAAATCGGTGGCAGCGCGTTGCTGCATGTCGCGGCGCTGCAGGGCAGACGACTCCCGCAGCTGGCCAACATCGACCGAGGCCGCCCGAAGTTCGGCGGTGTGTCCGATGAGCCATGGCTCGATCTTCGATGCGTCGACCTCAGCGTGGAACTGCAAGGCCAAGGCGGAAACGCCGACGCTGAACGCCTGGTGTGGCGTCATTGGTGTCGAAGCCAAGAGGGTGGCTTCTGGCGGCAGATCGAAGGCGTCACCATGCCAGTGCAGCATGTCGAGACCGGCCAGATGCCGCAAGGGTGAGCTCGCCGCTTCGGCTGTCAGTACCACCGGTGCCCAGCCGATCTCCTTGTTGGGCAGTGGCGCCACACGGGCGCCCAGCGCTGCCGCCATCAGTTGCGCACCCAGGCACAAGCCCAGCAGCGGGCGCCGGCAGCCCAGTCGCAGGCGGATGCCCGCGATCTCGTCGCCAAGCCAGGGATAGACGTCGATATCGCCAACGCCGATCGGGCCGCCCAGCACGACCAAGAGATCAGCATCCAGCCATGCCTGCTCGGACAGCGGATGAGGGCCCGCTTGCACATACTCGACCTCGTAGCCTCGGCGTCTCAGCACCGGCTCGAACAGGCCCAGATCCTCGAAAGCCACATGACGCAGGGCGACGCAGCGCTTGGTCATGCGTGTACGGCACAAACACCGCCTGCACAGGCTGGGGCATCGGTCTGATGGGTCGCACTATCGCCTGCATCAACCGTGGGCTGAGCAGGCGCTTCGGCCAGCAACTGGCCGATGACCGCGCCCAGTTGCAGGTCGTCGATCTGACCGAAGCGATTCAGACGAACGCGGCCGTCCCTGTCGAAGACCACCACGCTGGGCGTGCCGCGCAGCCCATAGGCCTGCATCGTCATCGGCACGGGACCTCCAGGATCGGCCCGGTCGACACCGACGGGGAACGGAATCCGGTACTCGTGCAGGAACACGCGCAGCGCCTCGGGTCCCATCGCGTCGTGATGCTCGAAGACGCTGTGCAGGCCGATCACGGCGACCTGTTCCTGCGGGAACAAGCGGTGGATGCGCAAAGCCTGCGGCAGGCCGTGCGACACACAGGCGGGGCACAACATCTGGAAGGCGTGAAGCACCACGACGCGTCCACACAGGCTATCCAAGGTCACCGTTTGCGGCGCGTTGAGCCACAGGCTGGTCTGCAGGGGCGGGGTTGTGCGGTCGGTGATGGTCATGACTCAGCTCCAAAGCAGGAAGGCCCGGCGCGATGCCGCACCGGGCAGACGGCGACATCTCTGCGAAGCGGCTTCAGACCGCGCGGCGCAGCTTGACGGCCGTGAAATCGACCGGCACCGCGAAGGCGACATTGACGTAGTTGGTGAACAGGTTCAACGCCACGTGAGCCAGGATCTCGACGATCTCTTCGTCACCGAACCCGACCGTGCGCAGCGCCTGCACGTCGGCATCGCCCACCTGGCCACGGTCATTGACAAGCTTGAGCGCGAAGCGCAACGCGGCTTGCGTTTTCGCATCGGTCGACTCACCGGCTTGGGCGTGTTGCATTTCTTCGGCGCTGGCACCGGCCTTGCGGCCCAGCGCGGTATGGGCCGCCAGGCAGTAGTCACAGGCATTGCGATCGGCAACGGCCACGGCGATCTGCTCGCCGAGCTTGGGCGCAATCACGCCTGCGCTCAAGGCGCCGAAGGACGACCACATGCTCTTCAGCGCGGCCGGCGAGTTGGCGACGGCGCGGAACATGTTGGGCGTGGCGCCAAAGGCGCCATGGATGGAGTCGAGCAAGGCCTTGCAGTCGGCAGTGGTGGCATTGCGGTCGACGAGGGGGACGCGGTTCATGGTCGTTCCTTCAGGTTCAGGTGGAAGTGAACAATGGATGTTGGGACGGATCGGTTTCAAAGACTCAGAACTGACCGTCCTTGATGTACGGATAGCTCCACAGGATGGACTGCAGCAGCACCGACTTGACCCATGCTGCGTGCATCTTTTCGACGTCGGCAGCCGAGGCGCCTTTCTTCGCCAGGAACGGCTTGAGCGTGGTCGTGACGGGAATCGTCAAAGCCGACAGGTAGCGGAAGTTGACCAGCGGCACGCTGTCGGCCTTGTCGGTCTTGTTCTTCTTGGGCGTGGTGTGGCGCAGGCCGATCTCGTACTGGTAGTCGAGCCAGGACTGGTCGTAGTTGGCGTCGGCCGTATCGGCGATCCATTGGCCGAAGCGCTTGCGCACGGCCCCGAGGTAGGCGCCGTCCGGAGCGCCGGTCTTGTTGTTCTTGAAGTACACGACCAACTCGGGGGTGGAAGCGACGAAGCCGTACCAGACGTCGAGGATGGCCTCGTGCTGGTCGGCCAGGATCGGCCTGCTCATGCGCAGGTAGCGAATGTCCTCATCGGTGAACAGCAGCGTCTTCTTCAGCGACTCCAGATCGGCCAGGGTGAAGGGCGCCTTGGCCAGCGACTTCTGGCCCATGGTGTAGCCGGGGATGGCGGGCGTCGATTGGGCGTTGACGTTCGGGGCCGCGGCAACAGCCACCAGGGCCGCCAATGCGGCGGCGATGAGCGAGTTGTGTTTCATGACTTCTCCTGAAGCTCGGGGGTTGGCGCGGCACCGGTGTGCCTGTGCGCTGGACGAGAGTGTCTCGTCAACGGCTGTATGATTCGGCTCATAGCGTCCACCAAAGCATCCATTTCGTCCAATCTGAGCCAGCCATGCCTTCAACTTCAGCAGGGCCCTTGGATCGGCTGTCCGGGATGCTCGAACGCTTTCGGGTGCGTGCGCACCTGTTTCATGCCGGGCCACTCTGCGGGGTCACACACTTCGACGCCCAAGAGGGACGCGGCTTTCTGCATGTGCTGCGTCGGGGCGAGATGGTGGTGACGCACCGACCGCGCAGCGGCGCGCCGCGCAAGATCAAGGTCACCGAGCCGACCCTGCTGCTCTACCCACGTCCTCTGGAGCACCAGTTCCACAACGCGCCCACGGAAGGTTCTGATTTCGTGTGCGCGACCGTGGACTTCGACGGTGGTGTCCGGCACCCCGTCGTGGCTGCGCTACCTCCGGTTCTCGTGCTCCCCCTGCACGCCGTGGACGGCCTGGAACAGACGCTGGCTCTGCTGTTCGCCGAGACCGAGCGCGTCCGCTGCGGTCATCGACTGCTGGCCGATCGCTTGTTCGAGGTGCTGCTGCTGCAGTTGCTGCGCTGGCTGCTGGACCACCCAGCCGAAGCGGGCATCACTGAGGGGATCCTCCACGGCCTGGCACATCCCAAGTTGGCCCGCGCGCTGACGGCGGTGCACGAGAGCCCCGGGGCTGCATGGGCACTGGAGCCCATGGCCCAGGCTGCAGGCATGTCACGCAGTGCCTTTGCAGCCGAGTTCAAGCTTCAGGTCGGCATCACCCCGGCCGAGTACCTGCTTCGGTGGAGGGTGTCGCTTGCGCAATCGATGTTGCTGGCGGGAAGCTCGATCAAGCTGGCGAGCGAAAAGCTGGGCTATGCCAGTGCGGCGTCGTTCTCGCGAGCCTTCGTTCAGTCGGTGGGTGTGTCGCCCAGGGCTTGGCTGCAGGGTCGGCAGGCTTGAGTCACCTCTATGGGTCTGACGGCGGGGCTTGCGCCCGCTCATCGAAGGTCGGCAAACGGGAGCGATATGTGAAGGTCGGGATCTGGCCGAGTTGAGCCAACGAAGGGCTCAAGTTCGTCGCCGTAAACCTGTCGCTCGCCGGTCCGCCTTGACAGGATCTGAGAGCGTGCCGGGAAGGACCGGTTGTGGCCGGCTCCAGCCCACGGCGGGCGGCAGCTTACTTCCGGGAGGGATCGGTGGGTCCAGCCAGCCTCCACTCGCGCCAACCTTGACGCGCCGGAAGGCCAGTCGCAACAACTGAGGCAGGCTACCGATCCTTCCGGTGGCGCCAGCGGTGCAAAGTCCTTGTCGCGTCTTGCGCGCCAGAGCAACTAATCAGGCGTCCTACGATCGGCCTTGTTCGTCGAACTCGTCAATCGAACTCGGCGTGGTAGAAGCGCGTGGCTTCCTGCTGCGTCATGAGTGACCAGCCTGGCGTGTAGTCCGAACCCCAGCGTGCTGCGCCGCGACCTCCACCGGGTCCCATGCCCATGCCGGGTGCGCTCGCTGCCGGACCCGCGCCCATCGGGCCCGGGCCTGCACCCGGCCCCTTGCCGCCGCCGGGCTGTGCCATCGCAACGCCCGCCGAGAGACCGACGACGGAGGCCAACACGATCATTCGAAGGTTCTTCATGTTTCGCTCCTTGGTTGATGAGACAATAAAGTCACGATACCCGGCCCGGTATAAAAAGTCGTTGCGCTCTCGCAAGCGGAAGTAGGGAACTTCGGCGGCGTTCGGTGCTTTGCGTTCGTTGAGCAACAGCAGACGCCGCTACAGGGTGATCCCCTCGCCGCGTTCCTCGTGCGTGCGTCCGTCCCGAATGTGATAAAGCCGCTTGAAGGTCGGGATGATCTTCTCGTCGTGCGTGACCACGATCACTGCCGTGTGGTACTGCACCGCCATCTGGTTGAGGATGCGCACCACGGCCAAGGCGCGCTCGCTGTCCAGCGGTGCCGTCGGTTCGTCGGCAAGGATCACCGGCGGCTGATTGGCGAGCGCACGCGCGATCGACACGCGCTGCTGCTCGCCGCCGGACAGCTCCGAAGGCTGTGCGCCGGCACGGTGGTCCACGTCCAGGGCCTTCAGCAGTTCGCGGGCGCGCGTCCGGGCCTCGGCGTTCGGTCGCCCCGCCAGCATGGGCAGCAGGGCCACGTTGTCGGTCACGTCGAGGAATGGGATCAGGTAGGGTGCCTGGAACACGAAGCCGATGCTGTCGCGCCGCAGGGCGCGCAGGTCGGGGATCTTCCAGCCATCGTCATAGATGGCCTCGCCGCCCAGCACCATCCGGCCACCCGTCGGCTCGATGACCGCGCCCAGGCACTTCAGCAACGTGCTCTTGCCCGAGCCGGATGGGCCGATCAGGCCCACCACCTCGCCGGGCGCCACCGTCATGTTCACGTCCTTCAACGCGTCGACGGCCGTGTCGCCCTCGCCGTAGCGCTTGCGAAGGTGCTCGATGCGGATGCCGAGTTCGCCCACCTCAGCCTCCGATTGCCGCCGCCGGATCGACCTTCAGCGCGACGCGGATCGCCAGTGTGCTGGCCAGCGCGCATATCACCACCACCGCCACCAGCCCGCGCACCGCGTCGCCCGGCTCCAGCAGCACGTACTTCGGAAAGATGGGTGCCCAGAAGGTCGCCGCCACCTTCCCGACGACGAAGCCGATCAGGCCCAGCCCCAGCGCCTGCTGCAGGATCATGCCGGCGATGGTGCGGTTGCGTGTGCCGATCAGCTTGAGCACCGCGATCTCGCGGATCTTGCCCAGCGTCATCGTGTAGATGATGAAGGCGACGATGGCCGCGCTGACGATGGCCAGGATCACCAGGAACATGCCGATCTGCTTGGCCGAC
>Ga0075154_10000583_pt1 | contig 29916 bp, 27 predicted proteins | sample JI71714BDNA_FD_70965 | JGI IMG/M metagenome (GOLD analysis project Ga0075154, IMG submission 70965) | Wastewater effluent complex algal communities from Wisconsin, to seasonally profile nutrient transformation and Carbon sequestration -... | ecosystem: Engineered > WWTP > Effluent > Algae...
GTTGTCCTTTCCGCCAGCGACAAGGAACTGAAGACCCAGTTCCTGGGCGGCAGTGTCGGACACCTCGACGATCACGGCTTCGACGTTGACCTGCTGGCGGCGCTTATCGAGCGAGGTGACGACTTCAGCGAGGGCTTCCTGCACGTCGGGGTCTGCGCTGATGATCAGCGAGTTGGTGGCCTTGTGCGACGCGATATTGGCGCGGCGATTGGCGGCGGGGGCGCCATCGGCGCCGGCAGGACCTTCCATCGAGGCCGAGATCTGCTGGAGGATGGGCAGGACCTCATCGGCTACAGCGTAAGTCAGCGGGATCACGACCACGCCACGGCGGAAGTCAGCCTGCACGTCGAGCTCCTGCAGGAGCGGCGCGTAGCGATCAATCAGCGCCGGCTCGCCACGCATGACGACGGTGTTGCTGGCGGCGAGCGCGACGATCTGGACCGCCGGGCCGCCATCAGCGGTGATGATCGCCTGCATCGAGCGCACCATCTCAGACGCCGAGGTGTTGAGGAGGCGGATCGTGCGAAGTTCGGTGTTGTCGCGATCAAGCGTCTGGATCACTTCGCGGACGCGCATCAGCGTCGAGCCGTAGTCCACCACGATGATGGAGTTGCCGCGGCGGATGGACGTGGCGGCGCCGCGCAGCGAGAGCAGCGGCCGGATTGCCGTGGCCACGCTTTCCGATTCTGCGTGCTTCAGGGAGAAGACCTGCGTCACATAGCGGTCCGCTTCCGCGCCGCCGCCCGGGCCAGGTTCGCGCGCGGCGACTTCGTCAGGCACGATGCGGTAGGTGTTGGCGCCGGAGGGAGACGCGACGAAGCCGTGGACGCGTAGCGTCGACTGGAAGACTTGGAAGAGTTCGTTGGGCGACAGCTGGCGCGTGGAGACGACGCTGACCTTGCCGGTGACGCGCGGGTCGATGATGAAGGTGCGCCCCGTAACGTTGGCGACGTCCTCGATGAAGGCGCGGATGTCGACTTCGCTGAGGCTGAGCGAATTGTCAGCCGGTTGCGCGATGGCGATGGGCGCCGCCAGAACACCAGCGCAGGCGACGCCGCATGCAGCGGACGCAAGCAAGACTCGGACGAAGTCCTTCATAACTACAAACCACGCGAGACCTGGAGCCGGACACGCTGGCCAGTCTTGCGCTCAACTTCGAGCGTGATCGGTCCGGCCGTTGCGGCGGAGATGAGACGGGACTGGCCGCTGTTGGGGCCGATGCCGTTTACGGAAACAATGAGATCGCCAGCCTGGACGCCAGCATCTCTCACCTGCTGCGGAGCCGCGCCCGCCGCACGCCAGCCATAGGGCTGGCCATTGCGCGATTCGACCTGGCCGCTGGTTGTGAGCAACCAGCCAGCGATATCCTGCTGCTGGGCAAGCGGGAGAGACACTGCTTCGGCCTGGCCATCGCCCGTCCAGACCGGCGCGGCGGAGGCGACCATGGTTGCAGCGGGTTCAAATTCGGGCTGGGGCCTGCCAAGCAGCGCCAGCGCAAGCGAAGGCGCGGAGGGCGTGGCGCGTTCGAGCGGAATGATCTGTTCGTCTTCTCCCAGCGAGACGACGATGTGGCCGGACTCGATGGCTTCGAGGCGGACGCCGTCGACGATCTCGTAACCGACAAGGAAGGAGCGTTGCGCGCCATCGCCCAGAACGAGCACCGCGCCGCTGTCTTGCGCTCGGGGTGCAACGCGCAGGCCGACGACGCGAATGCCGCTGAGATCAGCATGGACGCTTGCGCCAGCGGCTTCCGCAAAATGCAGTGGAGCAAACGGCGAGCGCGTGTCGAGAGCGGCAGATTCAATCGCGACGTCAGAGGAAATGTCGGTGACGGAAAGATCGGGGAGTTCCGGCGAGACGACGCGCCAACCGATCTGCGCGCATCCGATGGCGACGCCAGCGAGGAGAGCCATCTCCGCGCCGGGGCGGATCAACGCGAGTGCGCCGCCGCGCCAACGCGCAACGATGGAGCGGCCACTTGGGTGTGACGTTTTCATGACAGCCCGCACCGCTTCACCGATCACCGCCCGCGAAGCATGACGCTTGTGTTGCGCCTTCTGCCCCCTCGCAGGACCACGGCTCACTAACATCAGATTTGCGAAGGCTGTGTGACAGCGGCCGCGACCAAAAGGCGATGGGCATGAGATGCGCTATCGCGGCCACGCATGGCCTTCAAACACGTTATCGGGAATCAGAATGCGCCTTCGACGAAAGGCGTCGCGCCATTTCGTCGAAGGCGATCCGGTTCTAGAACTCTGCTGCGAGGCTCGCCGAGAAGACCTGTCCGCGCGGGTAGCGATCAACCTCGTTACGGCCACGCGCGTAGGTCTGGTACTCTTCATAAACTGCGCCGCCGAGATTGCGGCCGGCCAACGTCAGGGTGAGGTCGTTCTCGCCCCATTCGAGTGTATGTTTGTAGACGAGGTCAACGTTGATGCCGGAGTGGTCGTACACCGGCTCCACGCTGCCCTGCCCGCGACGCAAGATGCGATCATCCGTCCAGCCGAGGATCAGCGTCATCTGCGAGTACGGCGTCTCGTAGCCGAACTGCGCGTTGAGGATGTGCTCGGGGGAGCCCTGCAGCTGGGTGCCGTCCAGTTCGAAGAAGGATGAAGGAACGGGCAGGAAGGTGATCGGGCTGATCACGGTTGTGCCAAGGCCCGCCTGCACTTCTGACATGGTGTAGGTGTAGTTCGTCTGGAACAGCCATTTCGCGTCGTCGAGAACGCCGAACGTGAACGGCATGTCGAAGAGTAGCTTGTACTCGAACTCGGCGCCGGCCAGCGTCGCTTCAGGAGCGTTGATGAAACGCGTCTGATAGCGATCGACGCGGATGACCACTTCCTCGATCGGGTTGATCACTTCCTTGTAGAAGGCGCCGAGCGTCACGAACTGGCCTTCATCGAAATAGTATTCGACGCGGGCGTCGTAGTTGGTGAACTCGGTGTCGACCAGGAAGGGGTTGCCTTCATAGACGCGGTCGGTGTCGGGGTCGATGAATGGCGTGCGCGCGAGTTCGCGGAACTGCGGACGCGCGATAGTCTGCGAGTAGCCAAGCCGTAGCTGCAGGTCCTCGGCGAAGTTCCAGGTGACCGTTGCAGCCGGCAGCCAGTATTCGTTCGAGAGCGAGACCGGCGTCGCCGACGGCAGGCCGAAGCGGTTGTAGGTACGGACTTCTTCAACCGTGTCCTCGTAGCGGACGCCGACCGAGGCGCGCACCAGCGGGATCACTTCGATGTCTGCTGCAACATAGGCGCCCATATTGGTCAGGCGGCCCTTGTAGCTGTCGTCGGGTCCGGTGAACTCGTTGAGCACGAAGCGTTGCGGATCGATGTTGTCGGGCGACAGGAGATAGTCGACACGCGCCGTCAGCACGTCGTTGGGCGTGAAGCCGCGCGGGCCGGTCCAGGCGAACTGGAGCAGTTTGAAATCGCGGATCGAGTTCGAATAAACGGCGCCGGCTGAGACAACCGCGTCGCGGTTCTCGCCGATCGGCAGGGTGTAGGCCGCGTCGAACCCCGCGCTGGCGACTTCGTCGGCCAGCTGCGAGAAGCGGATGCGGTTTCCGAGGCCGCCGCCGCCGCCGAAGATCGGCGTGCCGTTGACGATGTCGTAGCGGATCTCGCGCTCGTAGGGCGCGTTGCGCGTGGAGCGGGCGAAGGCCGTGCGCCAGTCGAGTTGGAGGGCATCGAAGGTGTGCTCGCCGGCAAGCTGGAACGAGCCGAGCTGGCGTTCATACCAGGCAGTTGCTTCCGTGCGCACGTTCTCGCCGAGATCGGCGCCAGGCGCATCGAAGTCCACGCCCTGCTCGATCTGGGCGTATTTGGACGTGGAGCGAACCAGCAGGCCGCTCGCCGTGATGTTGTGGTCCGTCATGTCGAGGCTGGCGCTGGCGAATGCGTTAAGCACGACATCGCCCACAGTCGTGTTGGTGCGCATGTCGGTCGTCAGCGCGTTGCCGACCACTTCCTCGCGATGGGCGCGGCGCGTGCGCCAGGAATTCTCGTAGCCAATAACACCGACGAGGCCGAGCGTGTAGTCATCGCCGTCGAGGGCTGTACCCGCGGTAGCCTCGAGTTCGAAATCGGGAAGCAGGTCTTCTGCGAACAGCACGTTGACCGGGGAGTTGGCGAGGCTTTCGCCGACCTGCTCAAGTTCGTCGTCCGAGAAGTTGGCGTCGGTGATCTGCAGGTTCTGATCGACCGCCCAGGTGAGCGCGGCGGGGATCGGACGGACATGGTCGTCGATGCCCAGCCAGTCGAGATCGCTGCCGCGATAGACGGTGCCGCGACGATAGGTCGACTCGGTGGACCAGGCCGTGCCCACTTTTGCGTTCAGGAAGGGATAAAGGGGAATACGCAGCGTTTTGAGGTCGATGATGCCGCCGCCGAATTCGCCGGGGTAGTTCGGGGAGTAAGTCTTCTGGACGGTGGCGCCGTCGAGGATGTTCGACGGGAACAGGTCGAGCGGCACCTGACGGCGCAGCGGTTCCGGGCTCGGCAGCGGAGAGCCGTTAAGAAGGGCCGACGAATACCTGTCACCAAGGCCGCGTACGTAGACGAAACGGCCCTGCACAACCGAAAGACCGGTGAGGCGCGTCAGCGCCGCGGCAGCGTTGTCGTCGCCCGTACGCGCGAGATCCTCGCTGGAGAGGAAGGACGCGACCTCAGACGTTTCGCGCATCGGTTCGGGGATGAATTCGCCGAGCACGACGACGACATCGCGGTCGGCTTCGTCTTCCGGCGGCTGATCAGCGGGATTCTGGGCCGGGACCGGCTCCTGCGCGAAGGCGATCTGCGGCGAGATCAGGAATGTCGTCAACAGCAACGCGCGGTTGAAGAGAAGAGCTTTGAGGGCCATCGGCTTTCCCATAATCGAAGGTCTGGAGCGGTAGCGGGCGGCGTCCTCAGACGCCGCCCTGTACGCGTGGATCAGCAGGTCGAACCGGCGGCCAGGCCGCAGCTCCAGCCCTGCCACCAGGTGTCAGCGCTGTTGCGGACGGCGCCGATATAGTTCGTAGCGGTCAGGAAAGGGTTCAGCGTTGACGGATCGATGGCCGTGCGTGCGTTCTCCGTGGCGCCATTGACGAAGGTGTTCGTCAGCGTCGAGGCCACAGTGGTCGAGTTGTTCGTGCCCGCATTGATGTAGCCGAGCGTGGTGGCGTTCGGCTGGGTCGGGCAATCCATCAGGACCGAGGTGAACACGGGCGCCAGGCCAGCGTTGGCGTTGGCGGCTTCGGCGCAGACCGAGGAGCCGCGGACCACCGAGTTGACCACGCGACCCGAACCGCCCGGCGTTCCGCTCGTGTTATTGAATGAGATGCCCTGGATGTTCGCGCCAGCGAAGTTCTGCGGGATGCCGACGAAGGTGAAGTTGGCCAGCGTCGGGAAGGTGTTGAGCCCGGCGCCATTATTGAGCGAGGAGACCGTGCGGTTCGAGCACTCGATCATGCGGTCCGGACCACCCGAGATGGTGAGGGCCTGGACGACAATGCCGAACTGCAGGTTGCCGCTGAAACCCTCGTCGCAATCGAAGGAGTCGTCGAGTGCACCGGAGAGAATGACGTTCCGGAGGTTCACCGATCCGCCGAAGATCTCAATACCGTCATCGCCCGAGTTGTGGACCTGGACGTTGTTGATCTGCGTTCCCGAGCCGACGCCACCAAGGGTCAGACCGTTGAGGTCGTCGCCGGCGGCGGCGGAGGTGAGGAAGGCGCCCGGATACTTGATCTGGAGGAAGGTGATGCGGCCCGAATTGTCGGCCGGGGTCGCACCGCCATAGAGGGCGTCGCTACCCGTGGCGGCCGTCACGCCTTCGATGGCGTTCTGGCAATCCACGCTGCCGGAGGCGACAGCCGTGTTGCAGCCCTTGATTGGCGCGCGACCCAGCACAATGAAGCCGCCCCACTCGCGCGAGGCTGTGAGCGGGTTTGATTGTGTGTTGGTCACATCGGCCAGCGACGTCATGACAACCGGAGCAATGGCTGTGCCGTTGACGAAGATCTGCGATCCACGGTTCACGACGATCATGTCGGACGCGCCATCGCCGTAGACGGTGACGCCGCCATCGATCGTCAGAGACGCAGCAGCGCCAGCAGTACCGGCGGCGCCACGATCGACACCCACGTTAACGCGGTTGCTGATCTCGTAGATGTTGCCGGCGGTCAGGCGGACATTGCCGGCGACGACGCCCGAGAGGACGCAACGGTTCTGTCCGTTCAGAGTGCCGCCCGCCGTCGTGCCCGCAGGGCAGCCGGGGTTGGGGAACAGGTTGAACGTCCAGCTGGCAGCCCAGTTGGAGGCGGCCGTTTCCGTCGGCGAGAAGGCGCCGATATAGGCGGCCGACTGGAAGAACGGGTTGAGCGTGGTGGCGTTGAACGGCGTGCGGGCAAACTCGGCCGGTCCCGGCAGGAGGCCGGAGAGCGAGCTGGCGGTCGTCGTCGTGTTGTTGGTTCCAGCATTGATGATCGCGAGCGAAGCGGTGCTCGGCTGGGTCGGGCAGTCGAACAGCACCGAGTCGAAGCGCGGGGCCGGGCTGGCGTTGGCCGTGTCAAGCGCGGCGCAGGTTGTCGAGCCGGTGAACACCGAATTGACAACGCGACCTGAACCGCCCGGCGTGCCGCCGGTATTGTTCATGGCGATACCCTGGATCGCAGAACCGGCAGCGTTTGTCGGCACGCCGATCGCGGTGATGTTCGAGACGATCGGGTTCGTGTTGAGCGAGCCGGGGGTGATGCTGGAGATCGAGCGGTTGGACCATTCGAAGATGCGATCCGGGCCACCCGTGCGCCCCGTGACCGACTGGCGAATGACGGCGTATTGGACGTTGCCGGTCCAGCCCTCATCCGTATCGAGGCTGTCGTCGAGCGCGCCGGTGATGACCATGTTGCGCAGGTTGACCGTGCCACCATAGATCTCGATGCCGTCGTCGCCCGAGTTGTGGATCTGGGTGAACGTGATGTCCGTGCCCGACCCAACGCCGCCGAGCGAAAGACCGTTGAGGTCGTCCCCCGCGGCGGCCGAGGTGAGGAACGCTCCGGGGTAGCGGATCTGGACGAAGCGCATCGTGCCCGAATTGTCGGCCGGGGTGGCGCCGCCGTAGAGCGCATCGCGGCCCGTGGCGGCCGTCACGCCCTCGATGGCGTTCTGGCAGTCCACCGTGCCTTGGGCGACGGCGGTGTTGCAGCCGCGGATCGGCGCGCGGCCGAGCAGGATCACTCCGCCCCATTGGCGATCTGTGGTGTTGGCGTTGGCGGTGCCTTCGATATCGATGCGCGCCGTGAAGATGATCGGCTGCGAGGCGTTGCCCACCGCATTGATGCGGCTGCCGCGGTTGACGACCAGCATGTCGCCGGCGAGTTGACCGAAGACGCGGACGCCGGGCTCGATGGTCAGCGTGGCGGAAACGCCGGTGCTGAGCGTGCCGGCGGCGCCGATGTCGCGCCCGATATCGACCCGGCCGTTGAGGCGGTAGACCACGTTGGCGACGTTGGTGAGTGTCGTGTTCGCGTGAACTTCGCCGGTGATGTTGCAGATAGTCAGCGAGCCAAGTGCGCCAGCGTTCGTCGTGCCGGACGGGCAGGTCGCCGTGCCACCGCCGGTGCCGCCACCGCCCGGAGGCGTGCCGCCGCCCGGGGGCGTGCCAGGATTGGTTGCGCCGGGAGAAGCAATGTCGGATCCCTGGGTGCAGGCGCCAGACGCCAGCATCAGTGCAACGAAGCTCGCTCGAATCGCTGTCAGCGTTCTCATGAAATCCCCTTCCGGCCCGATTGCGCGGCGCCCGCGTGCGGACGCCGACTGCTTAATGACGAGGGGGGTCTTAGGAGACGACCTTATCGGATTGATGACACACTGCGCCTCTGCGACGAGACTCCGTTTGTCTGTCGTGAGTTGATGCGGATCGCATCACCTGTGGTGTAAGCGGGCAACAAACGTGACGGTTCGGCTACAATTATGTGACATCACGCGCACGCATTCTACGGCGCTTCGCAAGACCGAGAGGCGCATCGCGCGTGCACGCATTCTGCGCTAGCAGAAACACGATCGAAGAGCGTCACATGACGGACCAGCAGAACACCAAAACGCAGGATCATCCGCCGCACTCAGCGCACGGCTTGCTGTCCACGCTCGCGCTGTCGCCGATAAAGGCTGTTATCGCGATCGCTACAGGCGCAGCCGCCGGGGCGTTTGTGTTTACGCGCACGGACGAGGCTGCGACTTGGGCGAGCGCGGCGTTGGCGATGGCGCTGGCCTGGTCGGCGATGATCGACAGCGATCGCTTTCGCCTCCCCGACCTACTCACGCTGCCGATGATCGCCGGGGGACTTCTATACTGGGCGATGGCCGACCCCAGCCAGGCGCCGCACCACCTCATCGGCGCGGCCGCAGGATATCTCTCCTTGGTTCTAGTGGCTGAACTCTATCGCCTCGTGCGCAAGCGCGACGGACTTGGCCGTGGCGATGCGAAGCTGATGGCGGCCGCGGGCGCATGGCTCGGCTGGAAGGTGTTGCCCTTTGTCGTGCTCGGCGGATCGATGGGCGCCCTGCTCTTCATCGCAGCACTCGCGATGGTCCAAGGCCGCGCCGCGCTCTCTCGCCCGATACCCTTCGGACCGTTCATCGCCGGTGCGTTCTGGATCCTCTGGGTCGCAAGACCATGGCCGCTCGGCTGACAAGCGTGGCTCGCGAGACCTGTCGGGCATTCAGCCAGCCAAACGGAAGAGTCTGCGCCTTGCGTGGCGTGTGTTCGCCTGAACAGCGGTCTAGGCCCGCTGCCCGCCTTGCAGTCGGCATAGGTCCTTCTGGCGGCGGTGGAAGCCAAGTGCGACCCCGCCTCTGCGTCCGTTTACGTGCTGAATGATGGTCGCCGGAGGCGATGCCGTTTAGGCGACACTCGGGTCATTGCGGCCACCGGGAGGCCAATTACCAATGCCCTAGTAGGGGGCGGTCTGACAGCTCCAGCTACGCGGCCTTCAGGCGCGTCAGGAAGTCCGTGGCAGCGCGATCCAGCTGCTCGGCAAGCTTGTCGACGGTGCGGGCGTGCTCCTGGACTGACCGTGTTGCCTCGCGCGCCCTCTCGGTGACAGAGCTCATGGCGTGGACGCTGGCGAGCGCGACTTCCGCCCGCTCGGCGGCGCTATGAACATTCTCTGCAATGCTGTTCGTGGCGGTGCTTTGCTGTTCCGCAGCCGCTGCTACAGACATGCTGAACTGCTTGATGCGCTCGATCATCTGCAGCATCGTCTGCATCTGCGTCTGCGACTTCTGACTGATTGTACGGATTTCCGTGATGCGGCCAGATACGTTCTCCGTCGCGCGAGATGTCTGGGCGGCAAGTTCCTTCACTTCGCTGGCGACAATCGAGAAGCCGCGTCCCATATCGCCGGCGCGAGCGGCTTCGATGGTGGCGTTCAGCGCAAGGAGATTTGTCTGATCCGCCACGGTACTGATCAGCGACACCACCTGGTCAATGTCGCGCATCGCCCGCACGAGTTCGATGGCGACCGAATCTGCTGCCTTGCCTTCGGTTGAGGCCTGCTCGGCTGAGCGGGCTGATTCCGACATGCGTGACGCAATCTCGTTGATCGATGCGCTGAGTTCGGTTGTCGCCGCCGCTATCGTGCGCACATTGTCAGTCGCGCCGTTTGTCGCCAGCACGGCCTCGTCGGCGCTGGTGTTTGCGTCCTTGCAAACGCCTTCCAGTTCGATCGAGTTCCTTGCCAGCAGTTGCGAGGCCTCGCGGAGCATTCGCACACTTGCGGCCATGTGGTCGGCAAAATCAGCGGCGGTTTCCGCCAGCACCTTGGCACGCTGCTTCTGCCTGTCATCAATCGTGCGCTGCTCAGCTTCAAGAATCTCGCGCTTTTGTGCATTCTCCCGGAACTTGGAAAGAGCCCCGGCCATCCGGCCAATTTCATCATCGCGCGATCTGTGAGGAGCCTCGGTGTTGAGGTCTCCTGCCGCTACGCGGTCCATCGCGCCGGTCAGATCCACGATCGGGAAAATCAGTTGCTTCCGCGTCGCGAAGATGATGGTGACAACCACAATGATCGAGGCAGCCGCTGCCAGAGCCATCACGACAAGCATCGCGATTCCAATAAAGCTGGCAAAGTTGGCGGCGGAAGCTGATGTCTTCTGTATTTCGTCGGATGCCGTGGACATGATGACTTCAAGTTCGCCGAAGGCTTTGTAGAAGCTCGGAACCAGCGATGAAGCAGCGGTCATGTCCCGGCCCGCGGCGTCTACGATCTGATTGGCGGCAGAGATGTAGGTCGTCAGCGGGCCTTCGAGATTCGTGATGATCGGCCCAATCTCACTGCCGCGCGTAAGTTCAAGGTTTTCGTCGAGCATTTGCCTGAAGTGCGTCTCATGCTCGTTCAAGTCCGCCTTCACGTCTGCAAGCGAGATTCCCGCCAGCGCGTTGTTGGACGAAAGCGCCGACATGACGTCACTGCGCAGCGCGTCGTGCATCATGTCCGCTTCTAGGTGATTCCGAAGAACGCTGGCCGTGTGCTGGGTGTTAGCAATCTGATTGCCGAGAATGACAATCGCAGCCATTCCGACGAGGCCGCATACTGCCGTGCAAGACAGCGTCGCGATGCCTGCCTTGATGGCTGAGCCGTAGATCGAAGTAGTGCGGTTGGCGTTGGCGGTCATCTGTCACTCGTCCGGCTGTTTCTCGACGACAGCGAACGTAACGGACATGAGGTTCTCGACCCCCCGCCCATCATCCGCCTACAGACGCATCTAAATCGATATATGTTAACAGCACCTAATTAGGCAAAGCAGTGCGCGCCCCAAGGGATACTAGCTCGCCGGATATGGGGAGCGTCCGGGGCGACGCTCGGAAGTTAGCTCCCCCTTAGCTTGTTTATAGCTATTAGCACATATATGATCGCAGCTGCATTCCCCCCGAACGAGACCCTGCGAATTCAGGCGCTCTACCGCGCGCGCCTTCTCGATTCCATTCCAGACGAGGTCTTCCAGCGCCTTGCGCGATGCGTCGCCCAGGCGACAGGCGCGCCGATCGCTTTGCTGACGTTAGTGGATACCGACCGCCAATGGTTTCTGTGCCGCGTCGGACTGGATGCGGAGCAGACGCCCAGGGATGTATCATTCTGCGGTCATGCGGTTGCGACAGCGGAAGTTCTGTCAGTCAACAACGCCTTTGATGACAAGCGCTTCTTCAACAACCCGCTCGTGGTGGGGCCGCCATTTGTTCGCGCCTATCTCGGCGGACCCATAATCACATCAGACGGTTTAGCGCTCGGTACAATTTGCGCGATCGACAACGAGCCGCGGAACTGGACTGAAGCGGACAAGACGATCGTGCGAGAACTGGCCTCGGTAGCCGCGAGTTTGATTGCGGCCCGAAGTGCGAAGCTTGAGCTTCAGGACATGATCGGGGCCCTGTCAAATCGAGATGGGCCGAGGAGATACAACCGCACCGATAGCGGGTAGAGGAACTAGCGGCGCGATGGCTCGGCGGGAAGTGCAACGCAAATGGCTCGCATCAGGCAGCAAGCGTCAACAGCAGCGATGAATGTCGGGAGGAAGTGACGTTGATCCACCGCGCTCATTCTGCTCTGGCGATGTATTTGTCCCTCACCTTGCTCAGACCAGCGAGAATTGCGGCGCATACTTCGGGCGGCTGACCGTGAGCGTTGAGCAGGCGAAGTGACTTCACGTGCACCAGAACAGGTTCGCGATCGCCAGCGCTGCGGGTGATCATTCCATCAACAACGTCGCACAGGCTTCTTGCTGCATGATCGATGGCCGGCAGATTAGCCACCGAGCCAACGCCTATGAGACGAAGGGAGATATCATAGATCCCCTTCAGATAGGCGCCGTCGAAAGCCGCTGGCCAACAGGCCATTTCGTTCTCAAGCAGTTGGATATGCTGGTTGATGTGCTCCACACACGCCTGCCCGATATTGCGCAGATTCTCATCCGCCTGGGCGATGCACTGCTTCAACGTGCGTGGTTTGCCTGACTTGATCGCAGCGGAGAGCTTGTTCGCGCTAAAATGCAGGTGCGTGCTCAAATGCTGATCCTCAGAGGCTGTACCATCGCATCAATATCTTCCTGCGACATGTTTGGCGCCGAAGGGTCGCCCAGGTCGGCCGGCAGGTCGCTCTCTCGCCGTCCGTCAGAGCCGGGCGGCAGGCCCTCGAACTTGAAGCGACGGTCTGGGCCAGCATAGAACTTGTTCTGCACATAAGGTCGCCGCTCGCGCGCGACCCACATGATCCGCTGATACAACCCGGTGGGGGTCAGCGGTTTGGCGACAAGGAAATTGTATCCCATATCGCGCACCTGCTTCACGGTGCTGACGGGCGTATGACCGGAAACCGCGAGGATCGACGAAAACCGGTTCGGCGGGGGACAGGTTCTTCGCAGCCAGGAGACAAACTTGTAGCCTGAGCCGCCTTCGACGGACGGGTCGATCAGGAAGAGTTCGATTTCTCCCTTGAGCGCATGCGCCTTTGCGGCGTCTACCGCGGTGCACTTGATCAGGTTCTTCGCACCAAAGCCGGCCAGGATCTGTGTCAGGATCGCGACACTCATCGTGTCGCCATCCAGCAGGAGAATTCTCGCCTTCTCCAGGTTGAAGAACTGATTGTCGCTAGCGCGTTGGGTCATGACTAGAACAGCTCCAACTCCCCGCGTGAGGACACGGCATCGCAGGCCCGCCCCGAAAGACGCGACGCAAGATCGGACAGCGAAATCTCGCTGATCAACCGCGCGCGCTCATCGACGCTCGCAGCGCCCGTTACAAAGACCCCCTTGGCGAGTTTGGCCAAAGCGTCAGCGCGCTGCGTGATTTCGTCGAGGCGCTGCAAGTGGTTGGAGGGCCGCGCCCCGATCGGGTTCGTTTCCGCAATTATGTGTTGCAAGCGGTCCAGGTCCCTGGACAGCCGACTGAGCTCTTCGACAAACAACTCTGGAAAAGGGGAACTGATCACCGCCTCGCTCATCACCAAAGCTCCAGACCATTGTCCGGCTCGGCGACAGCAGGTTTTGCCGAACGCGCCTCCACCACAAAGACTTCCTGGTCACGCTCGAGAATCTGTTGGCGAGCCCGGCCCGTCGCAGGCGAGAACTCGATCTTTCTTGCGCTGGTTCCACCAAGGCTGCCGCCGGCGTACGCGATGCCCTCGTCTCGCAGGAACTGCATGGCAAACTTAGCATTCTGCGTGCCTACATCGGTGAGCCCTTTGAACAGGCGCGCTCCGCCAAACAGTTTTGCTTCCAGATTCGTACGATCGGCTCCGCGCCTAAGGAGAGCGTTGATGAGCAGCTCCATGGCGTTCACACCGTAACTGAGGCTGCTCGATCCCGGCCCGCCGTCTGGAAGAAGGAAGTGATTGAGACCGCCAATCCCCATCCTGGGATCGCGAATACAGGCAGAGACACACGATCCAAGCAGCGTCGAGATCACAGCATCCGGCTCATCGGAGATCGCGAATTCGCCTTGAATAACGTGGATCACGTTACGTCTTGCGGGCGCGCGTACCAGGCCAGATGCGACTGTCACGTCAGCGCTCCAAATACCTGTTCGATCTTTTCCTTCAGTTGTGCCGTCGTGAACGGCTTCACGACATAGTTGTTCACACCGAACTGTCGCGCACGGCCGACAAGTTCGGTGTCTGCACGACCAGTCAGCATGATGAAGCCGGTGTTGGCGGTCGCTGTATTGGCGCGCACCGCCTTCAGAAAGCCCAGACCATCGAGTTTGGGCATGTTGAAATCGGAGATGACGAGGTGCGCAGGCTTGATAGCCAGTTCCTTGAGGCCGTCTTCTCCATTCGCGGCTTCTGATCCACCCCCATTGAAGTGGTCCGCCCTGATATAGCTAATTGCAGGACGGAGGACTGAAATGCCAAGGAAGAGGCACAAGCCGGAGGAGATCGTCGCCAAGCTCCGGCAGGTTGATGTGATGATGGCGCAGGGCCACTCTGTGGCGGATGCGGTGCGGTCGATCGGCGTGAGCGACGTGACCTATCACCGATGGCGGTCGGAGTTCGGCGGGCTGGGGAGCGACCAGGTCCGGCGGATGAAGGATCTTGAGGTTGAGAACCAGCGGCTACGCAAGGCGGTGTCGGATCTGACACTGGACAAGCTGATCCTTCAGGAAGCGGCCAAGGGAAACTACTGAGCCCCGCCCGCCGGCGGGCGTGCATCGAGCACGTCCGCCGTACGCTGGAGGTGTCCGAGCGGCGCGCATGCGCGGCGCTGGGGCAGCATCGATCCACCCAGCGCAAGCGGCCGCGGGGCCGCGAAGACGAAGAGCGCCTGACCGCCGACATTGTCGAGCTGGCGCGCTGTTACGGCCGCTATGGCTATCGCAAGATCGCCGCCCTGCTGCGGACGGCGGGATGGACGGTCAACGACAAGCGGGTCGAGCGGGTGTGGCGGCGGGAGGGACTGAAGGTCCCGCAGAAACAGCCCAAACGTGGTCGTTTGTGGCTCAACGACGGTTCCTGCATCCGCCTCCGGGCGGAGCGGCGCAATCATGTATGGGCCTATGATTTTGTGGAGGACCGCACGCATGACGGGCGGAAATATCGCATGCTGACCATCGTCGATGAGTTCACCCATGAATGCCTGGCGATCCGCATCAAGCGGAAGCTCAAGTCGATCGATGTTATCGAAGCGCTCGCCGACCTGTTCCTCACGCGTGGGGCGCCGACACATGTTCGTTCCGACAATGGGCCCGAGTTCGTCGCGTTGGCCGTGCAGGAGTGGATCGCAGCGGTCGGCGCCAAGACCGCCTACATCGAGCCGGGCAGCCCTTGGGAGAATGGTTACATCGAAAGCTTCAACGCAAGGCTCAGGGACGAGCTGCTCAACGGTGAGATCTTCTACTCGCTCGCCGAGGCGAAGGTCGTGATCGAAAGCTGGCGGCGCCACTTCAACGCCGTCCGCCCGCATGGCTCGCTCGGCTACCGGGCGCCTGCTCCTGAGGTGTTCGTGCCGGCGCTCGCCGCATGGCCGGCTCCGCGTCGCGCAAGCGCTCCGCCGGCCATGCTCCCGCTAGCAAAGGAGGCGCTGCTCAACTAACATTGAACCCGGACCACCTCGTGGGGGCCGATCAAGCGACCGCCCTCGCCCAGTCAGAATCCGCCCGTGCCCGGAAGATCCGGAGTGTCGGCCGGCTGATCACGTGTCGTTTCAAACCGAAGGGGTTATAGGTCGCACCGTGCGTCGACAGGAATCTCTGCGCCGAAGCCTGCGATTTGAACCCAAACTTACTTCACTTGGACCGAACTTCACCGTCCAGACACGGATCGTTTCGCAACTCACATCGCGCAAGCTGAACACGCAACCGGTTGTGCAGCCACATCACGACCTAATTGACGGTCGCCGGAAAGCGGTGACGTTTGTGCGAAACTCGCGTTGATCGCAATCCGCAACCTGGCTCGACGGACTGATGGACGAGATTTCCATTCCGCCCGCTCACGAATGCGTAAATCTGATCTGGATCAAATCGACCTGCGCAACAATGTGCGGCGTTAGCTGTGGCGTCATCGAAGGTGCCGAGCCGCCTGACCATTGATCGCGAGAACCTAGCCGGAGGATCTACAAGTGACCGCATCGCGCTTGATTGAGGGCCTCTCGAGATGAGAAATTGGAAACCCCGTCCGGGACCGTGGCTCACTTTCGGCCTGGCAGGAATCGCCCTCGCGGGTGCCGCGCTGGCTCCCGGCGCCCCCCTGATCCAGACGGCTTCGGCAAAGCCCCCTGCCCCGATGGCGTTCTGCCATGCCTATCCGGAGGCTAAGGCTTGCAATACCGGCTTCGCTGACTGCGTGGCCTGTCACACAACGCCGCCGGCGCGCAATGCTTTCGGCATGCAGATTTCCGAGAAGCTCGCACCCGGCGTGACCCGCCCCCTGAGCGATGAGGATTTCCTGAAATACCTCCCAGTGGCGCTGAAGGCCGTAGAGGATCTCGACGCCGACAGCGATGGCTTTTCCAACATCGTGGAAATCATGGCGGGCACGCAGACTGCGGACGCCAACAGCGTTCCCAAGTCGCTGGCCTGTGCGGCTGATGACGCGTCGCGCGCCGCCGGTGCGCAATGGAACGTGTGCACCTTCGATGCTGCGTACGCGTTCAAGAAAGTGCACATGGACTTCTGCGGCCGCTCGCCAACGCGCGCTGACATGGACGCCTTCAGGACGATCACGGACGAGAAGCAGAAGCTTGCGCGCATCAGTGAAGCGCTCGATCAGTGCCTCGATTCGCCCTACTGGCTTGGGCCGAACGGCGTCGTCTGGAATATCGCCAACGCCAAGATCCGCCCAGCTCACGCCGTGAAGTCAGGCGCGAACCCAGGCCCTGTGCCGCTCGGCGACTACGATGACGACTACAACCTGTTCACATGGGCAAGCAGTGACGACCACGATGTTCGCGACCTTCTGCTGGCGCAGTACTTCGTGAAACGCACTGGCCCGGTCACGCTGGAACAGATCAGCGAGGAGGAATTGGCCAAGCGGCCGCGCGGCACGGCGCAGCCGGTACCGAAGGACAAGCGTGTGGGCATGATCTCGACGCGCTGGTTCGGCGCGGTCAACACCATGTTCACATCGATCCCGCGGACGACTGCGGCGCAGGCCTACCGCTCCTATCTCGGGTTCGATATCGCACGCATGCAGGGCCTGAACACCGTGCCGCATGAACCGAAGGACTATGACATCAAGGGCGTCGGCGCCCCTGAATGCGCAGTCTGTCATGCCACGCTGGACCCGCTGAGCTATCCGTTCACGCGCTATAACGGCATCAGCGGCGGATACTCGTACAATGACGACAGGCTGAAGGACTATGTGCGGGTTGACGGGCCTCGCGTCGCCGAAGCGCCGGCCGGCGGCATGATCCTGGGAGAGGAAGTTGCGGACCTGCTCGAATGGGGCAAGGTGGCGGCCAACAGCGACGCCTTCGCGATGAAGGTGACGTATGACTACTGGAAGCTGCTGATCGGCCGCGAGCCCGACGTCAACGACCAGGCCGAATACACGCGGATGTGGCGCGGGCTGAAGTCGGCGACGACCTACGACTACCGTGTCGAGAAGATGCTGCACGACCTCGTGCTCACGAACGCCTATGGCCGGCCGTAGGAGGGCATGATGAGAAAGCAGATTATCTCTGGACTTGCAGCCATCGCCGCGCTGGCCGCGTGCGCGACTGCTCCGGAACCGGCGCTGCCGCAGTTCGCTGCGGATGTACCAGCACCTGTCGCCTCGGTAGATCCGCGCGTGAAGTTCAAGGATGGCGAGCGCTATCTGCGCGACCTGTCTGCGAATCTTGGCATACCGCGCGAGGACATCTGCAAGGAGCTGTCGCGCTATGACTGTATGACGGATGCGTTCCGTATCGTGCTGGGCGGTGTGGAAGCGCCCAACTTGCTCGTGAACGAGCCGATCGAGAACGCAGCGCTAACCTCGCCCATTGCGGTCGATCGCGTCGCTCTGCACGTGTGCTCCAATCGCGTACGGATGGACCGGGAAGATCCGGCGGAGGCTGTCCTGTTCAAGGCGGGAGCCTTCGGCGCCGACGGCCGCGCGAGGACCCCCGACGCGGAGTGGCTAAACGCAACGGCTGATGCAATCTACGGATCCATCCTCATGCGCAGCCCCAGCGAGCGGGAAATCCAGAACCTCGCCGCTTACTACACGCAAGTGGCCGATGGACGAGCGGCGAACAGCCCTGACGTGGCAGCAGACTGGGTAACGCTCAGCTGCTTTGCAGTCGCCTCCTCGCTCGAAGCCGTCTTCTACTGAAAAGATCAGGACAAACTGACATGACAAGACATCTGTCACGCCGGAACTTCCTCCGCACCGCCTCGCTCGGCGCCACCGGAGCCTTCATCGCCGCGCGCGCGCCGCAGGACGCCTTCGCCCAGGAGGTGATGATCGAGCGGGCGAAGAACCCGCGCTTCCTAATTGTACTCAGCTCGTTCGGCGGGGCCAACCAGGTCGACGCCTTCCTCTCGCGGCGCGAGTCGGAAGTGCCGAACGCCAAGACGCTGAACGCCTATCCCGACGACATGGTTCAGACGATCGGCGAGTTCCGCGCCATCGACATGAAGGGCCCGTCGATCGGAGCCATCCCGGCCGCATTCACCGCCAACCAGTCGAACTTCGTGCGCAAGCACAACAACGACATGATGGTCGTGACCCACACCGGGACCAGCGTGAACCATTTTGTCGCCCAGCAGCGCTCAATCAACGGCAACGCCGCCTGGAAGGGACGCACCTTGCAGGAAGCCGTCGCTCTCACCTACGGCGCGGGCTATGCGATCCCCAACGTGCATCTCGTCAACGGAACAGGCTTCACCGAGCGGGGCACCGACAACACGCTGCCTGCCTACGTCTATGGCGAGCGAGCGCCCACGCCAAACCTCTGGCCGCTTTCGCTGGACGGCTACAGGGGGATTGCCGGCGCGCCCGACCGCAAGCTCTTCGAGGCGGCCCGCAAATTCCGCAATGAACGTCTCGACCCCTCCTCCGACTTCTTCCGCACGTTCAGCGGCAGCCAGCGGATCAAGCACTGGACCAACATCCGGGGCGATGCACTGCGCGGCGTGGAGGCCGAGGATCTCATCACCAAGCTGATGCTGTTCCCCGACTCCGAAGAGATGCCGCTGGCGGCTCACGGCCTTACAGGTTCCGCGATCGGCCAGAAAGTTCGCGAAGCCTTCCCGAACTACGAGTTCGATCCGCTTGAGGCGCAGGCCGCACTTGCCTTCATGCTGCTGCGCTATGGCGTGTCAGTGACCGTCACCCTCGGGCCGGAAGGCAGCGCGGTGTTCAAGAAGGGCGTGACGCTCGGCGAAGGCGGCCTTGGCGAGGGCGACATCGTCAATCCGCCAATCTCGTTCGACTTCTCGCACCAGGCCAACCGCCAGGTTCAGGCGGTGATGTGGAACAGGCAGCTGTCGATCGCAGAACGCCTGATCTCCCTGCTAAAGTCCGAAGAGTTCCGCGACGGCCAGAGCTTCTGGGACCGGTCGATGATCTACTTCGCAACCGAGTTTGGCCGCACGCGCCGCCGCCCGGACAACGCAATGACGTTTGGCTCGGGTCACGATCTCAACAACGGTTCGCTGATCGTCTCGCCGCTCGCCAATGGCGGCCGCGTCCTTGGCGGGATCAATGTCGACAACATGCTCACCTACGGGTTCGACCCAACGACCGGTAGACCCGAGCCTGGCCGTCAGATGACCGAACCGGAGATGTATTCCGGCATCGCTCACGCGCTCGGCATCGACACGGCCGGCAGCAACCTGCCCGACATGCGCGCGATGCGACGGCAGGCATAGCGACGTTCCCGCGCTCCTGGAGCACGTTGTGAAGCTGACCAGAAGCAGCTTGTCGGTTGCAGCATTCCTGGCCGCTTCGGTGCTCACGGTGTGGCAGGTGAGTTCGGCTCAGCCGCCGACTGACGCAACCGCACAGGCGCAACATGCCACCACGACGCCGTTCGAACCCTACGCCTGGGATCTTCCTTCCTGGGTGGAGCCGCCGGCAGAGCCAGCGGTGAACCCCACAACCGCTGCGAAGGTAGAGCTTGGCCGGCGCCTGTTCTACGATGGGCGACTGTCCGCCGACTCCATGCGATCATGCGCAAGCTGTCATCAGCAGGCGCGCAGCTTCTCGGACGCCTCGCCATTCTCGTGGGGCGTGACGGGAGAACTCACCGCGCGCAACACGATGCAGCTGGCGAATGTGGGATACTCATCGTCGCTGACCTGGACGAACCCCTACCTCACCTCCCTTGAGCTCCAAGCCCGCACGCCGATGCTGGGGAACCACCCGGTGGAGATGGGAATGGCAGGACGGGAAGATCAGCTTTTCGCCGATCTATCTGCCGACCCCATCTACCGTGACCTGTTTCCTAAGGCCTTCCCGCAGGATGGCGGCCGCATCGACCTGACCTCCATTACCCAGGCGCTGGCCGCATTTGAGCGCACGCTGGTTTCTGCGCGATCGCCCTATGACGCGTATCGCTTCGGCGGTGACGCGAATGCCATTGCGGATTCAGCGAAACGCGGCGAAGCATTGTTCTTCGGGGCAAGACTCAAATGTCATAGCTGTCATGGCGGCCCCTGGTTCAACGCCGCCGAACCTGAAACTGGCGCCGCAAGCGACAACTTCCAGAACAATGGCCTCTACAATACAGACGGCCGCGGCGCCTATCCGTCCACCAACACGGGATTGGCGGCGCTGACTGCGCGGCCCGAGGACATGGGACGATTTCGAATTCCGAGTCTTCGCAACATAGCCGTGACCGGGCCCTACATGCACGATGGATCGCTTCCGGATCTGGCGGCCGTGCTCGATCACTACGCGGCAGGCGGGCGGGTGATCGCATCCGGCGAACGAAATGCGGGCGACGGACGCGCCAGCCCGCTCAAGAGTCCGCTGATTGCCGGCTTTGAGCTGTCGGCTGAGGAACGTGCCGATGTACTGGCCTTCCTCGGTTCACTGACCGACGAGCGCTTCCTGCAGGATGCGCGGTTCGGCAACCCCTGGAAATGAACAGGGTTCAGCCTGACGGAGATTGCGTCTGAAAACGCTGAGGCCGAGCCGGCTCGCGGACTTGCGGACTTGCGGAGTCTCGAGACAACGCAAACCCCGGCGCTACCCTGGGCAATGGCCGGAAAACCGGAACCGAATTCGAGGGAGCGGACTACGTGGCGGAGAGGGTGAGAGACGGTTCCAACTGCTCACATTCTGCGGTTCTTCAGCGTGATCGTGCAATTAATTGCCAGCAGGTCAAGGCGGATCGGAACACCCGATCGGCGCGAATATCTTGATCGCGAGGCTTGGAGCATGCGGCCCTCGTTCATTGGTCGCAGTAGCCATTCAATCGTACTCAAGTCTCGCACTATCGACGTTCTCGCGCGCCTGCTGATGCCACCATTCCGCGATCGCGCTTTCGCCGGTGATCAGCTGTTGCGGCATGTCGCCAGGCAATGGCGAGCCCGGCGTTGCCTCGCTGAGTGACAGAATACAAAGCAGGTCGCGCGCAATGGAGGCATGCAGCCAATCCGGGTCGGCCACTCCGACCCAAGTCTTGAGGCCCCGGCTCGCGCGCTCTTGCACCAACCTGACGAGCCGACGAAGGCGATCAGAGGCCGCCGACTGTCCCACCTCACTTTCAATCGTAAAGTCAGGGATGATCAGGCGTGACGCGCCAACTGCACCAGCGAGAAGCAGGCGCTCGTCGCGCTGGCACTGTTCGATAGCCTCCAATGCGCGCATGGCTGGCAAGACGGCCACGTCTCGACCGTTCACCGCCGACTGCCAACCGAACGAAATCAGCGTAGTCTCTAGGGATGTCAGTCCAGCCGAACCCTGAGCTTTTCTGGTGAACCAGACTGCGCCATGCTTCGTGTCCTGCCGCGTCTCTCTCAGGAGCGCGGCCCCGTCATTCTGGTGTATATTGATGGTAAAATCGGGTTTGGGGGCGAAGATGGTTCCCCGACCGGCGTCAATCCTCAGGGCTGTGCGGGCTTCATCGTATTCTCGGGCCAAGCAGCATCCTGGGCGCGCATAAACCCAGATCGTTTCATTCAACAGCTGAAGGCTTGGCAACTGATAGCTGGCGGGGAAGAGGCAGAGGTTCCCAGCCCTAGAGGGCATCAATGCGCCGCCGGCGCTTCGCTCAAGGAACGGCAAAGCCTGTGACTCTATTGAGCACTGATCATGCCGCACCTTTGCTTCGAGCATTTGGCACGTATTCAACCAGGAGGCGGCAAGCCGCGATCGTACCAGTTCTTTGGCCTGTTGAGCTCTGACAGTCTGCTCGATCTGGTGGATCGTGGGTTTGCTCCCGTATCGTGACGTCACCTTGTTGGCTGATTGAACCGACTTGTTGACCCACCGAACGTTGCCAGGCTCGTAGTTCCCAGTTGCGATAATCCGATCGAGTGAATGGTCGCGGCGTTTAGGCATGCCAACGTCGGTCAAGAATTCGGGGAGCGAGGAGTACAGGAAACGGACACCGTCGCCGCCTTTGCACCTCGCCTTCGCGTTATGGAACGCCTTGCTAGCCTTCTTCTGTGCGTCGGCTTGCGAGAGTTTCTGGCTGACGCTGGTAGAGCCGTTGGTGACTTCGTGGGCTGGCGGCTGGTCATCGCTCGTAGCGGGAAAGCTGACGATGTTGTTGGTGCTGTTCGGCTTTTTGTGGGTCGGCATTCTCTTCTCCTTTGTTTCACTCTCACTAGGGGACGGATGACCCTCATCAGCAGCGAACTCGAAAGTTCGAGCAGGCGCTGTCGATCACTTGTGAGACGCGAGGCCGTGGACGCCGCCAGGTCTTTCCGGCGGCGATGCAACTAGTTGCAGTTCTTGTTTCAATGGCCAGTGAGCACGGCGGCTTCCGGCGTCGTGTTCGGAAGGCTCATGCCTGCCGTCGATGGGGAGACCCTGCCAAGGCTCGCCTGCCCGTTGTTCCGCTTGAGTGCGTGGGCATGCGTTCGTTGCCATTCCACAAGCGCTGCCTGCGCAAAGACCCAACGCCCCCTGGCACTGCGACTAGGCTTCGGAAAATCAGAACATCGACGTCGCATTCGCCATAGCGTGGTGCGAGACACGCCAAGCAGCACTATCGCTTCGGTGACGCCAAGGGTTCTGAGTGAAAACGCTTCACCAGTCGGCGACCGACAATGAACTAGCGATTTCGGACGATTTTCGAGACACCTGCACGGCATGACGGCACTTTCCCTCTGGGTGTGCCCGTCGATATGGAGGGCACACGTGTTGAACACGCATTCTGGACCTCCATGTCCTTTGAGATTGAAACATCGCGCATGAGTCGCCGTCGCGCAAGCCGAAAGGAGCTAGCCCATTGCTCGTAGAGCTGAGCACGCCGCGCGGAAATACCGGCCGTCTGACGTCGCCTCGATCCGGCCACCGATGGCGAGCACTTCCAGAATTTCCTTCACGGTGTCTTTGCGCGCGCCACGGAACTGCTTCGCCAGCGTGTCGGAGGAGTTCGGCTCGTCGAGGGCGCACGCCGCGCCGCACGACATCCAGTACCGTCTCATTCCGCTTGGCCGTTTCTAAGACGGCGATCGCGGTCCTCCACTCTTGTACTTCATACGTTGCCTTCACGTCGGCGAGGATCACGTGGAGCGTAGACACCCGTTCGGCGTGCGCGGTGTCGTGATGGGCCAGATAGGAGACTCACCTCTGATTTTTTACATCAGAACAAAGATGGAACGACGGGCCATATCGTGCTAAGCGAAGTCCGGGCCGAGCCTGTACGAATCAGCGCTAGCGGAGAGCGGGGGCATCGATGGGTGTCGCGGAAGACTTCCAGGCATTTCGGAGGCAGTACCTAATTCCGGACGACGTCGCCGGTAAGATTTCCTACCGCTACCGACGCATCACGTCGCAGCTCAATATCGATTTCTGGGGTTACGATTCGGAGACCGCGCACAGCATATATTCTGGCTCCTACGGACGGGACACAGCGGCGCGAGGGCTCAGCGACCTCGACGTCGTATTTCAACTCCCGTCGGCGCTCTTCGAGCAGTTCAATAGCTACGTGACCAACGGGCAGTCCGCGTTACTGCAGACCGTGAAGCGGTCGATAGATAAGACCTATCCATCCTCTGATTCCTTCGGTGACGGTCAGGTGGTGGTCATCAGATTCACCGACGGCCTCATCTTTGAGGTCCTGCCAGCCTTCCTTCTAACCGGCGGCGGTTATCGTTACCCCAATGCGAACAATGGCGGTAACTGGTACGAATGCGACCCGCAGGCGGAGCGCAATGCCATCAACACTCGGAACGCCAACTGCAACTACAATCTCAAAGAGCTCTGCCGAATGGCGCGCGTCTGGCGCGACTACGTCAGCGCACCCATGAGCGGAATGCTTATCGACACGCTCGCCTACCAATTCATTGAGACCTGGGAGCATCGCCAGAAGTCGTTTCTCTACTACGACTACATGTGCCGGGATTTCTTCGGGTTCCTCGCCCGGCAAACGCAGTCGCAAAACTACTGGAAAGCGCCCGGGAGCGGTTCGTACGTGTGGCGTAAGGGCATATTTGAAAACAAGGCGCGCAGCGCAGAACTTCGGTGCTTAGAAGCCATCGTATATGCGGGCCAGGGCAAAGAGTGGTCCAGCCGACAGAAATGGAGAGAAATCTTTGGCACGCAGTATCCAGGCTGACACCGAGTGGTACGCCTTCGAGTCTCAGATTCGCGAGCTGTATGGTCGCGTCGCCTATACGCATAAGACCCACGAGAAGATGGCGGAGCGAAAGGCCGCTCTTCAGCATAGTATCAAGCTGATTCAGATTGTCCTGTCGGCCATCTCGGCGACTGGCGCGGTCAGCGTGCTCGTGACCGATGCTGCCTGGGCAAAGGTGGTTACCGTGCTATTCGCGACAGCGACGCTAGTCGTGTCGGCCTACGTCAAAGACCTGGACCCCGGCGCGCTCGCGCAGAAGCACCGCCAGATCGCCGCTGACCTCTGGAATATACGAGAAGCGTACTTGAGCCTTCTCACAGACCTTCGGGACGAAGCCCAGTCGCTCGAAGACTTGAAGGGGCGCCGTGACGATATGCAGAACCGCTTGCACGCACTTTACAAGTCCGCACCACATACGGACGGTGCCGCCTACATGAAGGCGCAGTACGCGTTACAAAAGAACGAGGACCTTACGTTCTCAGAAAAAGAGATTGATGCTTTCCTGCCCAAGCCGCTGAAGCGCGGGAAGTAGGTCGGCGGCTATCGAGCGCCTTCTCGCCGACAGCCTGAGCTGGTTCGTGTCGTAGGCGCCCATCTCTTGATGAACTCGTCAGCATTCATACAGTGTAGTCCGCGCTTGCCTCCTACACGTTTCGCAGGAGCGGCGTCATCGAGCCGACGTGTCGGCAAGAGCCCGATAAACGCTTGCACGACCGATCTTGAGTCGCTTGGCGATGTCCGTAGGCCCGATTCCCTGAGTCTTTAGGGCCTGCACCTCGGCGACGTCGATCTCGCGTTTCCGGCCCTTATATTTTCCCCGGGTCTTCGCCTTTGCGATCCCCTCCAGTTGGCGTTCTCGCCTTAGGTTCGTCTCGAACTCCGCGAAGACGCCGAGCATGTCGAGAAACGCCTTCCCAGCAGCGGTTGAGGTGTCGATCGGCTGTTCGGTTGCCTGCAACTTCGCACCCCTTGCAGCTAATTGCAGCACGATCTGCTGCAGGTCGGCGATTGAGCGCGCCAGCCGGTCAATCCTGGTGACAACCAGAGTGTCGCCAGCGCGGATGAAGTCCATGATGGATGCGAGCTCTGCTCGACCGACCGTCGTCGTGCCGCTAACTTTTTCCTGTCGGATGATCTCGCAGCCGGCCCTTTTCAGAGCCTCGAGCTGAAGGGATGTGTCCTGGTCGTTTGTGCTGACCCGCGCGTACCCGATCTTGGCCATCCGCTCATCCCGTGTCTCAATTGGCTCTAGAGTATCATGACACGTTGTCTCAAAATGTCCAGAACTATTCAATTGAGACACGCAAAATGTCTCAGGCGGCTGACTCAAAAGGCTATACTCAACTGAGGCAACGAAGGCGTGCGGCCTGCGTGGCCGATGGTCGCCGTGATCGGAACGAATCTACAAGTCGATCAGAACCGCACATGCTGCTGCTAATTCTCGAACCTTCAAGTTGTCAGCCGCTGACGTAGCCGTCGCTTCGTCAATGCAGATTTGCAGGTTCAAGGCGAAAGGCCTTAGGCGATCCATCGAGCCCAAAGCCAAGACGCGCTCTTCACCCATCATGGCGGAGGCGAAGTCCGCCGCTGTAGCCAGCCGATTTTGAGCCGACGCTATGCGCCACGAAGACCCCGTCGCATCGTGCAACGCTCCCCCAGCATACCATTCTGCCGATCCGTACGCGTTCCGTGCCGATGAATTGGCTTCCCGAGCCGAGGCTGCTTCGCGCCGGGCCTTCTCCGCCTCGGCGCGCTGGGCGGTCTCGATCTGAAAAGCAGCCGGATCAAGCACTTGCAACTCTCCCATCCACTTGCTGTCGGATCGCGTTGCCTTCAGTCTTCGCAGGTAGGTGGCGGGATCGGTTTCACGCAGCGCAGCCATCTCAGCATCCGCCCGTGCGTTCGCTGCTACCGCATCCTCGTATCCGGCTCTCATACCGATTCCCAGCGTCCCCCCCGCGACGAGACAGATCGCTATCCAGGCCAAGCCAATTCCTCTGCCGGCACCAAAGCGCAGAAAACCGACGCGGCCCGTTAGGCGCACGACGACGACGAGAAGAATTAGCGCTCCAATGACAATACCGGGAAGCGCCGCAAAGAAGGCGAACAAGGCTCCAGCTACTAGGCCGCCGGTGATCCACGGAGAGGCTCCGCCAGCCGGCTTTCCTTGTGTTGCGCTTTTCATCCCACCCCCGACCTTGAATTCAGCGCTGGACCGTCACCAAAGGCTTGCATGGTCTGCGCGAGCCGAAAAACCCAAATTCGTATATTCCAAGGCGGCATATAGCTGCAATCCCGCACTCCGGCGGGACCCATGCCTCGTTCTCAGTTTACCGATGCATATCGCGGCCTGCTGGCCCTGCTCGTCGAGGCGAGGGAGGCAGCGGGGCTCACCCAGGTCGAGCTGGCCTTGGCGCTCCGTAAGCCACAAGCATTCGTATCCAAGGTAGAACGCGGCGTGAGGCGGATCGACATCATCGAGTTCTGTGTCATTGCCCGAGCGATCGGGATTGACCCGGTGGAGCTTCTCAGGCGGGTTCTGCCGTCGATCCCGAAGCGGCTGGAAATTTGAAAGCCAGGCAGTGTTCATTCGGCAGCAGCAGCTCTGACGCCTCAAGTGCGGCCGCATGCGCGGGTGTGGCTCTCCGTCTCACCGGACGGCGCGGGGGATTGTTGCCTACGGCCGGAACTCCCCGTCTGCAGTCAGTCAGGCATCACATGACGTACGGCGGTGCTTGGCCCATTTCGGTCGCTCGGTTGCGGCACGTGGAAAGTTAAGCGAACCTGCAATAATGCAGAAGGAGCTCGAGTGGAGCGACCTTTTTGTGCTGAACACGCGTCTCGGTTCAGTGCCTTTGTGGGAGGCCAGTTTGTGGGCGAAAGTCAAATACGTCTTCTCCTGGGATAAAACGCTACAGCTCGCTGCTGCTGGTCAGCAGTCGGATGCGCTTGCCGTGTTGGATTCGCTTGAACCGCGCTTCGCCAAAGACCTAGAAGTTCGAATCCTCCGAATGTCGTTGCTGTGGCAACTGGACAGATTCAACTCTGTCGTTGAATCAGGTCCTGAAATTCTGCTCGCGATTAAGGCGGATAGGCGATTGCGGCTGGTCGACAAGACGTACCTGTACGCCTTTGTGCGAACTTTGACGGAATCTGCAGACGCGGCACGTCGTGGCTTGCCACACGAAATCTACGATCGAACGAAAACTAATTGGAATGAAATTGCGCTGGGCAAGGTCTCCAAGCATCTGAAAATGAACTATCCGCTTCGTGTTCATCCTTTGTGGAAGGACGTCTGAATTGGCGTCAGCGCGTTGGTTCGTTGCTTCGGGAGTGACCGCTTCCGGCGAGAACGTCCGTCGCAAATGGCGGTCCAAGCGGCGGGTGCTGGCCCAAAGTTGCCGCTCGGGTAGCGCTCTAACGCCCCGGCAGTCGGAGCTGGGTGGCGACCAGCTTTTCCAGTTCCGCCATCAGCCTGAGCTGAAGCTTGTTCGTCTCTTCGATCATTTGTCTGCGAGAGTAGTTCCCGGCAACTACCTCGCCTGTGACTTGAAGACCGGTAGGGCGATGCGTCAGCGTCAGCTGGGTGTTCCGGACCTGTCGTGCTCGCGACGAGCGCGGACCAGAGCGTGATCCGGAGGCACCCGACATGCTGCCGATTACCACATCTTCCGCTTGCAGCCTGAACGGCGGTTTCATCAGAGGTTCGCTAAGCTGCGTCGGCGTCTACAACTAGACGAACTCGACCCAAGTGTCTTTACACCTTGTCGAGCGAAGTGTCGCCTTCCGGCGAGATTGAGCCTGTCGTTTAGGGCAGAGTGTGAGGCTTGATTTGGCCCAGAAGCGACACTCGATCCGACGCTTACTGCCGTTCCAAGCGCACACTGGTGTCCCGGTCTCCGAAGCCTCGACCCGACGGTTGCGCTCGCCGCCGGGCGACTCGAGCCGTCTGCTCTACCTGTCCCGTTCAGAAAGATCGAAGACCAGCAAGCTTTTCATCGCAACGACGAAAGCTGTGACTAATCAATTGGCCGTCAGGCAGAAGCACATCCACTGCTTCGAAGAAAATTATGCCTTCTGTCGCTGAATAGATGTAAACTATGCTCCCCCGACCGAAAACTGATGCATCGACGTCGCTAAACTTGCCTTTGACGTACCAAAGATTGTCGTCAGCAGAAATCTGCTCGAAAAAAAACTCTACATCTTCGACCCTCTTAGTTCCTGCTGTTGGAGGGGCTCCAATTGAAGGCAGAAAGATCGGATAGGGAGAAGTTATAGCATGCCCATCAGGCAGTTCGATCGGGGTATACTGCATCAGCAAGTCGCTGCCGCCTATCTCATCCGAACTTACAAAGAACACTCGCTTATTAGTTTCGCTTGTGTTCGTCGACGAGCTGTCGAATTGGCAATATTCCACTGTTCGCGCATCGTGCCCCTCACACGCCGAAAGGTACATGGCGGTGCAGGCGACGACGGTGAGTTGGCGACATTTCAGCATCCGGCAAACCCTCCCATCGCGATTTTTTTGCCCTTCCCCGAGGATGTCGTCAAAGGCAGATGTCGGCGAGGAACGTGCATTCATAACCTTGGGGCCATCCGGCCGGAATGCTGCGGAAAGCCGACATCGACATCCGCGCGTCCAGGCTCGGTTGCCGAGTCGGTGCAAGATCGGGGTCACCTTTCGGAAGCCGTCGCATGAAGCTTCGGCTCGTACCCACCTACCAGCGCCTCGATCGACAACCGCGGCGTAAGTCGTTCAACGGGACGCGTTGGAAAGAACTCCAAGGGCTTATAGCCGTTGAACGACCAACGTTGAACACCGGCCGCTCTGACTAGGTAGGCATTCCCCGCATATGCGATCATAGCTCCTGGCGGCAGTTTTTGGGCTTCGACCCTCTCGCGCTGATTGTGTCGGATGGCGCGGACCATTTCGAGGTGGATCGACATATTGATCCTTGGCGCGTCAGGAAGCCCCCCTGCAACTCGTTCGATGGCGGCGCAATACAACTTGGTATCGGCGCGCCGGCACTCGAAACACGGTCGATGGCCAGCAGCGAGTGCAGTCGCTTCGTCCAGAAAGAACAAGTGGGTGTACTCGCCGGGTGTCATCACCGTGCGGCGACGATCCTTGAAGTCCAGCAAACAGGTGACCCACGTTGTGCTTCGCCAGGTCCGTGAAGTCAGTTGCCCATTATCTCCGTGGAGAATTCCGCGATTACCGGTGAACATTCCGCGTGAAGGCTGAGCGACGATCCGGGAGAATGGGTCTACTCGATTTTGCCGGGGACTTCCGGGCTGTCTCATACATTAAAAATTGCAAATTGGGGGCAAATTGCAAGTAATTGCACGAGCCGGGGAACAATTTTTGTACGAGGCGGCGCAGAATTTTCGTGGAGCTTCAGTGCCTTCATTCAGAGCACGTGCACGGCTAAGCGCGCGAACAATTCTCGTGGGATACTTACACCGCAGTCACTTCGTCGGCGGCAATGCATCCAGATAGGAAACGCGGTCAATGGCGGTTTGCCGTACCTTGAGCGACACGGCCGTCCCATAGCCACTCGTGACGTCGCCGCCTTCGTGACCAACGATCGTCTTGATCACATATGACGGCTCGGAGTTCTCTCGCAGCGCGTCGATAAACCTGTGCCGGAACGAGTGGAAAACGAGGCCGGGGCGGTAGAGCCCTATCTTCCTGGTCTGACGCCCA
>Ga0075154_10000586_pt1 | contig 29803 bp, 18 predicted proteins | sample JI71714BDNA_FD_70965 | JGI IMG/M metagenome (GOLD analysis project Ga0075154, IMG submission 70965) | Wastewater effluent complex algal communities from Wisconsin, to seasonally profile nutrient transformation and Carbon sequestration -... | ecosystem: Engineered > WWTP > Effluent > Algae...
CCCGGGTTTACGGTTCCGTAGGTAATGTCATACACGTGGGTCACCATGTCGTCGCGGTGCTCATCGTCAGTAATAAAGGTGCGTAGTTTTACGTCCTTTATCGCTAATTTTTCCACCCTTGGGCGTTCACCCAAAATACGCACCAGCTCGGCGGTATCGGCATTTGCGCCCAGAGCGGTTATTTTCTTTGCCTTCAGTTCATTCAGGTAATCTTCAACCCCTTTCAGCATGCCGTAAAACGAAGTTTCGGCCGTGTTCGGAATAAACGAAAACACCGTATGGTCCAGGTCATGTTCAATCTTTTTCAAAATCTGGGGAACCACCAGGTTGCCCAGCTGTTTACGCTCGCTGTATATTTCGCTGTCGCTTCCCCGCGAAAAATAAATCCGTTCAAAAGAGCAGGCCTTGCGTTCGGCCGCCGGCAAAATTTCCGAAATATTTATTTTGCCGCTTTTCTTCACCGTAAACGCATGGCCCGGAGGCAGCTCGTGTATGGTTTCGTAGGCCACGTTAAAAACAGTTTGTATCACGGCACGTTCCGAACATACTACCGCAATTTCGTCATCGTGGTAATAATACGCCGGCCGTATGCCGTTGGGGTCACGCAGCACAAAACCGTCGCCGTGGCCCATCAGGCCCGACATTACGTAACCCCCGTCAAAGCGGTCCGTGGCTTTTTTCAGTATCGCCTCCACATCTAAGCTTTCCGCAATCATTTCCACGGCTTCCTTGCGTTCATGGCCCGCATCCCTGAACTTGCGGTACAGCACTTCATTTTCCTTATCCAAAAAGTGCCCAATTTTTTCCATCACCGTCACCGTGTCGGCCTTCTCCTTCGGATGCTGCCCCAGTTCAATCAGCTCATCAAAAAGCTCATCCACATTGGTCAGGTTAAAGTTTCCGGCCACAATCAGGTTTTGGGTCATGCGGTTGTTCTGCCGCAAAAACGGGTGGCAGCTTTCAATGCTGTTCCGTCCGTAGGTGCCGTAGCGCAGGTGACCCAGAAAAAGTTCGCCGGCAAAAGGCACTTCCCGTTTCAGTTTGGCAATATCATTCAGTATGTCCTTATCGGCTTTTCGGGCTTCATTCACGCGGCTCGTAATACGCTCAAACAGGTCTTTTATGGGCGCCTGTGCAATGGAGCGCGAGCGGCTTATGAAGCGGTGGCCGGGTTCCGGGTCAAACTTTATGTTGGCAATCCCTGCCCCGTCTTGCCCGCGGTTGTGCTGCTTTTCCATCAGCAGGTACATTTTATTGAGGCCGTAGAGGGGTGTTCCGTATTTCTGACGGTAAAATTCCAGAGGCTTTAAGAGGCGCAGAAAGGCTATCCCGCACTCGTGTTTGATTTTATCGCTCATAGTGTGAATGAAGGGGCAAAGGTACTATTTTTCCGGCTCAAAAACCGGCAAATCAACGGGGTGTTTAAAGTCCGGCATTGGGGCGTGTCCCTCCGGGCCGGGCTGTCCGCTGCAAGTCCTCATTCCGCTTCGCTGCATTGCGGGCTATCCGCTTCCATCCCTCACGCGGGTGTTTGGTTTTATGCGCAACATATTGCCCTTGTAAATTTATTCAACCGTTTCGCCCATGCATGCTTATGAAAACTTAAGACTCTGGCAATCTTTGTATCATTTTATCATAGAAATGAAACACCTATTGAATTTAATTACTATTTGATTGTAGCATTCAGGAATATTATATTCAAGATTTTAACTTAGAATTCGCATTTCAACTCATTGGCAATCATTTTTTTTACAGTTTTTGTTATGTGATTATATTTTCTCATAACTTTGATGTGATAAATGTCCTACCTTTCGGTTTAATCTAACTCTCTAATCATCAAATTTTCTCAGCATGAAACTGCGATTTTCGTTGTTACTAATTCTTTCTTTTCACTTGCAATTTGCAAAAGCTCAGTGCTGGAAATCAATATCTATGGGAGCTTTATCTAGTGCTGGAGTAATGGAAGACGGAAGCCTTTGGGCATGGGGGCGTAATCAAAAAGGTCAGTTGGGAGACGGTTCAAATGTTGATAAATTAATTCCCAAACAAATTGGAACACAAACTAATTGGGCAAAAGTTTCCTGCGGGGCTGAGTTTATGGTTGCTTTGAAGAACGACGGTACAATATGGAGCTGGGGAGCTAATGAAGAAGGGCAATTAGGATTGGGTTCTACCACCAATGTAAATACTCCAACCCAAATAGGAATATCAAATCAATGGATAGATATTTCTGCAGGTGCCCGCCATGTCTTAGCATTAAATACTAACGGAGTTTTATTTTCATGGGGCAGTAATGGCTTTGGACAGTTGGGAGATGGCACAAATATCTATAAGGATATACCTGGAATTGTTCCAAATTTTACCGAATGGGAATCTATTACTGCCGGAGGGGGGCATTCATTAAGCGTCAGAAATCAAGGAACACTTATGTCCTGGGGTTATGGGATTTTTTGGCAGCTTGGCAATGGTTTAGATAATAATTTAAACTTACCTGCTCCTATTGATGTAGCTGCTTGGTTTGAAATGAAAGCAGGATATTACCATTCGGTTTCATTAAAATATTCAGGGCCACAACAAGCTAATCTTTGGGCATGGGGATTCAACAATGTTGGTGAATTAGGAGACGGCACTACCACCCGGCGAGATATCCCTGTGCAAATAGGAACCGATGACTCATGGATAAAATTAGGGTGCACTATAAAAAGTACGTACGGAATTAAAGCAGATAATAGCCTCTGGGCATGGGGATTGAATACTTACGGACAGTTAGGAGACGGTACAAATCTAAATATCTCATTACCTCTAAAATTAACCGGCGACGATTGGCAATCTATCGGCACAAGTACAGTCTCAGAACACATGATAGCATCCAAATTGGATGGCAGCCTTTGGGCTTGGGGGAAAAATGATTATGGACAATTAGGGGACGGTACGACTAATGATTCAAATATTCCAAAACTAATTTTTCCTTGTAACTTGAAGATTGAAGATTTCAACGAAAAAAGCATTACTATATTTCCAAATCCCGGTATGGATTGGATTCAAATAAGCGGGATTGATGATTTGCAAATTCAAGAATTAAATATTACCGATATCAAAGGAAAAACGATAGCGCTTACAATGGAAAATTCAAATACAATCAATATTCAGCATCTGATTCCGGGATTATATTTTATTCATATAAAAAGCAATCAGCAAACCTTACATTCAAAATTTATAAAACAATAATTTCTTTTGTAATACATCTCCACCAAATATAATTATCATGAAACTACGATTACTTTTTTCCCTGATATTAATTTTAACGATTCAAATGCCAAAAGCGCAATGCTGGAAGTCGGTCTCGGGCGGATATGCGCACAGCGCAGGAATAAAGGAAGACGGTACTTTGTGGACATGGGGCGATAATAAATATGGTCAATTAGGCAATGGAACAGTTCTCACTGAATTATATCCAACACAAGTCGGCACGGAAACCAACTGGGCGAAAGTTTCATGTGGTGGATTATTTGTTGTTGCTATGAAAAATGACGGCAGCATTTGGTCTTGGGGATGGAATGCGACAGGCGAACTGGGATTAGGAACAACAACAGACAGCATAACCATTCCTACCCAAATAGGCACCTCTACAAATTGGGTTGATGTGGCGGCCGGTTGGGCTCATGTATTGGCATTAGATGGAAATGGAAGCATATGGTCATGGGGATATAATAGCTTCGGATCACTTGGAAATGGAACAACCACCAGTACAAATTCTCCAGCTTTATTGAGCCTTGTTAGTGATTGGGAATATATTGTAGCAGGTTCTGACCATTCCTTAGGAATTAGGGGACAAGGATTACTTTTGTCCTGGGGACGGGGTGATGTAGGTCAATTAGGTATAGGATCAACCCCATTCTGGATGGTAAATCCACAAGAAATTAGCAGTGATACGTGGTTTGAAGTAAATGCTGGAAATTCACATTGCGCATCACTAAAATATGCCGGGCCTCAGCAAGCCACCCTTTGGACATGGGGTCAAAATAATAAAGGACAACTTGGTGACGGAACGAATACGGACAAGAATACACCGATACAAATCGGAATCGGAGACGATTGGGCTAAGCTTCAATGTAATTATTCAAGTACATACGCTATTAAAGCGGATGGAAGTTTATGGTCGTGGGGAGAAAATGATGGCGGACAATTAGGGAGCTCCTCTTTTGATTTAAATACACCTGCGCAAGTTGGAAATGCCAATATCTGGCAGGATATCTATAGCGTAAAAGGTAAATACATGTTAGCTACCAAAACAGATGGCAGTCTGTGGGCATGGGGAAAGAATGATGATGGCCAACTTGGAAATGGAACCACAAGCAATTCAAACATACCCGTGCTCATTATGTCTTGCCTACTTGGTTTAGAAGATAATGGCATCCAAAACGTATCCATTTTCCCAAATCCTGCAACAGATTGGTTACAATTAAAAGGAACTCAAGACATAGAAATACAAGAATTATATATTACTGATATCAAAGGACAGCAAGTAGCGTTCGCAAAAGAAAACGCAGATAGAATAAATATTGAACATTTAAATGCTGGTATATATTTTATTCATATTGCAACTCAAAGCAGTTTTATTCAATTAAAATTTGTAAAAATCTAAATCTCAGTTTATCGATTTTTCTCGTCTCATTTGTATAATTACGGGCTTGGTTTTGTAATGCAAAGCAAGCGCCCAAGTTTCTCCAAACCCACTAAAATCAGCCACCTGAAGAAATATGTTGCCAAACCCCGAAAATTCCGTACCTTTGCCGCCCCAAACGTTGAGTACTTTATATGATGGATTTACAAGCATCCGCTTCACTCAGCCTCATGCCGCACGAATGTATTCCCGGAAAGATCGCTTTCCGCAGTCCTTCCAATATTGCCCTGGTAAAATACTGGGGTAAACGCGAGGTGCAGATTCCCATGAATCCCTCGGTGAGTTTCACACTCTCCGCATGCCACACCGAAACGGTACTGGAATACGCCTATTCCGATACCGGAAAAGTACAGGTCGATTTCTATTTTGAACAGAAAGCCAATCCGGCTTTTGCCGCCAAAATCGAAAAATTCCTGGAAAGCATCGCCGATGCACATCCCTATCTGCGCCAGCTCAAACTGAGTATCCACTCCCACAATACCTTTCCGCATTCAGCCGGCATTGCCTCTTCGGCCTCGGCCATGAGCGCACTCTGCCTCTGTATCTGCGAAATGGAAAAAGAACTGTTCGGAACCCTTCAAACGCCTGAGGAATTTGGTCAAAAAGCCTCTTACCTCTCACGCCTGGCCTCCGGTAGCGCATGCCGCTCGGTGTACGGCGGACTGGTGAGCTGGGGCAAGGTAAACGCTCCGGGTTACGAATACACTTCGGACCTTTACGGCTCTCCGCTTAGGGAAGGTATTCATCCGGAATTCTTTACCTACCGCGATACGGTCATCATTTGCGATCCGGGCGAAAAAAGCGTGTCGAGCCGGGCCGGCCATGCACTCATGAACACCAATCCATTTGCCCAGAGCCGAATTGAACAGGCCAACCGTAACATCGTGGATTTGTTCAATGCCATGAAAACCAACGACTTCGACACCTTCTGCAAGATTGTGGAAACCGAGGCCCTCACCTTACATGCCATGATGATGACCAGCGATCCGTATTTCATCCTCATGCGGCCCAAAACCCTCGAGTTTATCGAGAAAATTTGGGAATTTCGTAAACAAACCGGCACCAAGCTCTGTTTTACGCTCGATGCCGGACCCAATATACACCTGCTTTATCCGCAGGCTGAAGCAGAAAAAGTGGAAAAGTTTTTGGAAACTGAAATTTCCGTATCTTTGCCCCCGAATTCCCTCATTAGGGACTTTGTCGGAACAGGCCCCGTGCGCACGAACTCATTAACTTAAACAAAGTGGCCAAAAAGTTCTTCAAGTCAAAAATCCTTCTCTTCGGAGAATACAGCATCATCCATGATTCCATGGGTCTGACCATTCCATTTGATTTTTTCAAAGGAAAACTCACCTTCAAAACCCGCAGTCTGAGCGCAGAGGATGCCAAAGAATCCAATCGCCATCTTCGGGAATACGCCATTTTTCTGCGTAAACTGGTTGAAAGCGGAGAACTTAAATTTAAGTTCGACATTGATGCCCTTGACCGCGACATTGAAAAAGGTTTACTCTTTGATTCTACCATCCCGCAAGGCTTTGGCGTGGGAAGTTCGGGTGCCCTTGTGGCTGCCCTGTACGACCGCTATGCTTTCGATAAAATATTCAACGAAGAAAATCCATCGGGCGACCAAATCATTGAGTTGAAAAGCCATTTCGCCCAGATGGAATGTTACTTCCACGGTACCAGCTCGGGTATTGACCCGCTTATCTGTTACCTGCAGGAGCCTTTGCTCATCAAAAGCAAAACTTCTATCGATGCTGTGGGTATGCCTGCCGGCGGATCGGCCGATGCCAACCGCGGAATTTTTCTCATCAATACCGGAAACCCGGGCAAAACACAGCCCATGGTAAACATTTTCCTCGACAAATGCCGCGAAGATGGCTTTGTTAGCCTGGTGCGCAAGGAAATGATTCCGTTTAACAACAACTGCATCAAAGCCTTCCTGAAAGGTGAGGTGAAAGAACTGCTCAGCAACGTAAAAGAACTTTCAAAATTCCTGTTGGAATACCTAAACCCTATGATTCCGGAGAAATACCAGCGTATCTGGCAGCAAGGAATCGATTCTGAAACATATTACCTTAAACTCTGCGGTTCGGGCGGAGGCGGTTACCTGCTGGGCTTCACCGAAGACCTGGAAAAAACCCGTAAGGAGCTTAAAGATGTTCAGATTGAGGTGATTCACCGTTTCTAACAATTTTACACATACAACATTAACGGCCGAACATATGTTTGGCCGTTTTTTATTGAATAAATATCCAAGACCAGTTTACAGCAGCATCGAGTCTTTGGTCTACTATTCACGGAAAACTAATTTGCAGAATATTTTTCAATTCTAAAAATAAGTTAAAAAATAAGTCGTTTAGTATCGAAATCAAACATTCATGAAAAAACTAAGCATCCTTCCTTTCCTTGTTATTTCCTTGGTATTTCAAGGTTGTAAAAAAGACCAAAAATCAGATTCAGATAATATTGAAGCCTATTTACAAAGCCTAGGGCCGGCACCCCAGCAATTCACATTTCAAACGACATTGGGTAGTACATTGGTTGGCGAAAAGGGCACGAGACTCGTACTGACCCCCAATACGTTCCTTTTTAAAGATGACCAAAGTCAAGCATCAGGTACCGTTCAGGTTGATTTAATTGAACTTTCAGACAAAGCTGATGTAATGATGTGGAACAAACCTACCCGTTCCGATAATAACCTTTTGGTTTCCGGCGGTGTTGCCTATGTGTATATGAGTCAAAACGGGCGGGAAGTAATCAGTACCGATTCACGAATTCAGTTTGTTTCAGAAGATAACACGAATGATATGCAGGCATTTGGCTGGAATGAAAATGAACAGAGTTGGTATTTGTATGAAGACAGTTTATTTAACCCCATACCAGAAGGCGATAACATCGTTATGTATAACTTTCCATTACCATCAAATTATAACTGGATTAATTGTGACTTTTTTTATAATTATAATGGTTCAAATTTTACATCCATAACGGTAGATGTAACTGATTCACACCCTGAAAACGAGATTCCAATTTCTACGGCTGTATATTTGGTTTTCACCAATCAGTTTTCTGTAATCCGCATGCCGCCAGATCAAGGCAAGGACCGATTTAAACAAAACTTTATACCTCCTGGTTTGCCCTATCGATTGGTGGCAGTCAGCGTTAAAGACTATAAAATTAAAGCCGCCGCATCTGGCAACCTGATTACAAACTCTAATTTAGAGGTATATAACTTAAAGCCCAAAGCCACAACTCAAAAAGCCATGATTGAATTATTGGAAAGTATGTAAATCTTTAAACGTAATCATTTTAATGCTAATACACGTATATTGTCCATATTAAGTGTGTTAGCACCTCGTTAAAAAGAAACGGGCAATTGATTTTGTCCTTTTCTTTGATGTAATGGTGCTCTTCTGGGTCATACTCTCCTTCTGCATTTCAATCCCAAACGGTTCGGAAACGGAACACCCCGTTTTTAAACCCGAAAGCCATACGGTAGATTACGGCCGGGTTGATTCGGCATCCAATACCAAACGGGAACTTCATTTTACCAATGCCGGACAGGCTCCCCTGCTCATTACCACCATAAAATCCTCTTGCGGATGCATGTATGCCATCTGGCCAAAAGAACCCATCCCTGCTGGTGGAAAGAATAAAATTACGGTAGTTTATGACACCCGGCGAATGGGTCCGTTTAACAAAACCCTCACGGTTGTAACCAATGAACCGCAGGCCAATGGGAACAATTTCCACATCATACGGGTTATAGGACGGGTTGGCTCAGCAAAATAGGCCGCAGCCCATCCATTAATACTGACAGAATTACTTACTTTTGCAGCCTTAAATACATTTTGCATCATGCATCACGAATTATCAGACCAGGAACAGGTACGCCGTCAGGCACTTACAGAATTGCGGAATTTGGGCATTGACCCTTATCCTGCCCCGCTTTATCCCGTAAATACCGATTCGCTGAAGATAAAACGTGAGTTTGATGCGGAAACCAATCCCATGCCGGATGTATGCATAGCCGGCCGCCTCATGAGCATACGCATTATGGGGAATGCCTCTTTTGCCGTGCTCAAAGACGGCGAAGGCGAAATTCAGGTTTATATTGCCCGCGATGCCATTGCACCCGGCGAAGACAAAACGCTGTACAACACGGTTTTCAAAAAACTCATTCACCTAGGCGATTTGGTGGGCGTAAAAGGGTATGTGTTTAAAACCAAAACGGGCGAAACCTCGGTTCACGTAAGCGAATTTACCCTGCTGGCAAAATCCTTACGCCCGCTGCCCGTCGTAAAAAAAGACGATGCGGGCAATATTTACGATGCCTTCACCGATCCCGAAAAACGGTTCCGTCAGCGTTATGTTGACCTAATCGTAAACGAGGGAGTGAAAGAAACCTTCGTGAAACGAAGCAAAATGATCAATGCCATCCGCGATTTTCTGAATGAAAACGGTGCCCTGGAAGTGGATACACCCGTTTTACAGAACATTCCGGGCGGCGCGGCGGCACGTCCATTCATTACGCACCACAATGCCCTCGACATTCCGTTTTACCTGCGTATTGCCAATGAGCTTTACCTGAAAAGACTAATCGTGGGCGGTTTTGACTGGGTGTATGAATTTTCGAGAAACTTCCGAAACGAAGGAATGGACCGCACACACAACCCGGAATTTACCGTGCTGGAATTTTACGTAGCCTACAAAGACTACTATTGGATGATGGAAACGACCGAGAAACTGCTCGAAAAAGTAGCGCTCGCCACCAATAACAGCACCGAACTTACCGTAGGCGATAAAAACATCAGCTTTAAAGCACCTTACCCGAGGGTTTCCATTTATGATGCCATTAAAGAACATACCGGTTTTGATGTGAGCAACATGAATGAACAAGAATTACGCGAGGTTTGCAAAAAACTGCACATCGAGGTGAACGAAACCATGGGACACGGCAAACTGATTGATGAAATTTTTGGCGAAAAATGTGAGAAAAACTACATACAGCCCACATTCATCATTGATTACCCGGTAGAAATGAGTCCGCTCACCAAAAAACACCGCAATAAAGCCGGATTGGTTGAGCGTTTTGAGCTTATGGTAAACGGCAAAGAAATTGCGAATGCATACACGGAGCTCAACGACCCCATAGATCAGTTGGAACGTTTTGAGGAGCAGGTTCGTTTAGGTGAAAAAGGCGATGATGAAGCCATGTTTATTGACCATGATTTTGTGCGTTCGCTTGAATACGGTATGCCGCCAACCTCCGGTATCGGTATCGGTATCGACCGCCTGGCCATGTTAATGACCAATCAGGTATCCATACAAGAAGTCCTCTTCTTCCCTCAAATGAGGCCTGAATAGGACTCATTCACGAGCTCCATAAAAAAAATAAAAAAGGCGAGCTAAATGCGACCTGAATAGGGAGCATTTGAAGCCAAGCTAGAAAAGTTACAATTAAATCATAAAACAAAACAGCCCGGTTACTGAAACCAGGCTGTTTTGCTTACTATCGACCATGAAAACTGATTATTCTAAATCTTCAATTTTACCTTCGGGAGTTATATAGAAACCCAAGGTCTTTTTCTCAATTTTGCCGGCATTATTATCCACTTCTTCACCGGTCATTTTAAAATCGGCAGCAATCGTTGTATTTCGCGAAATAACCTGATTGTTAAGACGGGCATCATAACAATAAAGCTCTTCCTCATCTATATACTCGCCATTGGCATCATAAACGTACAACATAGCGGCATAATATTTTACCCCATTTTTAAAATCAATTTTATATACAACCAGCAAACCCGTTTTATTTCCACCAATTACAAATTTTCCGATTGGTTTGGCTATTTGCTCAACAGAATAAACTTCATCATATTGTTCAATGCCTTCTAACAGATACTCAGATCCATTTACTTTACTAAGAAATTTTTGTTCGTTAAAGGCCTTGTCAACCGATTCCTGATTTACCGAAAACGGTACTTTAATATCCGGAAACTCAGCCAAAAACTCTTTAAAATTTTGAGAAAACAAAGCCGGCACCGATGCGGCTAAAAAGAATAAAACAGCTATACTTTTTTTCATTTTAGAATATATTTATCCAAAAATGAAAAAAGAAGGTCAACAACTTACCGATTTTTCACCAGTAGGCGCTTTCGCTTCAGGAAAAACAAATTCCATTTAACCAAATCATTTACTCATATGAAGGGTGAGCTTATAATGTTCTCCCGGTGTACCGGCATAGCTAATGGTAAATACCTCCAGTTTCCGTGCGGTTGATTTGGTAATGGTATAGGCAATATCACAGCCAATTCCCTCGCACAAGGCATTGTATACAATCCAACGTGAAGCTTCATCATCAATTTGTCCGCTACCCGCCAGTTCGCTTGTGCCTGCCTGGGTTTCAATTGAGCCGGTGAATTCCAGTTCCTTGTTGTATTTTTGGTCGGGAAACGGATTGGTAAATGTTATATAACCCGCGTTTTCCTTTTTATATAACACTTCCGTGCCGGACTGTTTGATTAAATCACGCTGGTACAAATCAACATTCCATGTTCCCAGAAACCGGTTCCGCATAATTTTGTCTTTCCCGCAGGAGAAAAAGGAGAGCGAAACGAGTAAAAATAAGATGTATATACCCTTGTTTTTCATGTATTTTACTTTTTACCAAATGGAATCATGAATTCTAAATTTAACTGGATAAGTAAGCCGTTATAATTATTGGCATTTATTCCATTTTCCTGATTTGAGCCATCTACATCAGCAATAAATTCGCCAAAATCGAGCGGAAAATCATGTGAACGGTATCGCCAGGCACTATAATCCGTTAAATACAACGGTGTTTTAAGAAAAGGCAAGGTATATAAAACCCTTCCCGTAAGAAAAAAGTTCCAAACCCTTCCACCCACAGAAATACCCGGGGCAAATGCATTGGTGGTTCCCGTGTATATGCCGTTGATATCATATTCGCCGCCTATGCTTTTGGTTCCGTCTTGGTAAACCGTAGCCGAACGGAGGCTTGTTTTGCGCAATACAAAATCAAAACAGGCATTGATAAAAACGGCCCCTTTAATGCCCACGCCCGTTTCCAGAAAAATCTGATGATCCCGCATTTTATGGGCAAACTCCATTCCCAAACCATTGGCAAAAGTGGCAGAATTACGGTTAAACGTTGAAGCAAATGCATACCCGCCAAAAAACGAAAACGTGGTACGCTCACGGTTTAGGTACCGGTAGCCGCCACCCACATTGTATCCATGCGATTGAATCATTTTATATTCAGAAAGCGGTGAAGGAATGACACCCTGATAATAGGTATTAAAACTGCTTACGAAACGGTTCAGATCGGCCGTTTTGGTGCCCGAAGCCTGGTAACCACCCAGAACAACCAAACCACCATGCTGTGCCTGCCCATTTAAACAGAGTAAAAACAAAACACAAGCAATAAAAACATTTTTCATGCTCAATAAATTTGAATCAAAAATAGCTATACGGGTATAAAGAACCGATGATACAAATGCACTATTCTAAATTGGGCCAACTTTTTTCAGATTGGATGCGTATGTATCAATTTTAGTACATTTACAAGTTAAGGCGTTTATAGCGGTGTATGAAAAAACAGGTTTGGGTGTTCTGGTTATTGATGTTTTTGCCCTTGGCGGCGAAAGCGCAATTTCCCACATCCGCAAGAAACCTTGAACTGGCCATTAGCGATACCTTGCGCTTAGATTCCTTGAGTATCCAATCTGAAACGTTTAGGCTCAACCTTACGGATGGCAGCACCATCTCTTCGGATTACTATCGTTTATACCCACTGGAAGGTTTTGCCGTGCTCAATCAAACCAAACTCAAAGCCGATTTCCCAAACGCAAATTCATTGAAAGCAACGTTTAAAGTGTATCCGTTCCGGTTTGGGAGTAAACTTCAGAATAAAAGCATCCCTGAAAAACGAGCCGGCATCCCAATCGACAGTTTGTACGTATGGACCTTTGATTATGGGAAAGACACGGCGAATACATCGATTTTCCAGTTTGACGGATTAGATAAAAACGGAAGCCTTTCGCGCGGAATCAGCTTCGGAAACAACCGTGATCTGGCCGTGAACTCCTCATTTAACCTGCAATTATCCGGATACCTGGCCGACAGCATTTCCATACGGGCCGCCATAACCGACGAAAACATTCCGGTTCAGCCCGACGGCAGCACCTACCGTTTGCAAGATTTTGATAAAGTGTTTATTGAAATCGGATACCGGCAGCACAAACTCATTGCCGGCGATTTTTATGTAACCAGGCCTTCATCCTACTTTTTAAATGTGTACAAAAAAGCACAGGGTTTGCAAGTTCAAACTTCATTTGCCAATACAGCTATTTTTAAAACGGGTAAACCTAAGGGTGAAATAAGGGCACAGGCCTCAGGCGCCATTTCGAGGGGAAAGTTTGCCGTAAACCGTTTCAACGGAATTGAAGGTAACCAAGGTCCATACCGGCTTACAGGAAATGAGGGCGAAACATTCATTACCATTTTATCGGGAACGGAACGGGTTTATATTGACGGAGTTTTGCTGAAACGCGGAAGAGAAAACGATTATGTTATTGACTATAACACGGCTGAACTAAGCTTCACACCCAAACAACAAATTACTAAAGACAGAAGAATAACGGTAGAATTTGAATATGCAGATAGAAATTACGGACGCCTATTATATCACATCAACAACGAATGGGATTTAGGCCGGTTTAAATACAAACTCAATATCTTCTCGGAGCAAGACTTAAAAAACCAACCGCTACAGCAAACGCTGACTGACGGTCAAAAGCTACTGCTGGCCAATGTTGGCGATAGTCTGAACCAAGCCGTGGTGCCCTCCGCCTTATATACCGATTTCAATCCAGACGAAATTCTGTATGCCAAAAAAGACACATTAATAAACGGTATTTCAGATACCATTTTTGTATATAGTACAAACCCCGACAGTGCGAGATGGCGGGTAAGTTTTGGATTTGTAGGAGCCGGAAATGGCAGATATAACCAAATACAAAGTACGGCCAACGGACGGGTTTTTCGATACGTTGGACAGGGAAACGGAACCTACGAACCTTCGGCCAGACTTGCCGCGCCCCAAGCCCAACGCATGATTACGTTTGGCACTGAAATTAATCTGGGAAAGGGAATTATTGCCGAGGCAGAAATGGCCTACAGTTATAACGATGTAAATACATTTTCTGATAAGGAAAATGCTGATAATAATGGATATGCTTTCCGTGTAAATTTAAGTCAGAATAAGGCTTTCGGAAGAGTAATCAATAAAAAACCGGTCAACAATTTTAGGTGGAAGGTATATTACGAACAGGTTGAAAAAACCTTCTCTCCCTTTGTTCGATTCCGAAACGTAGAATTTACCCGCGACTTTAATATCAGTACGCTTAATCCGCAGGGAAACGAATATATACCCGGATTGGAAGCCGAATTTACACGAAACGGATTGGGTAAAATCGGATACGCTTTTAATGGTTTTATTAAAGGCAATGATTACAGTGCTTACCGCAATCAAATTGACATTTCGCTATCCAGGGCCGGCTGGAATCTCACCAATTGGAGCAGTTATATTTTCAGTACAGGAAAAGTTGTAAATTCAAACTTTTTCCGCCATCGGACAAGGTTATCAAAAACATGGAAAAAAATTACGGTTGGCTTAGTTGGCGAAGATGAACGAAATATTTTTAAAGACGCAAGCGCCGACACCATTCGAAAAAACAGCTATATGTTTAACGATTGGGAAGCCTATATCGGATCGGCCGACAGCAGTAAATTTTCGTGGAAAATATTTTATCGTGCTCGTTTAGACCATCTGCCCCTCGAAAATAGCCTAAAGCTGGCAGGAATAGGGCAAAATGCCGGAATAGAAGCCGGATGGAGTACCAATATAAACCACCAAATCCGGCTTATGGCAGCATTCCGAAACCTTACTGTTTTAGATGATGCCCTTTTAAATCAAAATTCGGATAATTCGGCAGTGGGCCGGGTTGAATATAACGGGAAATGGCTGAAGGGAGCCGTGCTGTGGAGTACGTATTTTGAAGTGGCTTCGGGCCTTGAAAATAAAAGACAATACGCTTATTTACCGGTAAATAACGGACAAGGAACACACTTTTGGGATTTGACACTGGATTATAACGGAAACGGGGTGCCGGATTTAGATGAATTCCAACCCGTATTATATAACGGACAAGGAAATTACATCAAGGTTTTTACCCCATCGGGTGAATATGTAAAAACCTTTGATACCCGCTTTAATCAATCCTTGAACTTGCGCTTTCCAAGCCTTTGGGCATCAAAAAAAGGAATAAAGAAATTTTTATCCCGCTTTTTCTGGCAGAACGTATATTCACTTGACCGGAAAACCCAAGACACAAACGTAGGCAGGGCCTTTAATCCCTTTGCCACGGGCATTGCCGACAGTTCACTGCTCAGCATGAACAATACGCTCAGGTCAAGCTTATTCTTTAACCGGAGCGCCGGAAAAATAGGATTGGAATTTTCGTACAGGCAGCTAAAAAACAAAGTATTACTCACAAACGGAATTGAGTCAAGGCAAACCCGTTCCGGTATTATTCGTAGCCGTTATAACCTATCTAAACTACTCACACTAAACCTGGATGCGGAAGGCGGAAGAAAAGAAAATTTTGCACCGCTCCTGCGGAACCGGAACTTCGACCTTGAGTTTTATAGCGTCGAACCCAAATTGATTATTCAACCCGGAACCGAATGGCGCATTACGCTGAACTACGCATACCGTCAAAAATTCAACCTTCAGAAAAACGAGGGAGGCGTTACCACGGGAGGCGAATTGGCACGGATCCATCAAGCAGGTATTGAAGGTAATGTAAACATTCTGAAAAAGGGACTGCTGAATGGTAGAATTAATTTTCTATACATTGAATTCAACGGATTAACCAATTCGGCACTGGGTTTTGAAATGATTGAAGCCTTAGCACCGGGAATAAACGGAACTTGGAATTTAAACGTTCAATATAACATCGGGAGCAATTTGCAGCTTAGTCTGAATTATGACGGCAGAGCCGGGAAAAACTTTTCTGCCATACATTTTGGCGGAATGCAGGTGAGGGCATTCTTTTAAAATGCTATTTTAAATCAAATGTACTTTTAGCGGCCAGTGTATTTTCAATATATACACTAATTTTATAATTCCCTTTTGCCAAGTCTTTTACCCCATCAGAAAAATCCATACACATATCCTGCTTAGACCCGTCGAAATAAAACGACTTCTTTACCGTATAGAACACTTCAGACCCTTGTGATTCAAATACATTTGATTCATTTTCTCCAATGAGTTTACCGGTGGGATCTATTACAACCAGATAGGCCGTTTTGTCACCGCTTTCAACCACATCATTTTCAAACACGGTGAAGCAGCTTTCAATTTTATTTGCCTTTTTGGATTTATTGGTAATTTTCTCTTTCCCGCTTTTGCTCACAAATATAGGATGTGATTCAATGGCACTTATTTTAAGTTGTTTGGCTAAGTCAACTTTTCCGGACAAATCTTTATTGCTAACGGACAGGCTTGCATTTTCACCTTTTACGGTTGAAAGTTCAGTATCCAACTTAAGATTCGCGGTACGCAAATCGGCATTTTCTTGTTTCAGCTTTTCAATTTGGGCCAATAAATCTGTAATCTGGGCTTCAAGTTCTTTCACTTTGGCCTTCAGTTTCGAGGATCCGCCGCCGCCAGACCGGTTCTGCATGCGCAAACTGGCAATTTCCATATCCTTAACGGCCACCACACTGTCGATACGCTCGTTTCCAAATTCGGTCAATTTAGAAAACTGTTCGTTTAGGTCTTTCAGTTGGGTATCCAATTCAAGTTTTTCCTTTTCAACCCGTTCGTTATCGGCTTTTGTTTCGGCAAGTACTTTGGCATTATTCAGATACATGAACCCTAAAAAACCGGCTCCAGCCGTCATTAGAATGACCAAAACGGCCAGAATAATAATCAGGGCAATATTGCCTCCGCTTTTTGAAGACGTATTTTGTGAATTAGGAGTAGTCATTGTAGAATCGTTTAGGCAAATCTACCAATTATTTTAACGCTTCATTATAAAGGGGTAAATTAACCCTAAAAGTAGTGCCTTTGCCGGTTTCGGTAATAAAGTCAATATTTCCGCCTGCTTCGCGGATAATATTCCGACAAATGGCCAAACCCAACCCGGAACCACTGCTTTTGGTGGTAAAATTGGGAATAAAAATACGTTCTCGAAGATGTTCAGGAATCCCAGTTCCATTATCCTTGACTAACACAGTTATGGTATTATTATCCGTAAAGGCAAAAACCTCAACTTTACCCGATTGTGCGGCAGGGATGGCCTGGATTGCATTTTTTATAAGATTATTAAATACTCGCAATAAATGTTCTTTATCGGCCCAAACCCACATTTCGTATTGTTGTTCGCGGTAAATTACTTCAACTTGGGATTCATTTTTGCTGTAAAGCCCGGTTACCCCTTTCAGAATTTCATTGAGCTCTGTTTTTTCATTTTGCGGAGGAGGAAGTTTGGCAAAGTTCGAGAACTCATCCGCAATACGGGAGAGCGTATCAATCTGCTCAATCATGATGTTTTTAAACTTCAACAGGCGCTGAGCAAAATCAGGGCTTCCATCATTCCATGCACGTTCCAGAAACTCTACGTTGAGCTTCATCGGAGTTAACGGATTTTTAATCTCATGGGCAACCTGGCGGGCCATTTCGCGCCAGGCAAAATCACGTTCTTGTTCAGCCAATAATTTCGCACTGTTATCTAATTCATCAGCCAAGCGGTTATATTCTGCAACCAAGTCTCCAATCTCATCAGAGCCTTGGTACACAATTTTAGATGTTTTGGCTCCATAACGCAACTCCCTCAGGCGTTTACCCAGTTCCCTCAACGGATCGGTAATTCGATTGGTTACCAATAAAACCAAGGTTAATAAAAGCGTTATGGAACCAATAAATATGTTTACCAATGAATTTACGGATGCCGACAATTCTTCATTAATCTGCTTCTGCTTTGAAAAATAGGGAATGTTTAAGAATGCCACCGTGTGGCCGTCTTCATCAATGAGCGGAGCGTAGGCAGAAATATACTTCAAACCACCAATATTTTCCTGACGTATAAACTCGGTCTGCTTTCTGTTTTTTAGCAGGTTCATTGCTTCCGGTTCAATTCGTTCCGAAATAAACCCCGACGTAAACAAATCGGGCCGGGAACCGGATATTAAAAAACCATCAATACCATATACGTTAATATCCGTACCCAAAAGATTCCCAAGTTCAGACAGACGATACTCGAGATAACCCTTCTGGTCATATATCCGCGAAAGTCTTCCGCCCATTGTTTCTTCCAGATTTATGGCTACGGCATGTAATTTTTCTATCACCGAACCGGAGTTCTGCACCTCATGCTGCTTTTCGAGGAAAAATACACTTCCGCGCACCATTACTATGAAAAATGCAGAAACAGTAACTAATATAACAAACTGAATCTTCCTTTTAAATCCAACATTTTTCCCAAAAGGACTCAGGTTTTGTCTTTGAACAAGCAAATGATCTATTCCCACAATTAACAGTGCAGCCAAAAACCACCACGAAAAGCGGTTAAATAAATCAGTGAATGTTAATGCTTTGCGACTAATGATGATGATATCATTATTGTCGTTATTTTGAATATAATGGATATGCCCTTCGCTGGTAAATTTCTGACGGTTGCCTATACTAACCTCCCAGCTTTTAAAGTCGCTATAATAAGGAAACGTACCATTTTCGTTTACCAACCGATCATTGGTATAACGGGCATAACTGTAGCCTGCTGCCAACTGGTTAGAAATAAAACTATTGTCGAGCAGGATATCGGGTAATCCGGCTGTTTCGCTAATTACCCGAGAGTTAAACTCCAGAAAAATGGTTCGTTTAGGATTTCCGTAGCGCAATTCATCACTAAAATCGAGCCGGGCGATATAGGCAATTCTTCCGGATGGTTTACGGACAAAATAAAGCCCGTCAACAGGTGTGGATAATCCGGTATTTGTTATAATTTCATTGTAATATTCGAAATCATAAACGCCGGAGTTATTCATATTTAACCTAGAACGGGTCTTGGTATCAAACACTCCGGCTGTAATTCCATATTTTAACCAATATCCGTTGAAATATTTTTTTATCAGAAGATCTGAAAATTCAGCCGTAAGCCTGGAAGAAGAAAAAAGTCCGTTCAAAAATGCTTCATCCTGATTAATGCGAAGTTTTACATTTTCATACAAATACTCCGTAATCGGATCATTTTCAAGCGCCATTTTTGAGGCCATTACAGCCGCTTCGGTATCCCTTTTTTGTTTAAGCGGTTCCGAAGGAGAAAGGGCAAACAAAACACCTCCGGCAAAGGCCGCCATTAAGTATTGAAATAAGCTTTGGGTACTTACCAAAAATAAAGCAGTATAGGATAGAATGAATGCCGGAACCAACATAAAAAACTGAAAATCAACTAGAATTCCCGCAATACTAACCGGTAAAGCCAAAAGTAAAACATAAGTCCGGAGCCGAGCTATTTTTTCATTCCGGATACAAGATGCGATACCACGCAGTAAAAGACGCATGGAACTTACTATTACAAGTAAAGAAGCAGCCACCGAAATAGAATAAAAGTCCATATCGGGTAATATATCCGGGTGTGGATACACCACCGAATTGAGCACTAAATCTTCAACCAGTTTAAAAAATAAATAAATTAAAACAACCGCAAATGCTGGAACCAACATAAAAAACACGAACCCAAAAGAAATATTCAGCCTATTTAACAGCCGCGGGAGGGAGTAATGAAGTCCGGCCGACACATACAAAAACCAAAATGAGAAAAGAATTAAATTACCCAAAGAATCAAAGTATTTACCCGCATATAAGCCAGGAGCAAATATGGGTAAATTGCCAAAATAATTTAAAAACGGAGGAAAATCAATAAAAAGGAATAGGCCGGTTATGGAGCCCGTAAGCATTAAAAAAGAAAATGCCCATTTACGATTGGGAATAATTCGGGTAATATAATATAGTAGCCAAAACAACAGCGATATGATAAGGGTAAGAAAAATGGTTAGTATGATTTCTGATTCAGGATTCCGTAAATTGGATAATGATACTGCCATCAATGTATTTCCTTCTTCATCCTGAAGCAGCACATCTCCGCTTTCAACATTGGTTACTTTGGCATCTTTTGGGATTCCGTATTCGGGTAAAAAATAATTTGTGAGGTAACGGTTCGAAACCGGATATTCATCTTTAATTTTAATGAGGGCTACAAATTTTTTATTGCCTTGTTTTTTTACAATTGGCTTATAATAGCCATTTCCGGGATTCAGGGTTGAATTTAAAAAGTAATTATACTGATAAAAACTGGGAACCGGTATGTTCCGGTCAGACCAAAAGATGAGTTTATCATTTTGGTAAATAAAATAAGCAATGCCATGTCCGTGGTGAAGTCTGAACACTTCGGCAGAAAAAAGAGAGTCGAGTACCTTGTCGGTGCCGGTTTCCGTTAAGTAAATTAAATCATAAATTCCATTCTCAGCCGTTTTGGTTTTTTTAGATAACTCTTTTGTAAACTGAGATTTTATACGATCCGGATTATTGTACTCATCCGAAAATTTGCTGAATAAATACAAGCCAAGCAAAAGAAACAAGAGTAAGACAACTCCTGCCAACAACCTTTTTTTTGCACTTGTTTTTCTATTCATTTTTTAAAAGTAACTGAAAACTAGGAAAAAGCCATTAATAAAAACCAAAAAGCACCGCCGGCAAGCATACTTAAAAAATTTAGTATAAAGACCAATACGGCCATTCTGCCCAATGAACCTACCTTTTTGGTGAAAAACCAAACAAATAAGGTTTCAAAAACAAGCACAAACAGTTCCCCCATAGCCCAGCCCAGTGAAGAATTCATCAAATTCATGATACCGAACCAGAAAATGGGCAATGAAATTAAATTGGCAAACAATACAGCCCACAAAAACGGTTTTTTATCCGGATAGCCAAATAACATTAACAGCAAAAACATCCCCAAAAGTTCTACGGTTAAAGTAATGATAACTGCCCTGATAAATGAGTAGGGTTCTACCTCGCGCATAAACCAGGAAGTGGTGTTTTCAATTGCCAATCCAGATTTTGAAACAATTACCGAATAGGATGAGTTAAACGCCTGTTTCTCGAAAATAGGGCTGTAAAGAGTATCATCATTAAGTACAAGCATTAATTTATGATAAGGTTTATACGAATAAGCCAATGAATTACAGGAATTGGCCGAAGCACAATCCAGTCCTTCGGGCCCTCGCCGGGTTTCCTCGTGAAGCGAATCGGGCATGTCCGAGCCGTCGGCATTGCGGTACTGAAGTTGTATCAAGCGCACAAACGTTGACTGTAAATCGTCTTCATACCGAATACTGAACGTCATTTTGGGTTTCGGACCCATATCGGCATAAGTGAGCTGAGCGAATGACACAAAGAAAAAAAGAAAAAATACGGACTGCTTCATGTAACCAATATTAATGAAAATTCACAACCTCGTGGTATACTTTATCAAAATCTGCTTTTAGTTTTTCAAAAAGTACATCATCAAAACCCAAGTAAGACTGAAAATAAGGATCCAATAAGCTACGGAATTCAGCTATTTTTATTCGGTTAAAATATAACATTCCGGTACGGCGTACAAAAAAATCAGAAAGTGTGGCTACCTGCTCTTCTTCTATGCTATAAGCCAATTCAGCCAAAAGCAATGGATGAGTTAAATCACGATTCTCGTTATATAAATCATAAGCCAGATCAACAATTTTTTGGGTATTTGAACCATATTTTTCAAACAAATCTTCGAGCAGGCTCATGGAATTGGGAATTTGCCCGCAAGTATCTCTCAGGTTCTCTAAAAATACACGTCGGTTTCCAAAATCAGCCCCACTGAGTAAAATGTGCTGTGTATGGCCGGGTTTAAGTTTTTCTTTCATTCCCGCGTGAAGGTTAAGCCAAGCATCAATGCTACGTTCAGCCATTTTACGGTAGCCGGTGAGTTTACCGCCTGCAATGGAAACCATCCCAGAAGGAGAAATGAAAAGCTCATCTTTTCGGGATAATTCGGATGCCGATTTCCCTTCCTCCATAATAAGCGGTCGTAATCCGCTCCAGGTAGATTCTACATCAGAATCTTTAAGTTCAGCTGAGGGAAACATCGCATTTACGGCGCTCAGGATATAGGATACGTCTTCTTTGGTTACATTCGGATTATCCACATCCTCATAAAAGGTATCCGTGGTACCGGCATATACCGCGCGGCCTCTGGGAATAACAAATACCATGCGGCCTTTGTCGCCTTTTACGTCGATGTATACAGATTGGTTTATAGGCAATTTTTTAAACGGAAAAACCAAATGCACTCCTTTGGAGAGCTTGAGGTGTTTACCCTGAAGCGATTTGTCTGATTGACGGATTTCATCAACCCAGGGTCCGGCAGCGTTGATTACGCCGGCGGCCCTTACAAAAAACAATTCACCACTGAATTCATCCCGTACTTCAAAACCGGCAATTTTTCCATTTTCATAAATCGGCTTTTGCGCTTTAACATAATTAATGGCAGTTGCGCCATAGAGAGTGGCCGTTTTTATCAATTCAATGGTTAATCGTGCGTCATCGGTGCGGTATTCTGTATACAAAGCAGCTCCCGTTAATCCTTCGGGATTTAGCCCCGGCTCTAATTTCAGGGTTTCGGCAGCACTGAGCATCTTACGCCGCTCAGAGGCCTTCACACCGGCCAGGTAATCATACAGATAAATGGCAGCCGAAGCCGTTAGTTTTGATAAAGAACCATCCTTTGTGATGGGCAGCAACATTTTTTCGGGGTGTACCAGATGGGGCGCATTGCGCCATACAATTTCACGTTCATGGCCAACTTCGCGCACCAAACCGAACTCAAAATTTTTAAGATAACGTAAACCTCCGTGAATCAGCTTCGTACTTTTACTACTGGTACCCGAGGCATAATCATTTTTTTCGATGAGAACGGTTTTTATACCTCGCGAAGCCGCATCCAAGGCTATACCGGCACCCGTAATTCCACCTCCGATGACGAGTAAATCAAAATTTACACTTTTAACAGAATCTATTTTTTTTTGGCGGATAGCCAGAGCAGTATTGGATAGCATAACATTCTTGCGAAGCACAAATGTACCCATAAGGAGCTGATTAAGCTGAAAAGTTTGGAAAAATATTAATATCGGATAAAAACTAAATAGATAAATCCGATATTTGTGGTATGGATTGGAAAACAGAACTGGAAAAAAATCTGGAACAGATCAGGCCGGCACTGAGCTTAAATCTTCAACGGGTTCTGGAAAAGAAAAAAAAACTGGATGCAAAAAGGCCCTTATCGGCCGGAATACTCCAGCGCATTAAAGAAGATTTAAACATCGAATGGTCCTATAATTCAAATAGTATTGAAGGAAATACGCTAAACTTAAATGAAACCCGCATGGTGCTTCAGGAAGGGATGACCGTAAAGGGTAAATCATTGCGTGAGCACCTAGAAATTACAAATCATCATGAGGCCATTGAGTACATTGAAGCACTATCAAAAGACCACAAAAAAATAAACGAAAAGAGCCTGCTTAACATTCACGAAATAGTGATGAGCAAAATTGAAAAAGAACATGCTGGCCGCTACCGGAATGGGATGGTACGAATAGTGGGGGCCAATTTTTCTCCCCTCAATCCGCTCAAAATTGAAGAACTGATGCTTGATTATTTCAACTTCGTGAATCAAAATCCACTGCAACTCGAAGCTATTGAAATGGCCGCCGTTATGCATCACCGTTTTGTTTGGATTCACCCCTTTTTTGACGGCAATGGGCGCAGTGTGCGTTTAATTATGAACCTATTTTTGATGCAGCAGGGCTTTCCGCCGGCTATCATACTTCGAAATGACCGTAAAAAATATTACGAAGCATTAAACCGTGCAAACAATAACGATTATGCATCGCTCATGTTACTGGTCATGCAGGCCATAGAGCGCTCTTTAGATATCTATCTCATGGCCTATCCTGACGGCTATGAATATAAATCAATCCAACAAATTGTTGAAGAAGAGAACTTACCCTACGGACAAGAATACCTTAGCTTGCTGGCACGCAGAGGCAAAATTGATGCATACAAAGAAGGCCGAAACTGGTTTACAAGCAAAGAATCCGTTTCAGAATACATTGAAAAAAGACAGCGAAACCGTAAACTCAGGGATTAAACCTATTGCTCTTCTTCCCATTTCATGCAGCGTTTCACCGCTTTTTTCCAACCGGCATACAATTTTTCGGTAAGTTCGGTTCCTGCATGGGGCAAAAATGTGCGGAAGCGGCCGGTTTGGTTAATGGCATCTAAGGTATTAATCCCGGCAAATACGGCTGCCAAATGTGCAGCTCCCAGTGCGGTAGTTTCTACCATATTGGGCCGGTTTACATTCACATGCAAAATATCAGCCTGAAACTGCATTAGAAAATTATTATGTGTAGCGCCGCCGTCAACCCTCAATTCCTGAAGCGTAATACCGGCATCCTGCTGCATGGCCTCCAGTATGTCGCGGGTTTGGTAAGCCAGTGACTCGAGCGCCGCACGGGTAATGTGTTCAGCTTTAGTGCCACGGGTTATGCCTAAAATTCCGCCACGGGCATACATATCCCAATAAGGTGCGCCCAAACCTGCAAATGCCGGCACCATATATACACCACCCGAATCGGGAACTTCTTTGGCAAAATTTTCAGATTCGGCTGCATTTTCGAAGAAACGGAGCCCATCGCGAAGCCATTGGATGGCGGCACCTGCAATAAAAACACTGCCTTCAAGCGCATATACGGTTTCGCCGTTTACCCGCCAGGCAATGGTGGTCAGCATACCGTTTTTTGAAGGAATGGCCTGTCGCCCGGTATTCATTAACATAAAACAGCCGGTACCGTATGTATTTTTAACCATTCCTTCGGAGAAACAGCCCTGTCCGAACAAGGCCGCCTGCTGATCACCCGCCATTCCATAAATGGGAATTTCATGACCAAACAAGGCCGGATCAGTGAATCCAAAATCTGAAGCACTGTCCTGAACATTGGGTAAAATTCCCATCGGGATATGCATTTCACGGCAAAGATTTTCATCCCAAGACAGCGTATGGATGTTATATAACATGGTTCGCGAAGCATTGGAAACTTCAGTGGCATGCACTTTTCTGCCAGTAAGATTCCAAAGCAGCCAAGAATCAACGGTGCCAAAAAGGAGCTCTCCTGCCTCGGCCGCTGCTCTTGCGCCGGCAATGTTTTCAAGAATCCAATTTAATTTGGTGGCCGAAAAATAGGAATCCGGAATCAGACCGGTTTTCTCCCGAATTTCAGCCTCCAGCCCGCGTTTCTTAAGTTGCTCGCAAAAGGCAGCCGTGCGCCGGTCTTGCCAAACAATGGCATTCCCGTAGGGTTCTCCGGTGTTTTTATTCCAGGCTAGGGTAGTTTCACGTTGGTTGGTGATTCCGATACAGGCTATCTGCGAAGCAGAAATACCCGATTTCCGAATCACTTCGTGAAGGGTTGCCAGTTGGGAATTCCAAATTTCAAGCGGATTGTGTTCTACCCAGCCGGGCTGTGGGAAATACTGCGGAAACTCCTGCTGCGCCGTCTCAATCAGGTTGTAATCCGAATCAAATAATATGCTGCGGGAACTGGTGGTTCCCTGATCAATGGCTAAAATATATTTCATGATCCAAATATAAGCGCATTCAATAAAAAAGGAGAACAAGTTGAAACTTGTTCTCCTTCAGATAAGCCAATAATATCCTATTTATTCCAATTATACCAATCAATTTTTCGGGTGAGATATAGTACGATTGCCAATATGGCAAACAAACCCACACTGCCCAGGAGCAATGAATAATTTTCCAATTGCAATAGAGAGAAATAAAAGAAATACAAAGCACTCAGGATAACTGAAAACGAAACAGTTAGTTTTACATTTTTAAATATGAAATATACGTAATATGTCAGCAGTGAAACCGTGAGCAAACTACCAATCAAATAGGCAATATTAAATGCAAGATGTTCCGAAATGGATAACAAAAGCACATAAAAAACACAAAGGGCAATGCCGACCAACAAGTATTGTATGGGGTGAATTTTGCGTTTATTGATAATTTCAACAAAAAAGAAAGCAATGAAGGTAATCACAATAAACATTAGACAATACTTAACTGAGCGCTCAATTTTATTGTACTCATCAACTGGAAGCATGAGTTTTACGCCGAAATCATTTCGGTCTGCATCATTTATGTAGCTTCCGATTCCGGACTGGGCATAATTGCGGTTTAAATTCAATACTTTCCAGCGACTTTTAAACAGATTATCACTGACTTCGGTAAACGAAGGATCGGGGAGAAAATCACCCTGAAAACTGGGGCTCCCCCATTCCGATTCCAGTTGAACCGAATTGTCTTTCCCGAACGGTTCAAAATTAATTGCGGTACTTCCATTTATGTCAATATTATAGGAAAAATCGTATTGGGCAGTAAGCGAATCAAGCGCAATGGGAAAACTTAAACCGGTATCGAAAATATCTTTCACCGGAACACCGGGATTAAAAGTGTATTCGGTATCATTCACTTTAAATTTGATGGTTTCTTTAAGTCCTTTCAAATCAGACAAACCAATGGATACGATGGATTCGGAATAAATAACATCGGCAGGATTTATTCCAAGCGAGGAAAAATCGGGATAATTAAACTTTCCGTTCACCGCCAGTTTAGCGTTATATAACACCACCACATAAATGCCCCTATACTTTTTCTGGGGAACAATTTTGCCGTCAATCGCAATCGATTCGGGCAGAAAATGGGACCAACGTTTATATTTTTTCACGGTTCCGTCTGATTGTTTTTCATACTCATGAAATGGCACAGAAATTACGGGTCCGGAAATTTTTTGCTCAAGCCCCCAATTGGAGCTTACCTCGTAAACGGCTTCATTTTTCAGACTTTGACGTTCCCTAATCAGGCTACTCACCATGGAAGTGGGAATCATGAGAATCAAAACCAAGATTCCGATGGCAATTAATTTCAACAGGATCGAGGACTTAACCCATTGCGAAAATTTTTCAATGGGGCCAAGATTTGGGTTGGGGATGTTGGGGCCGGGATTTCCTCCGGGTGCATTTGTTTGTGTTTCCATTTTGTGCAGGTATTACTAATTTTGGCACAAAACGCCCTGAAATACAGATATATTGCTTAAGGAAACGTTAAAGCAAATAATTAACTACTTTGCCGAAAGTAGTTCAAGACAAGAAACTGTTTTTTAAGCAGAAACCATCATTTCATTTAATAGCTTCAAACTTTCATGTACCGTATTTACCGGCTTAAACACGATATTCAATTTATCATTTTTTTGTTTCATCTCACCGGAGCGATTGGCTTGGATAAATTGCAACACTTTCCCAAAAACTTCGCTGTTATAATATTCCTTTTTCGACGTGAATTGAAGAATGAGCGAACGATTTTTAAGAATAATTTTTTCAACACCCAATTTGCGGGCTATCAAACGCATCCGCATCGTTTCAATCAACTCAATGGTTTCGTGCGGAAGGGTTCCGAACCGGTCATGGAGGCGGATGGCAAATGCGTCCAGCTCTTCGTTTGTACTAAGCGAATCTAATTCTTTATATAAACTTAAGCGTTCTGTTATATTGTCTATATAATCTGAAGGGAAAAGTATTTCCAAATCGGTGTCAATGATACAGTCATCCGTCCAGGGCTTATCCGGTCTGTTATTTTCTTCTTTGAACAATTCAGCAAATTCATTCTCTTTCAATTCGGCAAGAGCCTCATTTAAAATGCGCTGATAGGTTTCATAACCGATATCGTTAATGAAACCGCTTTGTTCGCCACCCAATAAATCGCCCGAACCCCTGATATCCAAATCGCGCATGGAGATATTAAATCCGCTCCCTAATTCAGAAAATTCCACAATGGCTTTCATGCGTTTGCGGGCTTCTTCGGTTAACACAGTAAGCGGAGGCGTAATTAAATAACAAAAGGCCTTTTTATTACTTCTACCTACCCTACCGCGAAGCTGATGTAAATCACTGAGACCAAAATTCTGGGCCTGGTTAATGATAATGGTATTGGCATTGGGAACATCCAGCCCGGCCTCCACTATAGCGGTTGAAACCAACACATCAAAGTCGCCTTCAATAAATTCAAGCATAACGTCCTCCAGTTCCTCACCGCCCATTTGTCCGTGCGCAACCCTTATTCTGGCTTCCGGAACCAGCCGCTGAACCATTCCGGCTATATCCTTAATATCGTTCACCCGGTTATGGATAAAATATACTTGCCCACCGCGCGATAATTCGTACTGAACGGCATCACGGATGACAGCCTCATCAAACGTATGCAAATCTGTTATAATCGGGTATCGGTTTGGAGGCGGAGTACGGATGATGGACAAATCCCTGGCGCCCATAAGCGAGAACTGCAAGGTGCGCGGAATAGGCGTGGCTGTAAGCGTAAGACAATCCACGTTCGCTTTAAACGTTTTTAGTTTATCTTTTACACTTACCCCAAATTTCTGTTCTTCATCAACAATAAGCAGGCCGAGATCTTTAAACTTTACATCCTTTCCCACAATGCGGTGGGTGCCGATGATGATATCCACTTTCCCGTCCGATAGCTTTTCAAGGGTTTCTTTTTGGGCTTTTGCCGATTTAAACCGGTTGATGTAATCTATGGTTACCGGAAAATCAGCAAGCCTTGACGAAAATGTTTTAAAATGCTGCAAAGCCAAAATAGTGGTAGGAACCAAAATGGCCACCTGTTTCCCGTCGGTTGCGGCTTTAAATGCGGCCCGTATGGCTACCTCTGTTTTACCAAAACCTACATCACCGCATACAAGCCGGTCCATAGGCCAGGGTTTTTCCATGTCAGTTTTTACGTCCTTGGTAGCCTTATTTTGATCGGGTGTGTCTTCATAAATGAATGAAGCCTCCAATTCGTGCTGCAAATAAGTATCGGGTTGAAAGGCGAAACCACGTTCAGCTTTGCGTTTGGCATATAATTTTATTAAATCAAAAGCCAGTTCACGAATCCGTTTTTTGGTTTTGGCTTTAGTGGCTGCCCAGGCAGTTCCGCCTAATTTATGCAAGGATGGAGCCGTGCCTTCTTTGCCCGTATATTTGGCAATGCGATGTAAGGAATGAATGCTTACATATAACACATCCTTGTCTTTATATACCAATTTTACCGATTCTTGAATTTTTCCGTTCACCTCGGTTTTTTCAAGGCCGGCAAACACCCCGATACCATGGTCGATATGTGTTATAAAATCGCCCGGCTGTAGATTGCCCAGCTCTTTGAGCGTAATGGCCAATTCTTTTGTGAACTGATTTTTTAGCTTAAACCTCCGGTAACGTTCAAAAATACGGTGATCGCAATAACAGGCCAAACCAATTTCCTGGCATAAAAACCCGTTATTTAGTGAACCCTTAACGGGGATAAACAACTGGGTGAAAATGGCTGCATGCGATTTGTTATGGTTCTTTTCCAGATCATCAAAAATGGCCGTAAGCCGTTCAATTTGTTTTTCGGCATCCGAAAGCAAATAATTCGTCATTCCTTTGTCGGAGGAAGATTCCATGTGCGACAAAAGCAGTTCAAAGTTCTTATTGATTACCGGCTGGGGTTCACAAACCAAGTTCATACCATAATCCGCATGGCCCGAAAAATTGCCATAAATTATTTGACGGAATCGGGAAATCTGATTTGTAAATTCAATTCCCGAAAGGTATAATTCGGCTGGGGCGGACCGCTTGATCTGCCCGCTTAATGTCGCAAAATCTTTTTCGGCTTTCTGAAATACATCATCCGTTAATTTGACGAGTTGGGCAGGCTCTTCTAGCAATAAAATTGTTTCGGAAGAAATAAACTCAAAAAAACTCTGGCGTATCTCCTCAATCCTTTTATTTTCAATGTTTGGAATAATTTTAGCTTCATCAAGCTCATCTACCGAGAGTTGATC
>Ga0075154_10000587_pt1 | contig 29774 bp, 29 predicted proteins | sample JI71714BDNA_FD_70965 | JGI IMG/M metagenome (GOLD analysis project Ga0075154, IMG submission 70965) | Wastewater effluent complex algal communities from Wisconsin, to seasonally profile nutrient transformation and Carbon sequestration -... | ecosystem: Engineered > WWTP > Effluent > Algae...
CGTTGCAGCCGCCGGGGCCGGTGTTCGGCATTGCCTGGTCGATCCTCTACACACTGATTGCGCTGGCGTTTGCCATGGTGTGGGGCACGCAGGACGCGCCGGGCAAGCGGTTGGCCATCGGCCTGTTCGCCCTGGGGCTGGCGATCAATCTCACCTGGTCGCCGGTGTTCTTCAACCTGCACATGATCAGCGCCGCGCTGGGCATCATCGTGTTGATGCTGATCGTGGCGCTGGCCACCACCTTTGCCTTTGGCCGGGTCAACCGCCTCGCCGCCTGGCTGATGGTGCCCTATCTGGTGTGGCTGTGCTTTGCCACGGGCCTCAACGCCAGCATCCTCATGCTCAACCCCATGGCCGATGCCATGCAAATGGGAATCTGATCCATGCAGAACGACAATAAATTGTTTGAAGACCTGTCCAAGGTGGCCACGGCGGCCATGGGCACGCTGGCGGGTGCCACCAAGGAATTTTCCGGCGTGGCGCGCGAGCGAATGAAGGATTTTGTTGGTGCCGCCGATATCAGCCGCGATGAATTTGACGCGGTGAAGGCGACGGCCATGGCCGCGCGCGAGGCCGTTGAGCAGCTGCGCGCCGAAGTCGCCGCGCTGAAGGCCGAATTGGCCGCCAAATCTGGTGGCGATCAGGCCTGATATCCACAGGATATTGGGGGCGGCCCACTTGCCGAATCGGCAAGGCTTGCCCAGCCTGCCAGCAAAGCTGTAAGGGAGGGGCAAGATGAGCTTTCCCGACATGGAAATGGCCGGTCCTGAACCGGCACCGATCGACATGCTGGAACAGCTGTTCGATGCCAATGGCTGGGCGTCCGAGCGGCTGGGTGACGAGGAAATCATCACCACCGTCAAAGGCGGTTGGACCACCTATCAGCTGCGCGCGCTGTGGCGCGGTGAGGACCGGGTGCTGCAGATCATTGCGCGCGGCGATCTTGCCGTGGCCGATCATCAGCGTGCTGCGGTTTATGAGGTGATCGGCCTGATCAACGAGCAATTGTGGATGGGCCATTTCGAACTCTGGTCATCCGATGGCTGCATCCTGTTCCGTCATGCCACGCTGCTCGCCGATGATGATGCGGCCGATGGCGGCGATCTTTCGGCGGCGCAGGCGGAAATCCTCACCGATGCCGCGGTGGAGGAATTTGAGCGTTATTATCCGGTGTTCCAGCTCGTGCTGCTTGCCGGCCAGGCCCCGGCCGAAGCGTTGGCGTCGGCCCTGCTCGAAACCGCTGGCGAAGCCTGATCCATGTCACAAGAGGCGGAGGCGCCGATCTGGCTGATCGGCTGTGGCAATATGGGCGGCGCGCTGCTGCGGCGTTGGCTGGATGAAGGCCTGGGGCCGGTGGCGGTGATCGATCCGGCCGCGCGCGCCCTGCCGGACGGGGTGGAGGCGATGCCGCGCCCGCCGGCCACTGGCAAACCCGATATCGTTGTGCTGGCGGTGAAGCCGCAGGCCTGGGCCCAGGCGGTGTTGCCGCTGGCCGGCCGGCTGGGGCCGCTGACCCTGGTGATTTCGGTGATGGCCGGCGTGAAAACCGATGATCTGGCCCGGCTGTTTCCCGGTGCCGGCATCGTGCGCGCCATGCCCAACACGCCGGCCGCGGTGGGGCAGGGGGTGACCGCGCTGTTCACCCGCGATGGCGATATTGTGCAGGGCGCCGCCGAAGCCCTGTTCCAGCCGGTGGGCACGACGGTGTGGCTGGCGGACGAGGCGCAGTTTGATGCGGTCACTGCCCTGTCCGGCTCTGGCCCGGCCTATGTGTTCCATTTCATCGAGGCGCTGGCTGCGGCTGGCGAGGCGGCCGGGCTGGCCCCCGCCATGGCGATGCGGCTGGCGCGGCAGACGGTGATTGGGGCGGCGGCGCTGGCCGCGCAGGATGGCGCGACGGCGGCCACCGCCTTGCGCGAACGCGTCACTTCGCCTGCTGGCACCACGGCGGCCGGCTTGTCCGTGCTGATGCCGGCGTTGACGCCGCTGTTGGAACAGGTGGTCGCCACGGCGGCCGCGCGCTCACGGGAACTGGGCTGAATCAGTCCTGCAGGGCTTCGACGCGAGGCCGGTCATCGGGTGGGACCAGGCCCATCAGCACCGCCCAGAAACCGGTGACAGCCTGCTGCCCGGCTTCGCCATAGGCGCGCGCCATCGATCGTTCCAGTTCGGTGAACAGCCGGGATTCCAGCGCCGCGCCGCTGGCTGTCAGCCGCAGCAGCCGTTGCCGCCGATCCTTGGTGCCAATGGCCTGTTCCACCAGCAAGCGGGCCTGCAATTCGGTCAGCACCCGGCCGAGCGATTGCTTTGTGATGCCGAGCAGATCGATCAGATCGCCCACAGACAGGCCGGGGCGGCGCGCGATGAAATAGAGCGCGCGGTGGTGGGCGCGGCCCAGGCCCTGCGCTTCCAATATGGCATCGGCGCCGCGAATCATCGCGGTGTAGCCGAAATAGAGCAGCTCGATCCCGCGCCTGATCTCGTCCTCGCGCAGGAACAGGGGCGAGGCCGGTGTGATCCGCAACGGCGGTGAGGCGCCGCCTGCAACGGGCACGGAAATTGGGACAGTCATGTTGACTTATCTGCCACAAAGCCTATGCCAGCACAAGCGGGGCGCGCAATTCCCGGCAAGGCAGCGGCAACAAGTCTGTTCGTTTGTTGCCGGGGCGGAGCGCGATGCCTCCACAATGTTTCTGGAGACGGGATTTGGCCATGACCGACGCCACCTTTGACGATCGCAACGGTTTCATCTGGATGGACGGGGAATTGAAGCCCTGGCGTGAAGCCAATGTGCATATCCTGACCCACGGTCTGCACTATGCCAGCTCGGTGTTTGAAGGTGCGCGCGCCTATGGCGGCAACATCTATGCGCTGTCGGCCCATTCGCAGCGGTTGCGCGATTCGGCGGAGCTGATGGGGTTCCCGCTGCCGTGGACGGTTGAACAGATTGACGAGGCCTGCCGGCAGACCTTGGCGGCCAATGGCCTGACCAACGCCTATGTGCGGCCCGTGGCCTGGCGCGGCAGTGAACAGATGGGCGTTTCGGCGCAGAAGACCAAGGCGCATCTGGCGGTGGCCACCTGGGAATGGGGGGCTTATTTCGGTCCGGAGGCGTTGAAGAAGGGCTTGCGCCTGAACATTGCGCCGTGGCGCCGGCCTGCGCCCTACACGGCGCCGGTGCGCGCCAAGGCGGCTGGCCTGTACATGATCTGCACCTTGTCCAAGCATGCCGCTGAAAACGCCGGCTATAATGATGCCATGATGCTGGATTGGCGCGGGCAGGTGGCGGAGGCAACGGGCGCCAATATCTTCTTCTTCAAGGATGGCGAGCTGCACACGCCAACCCCGGACTGTTTCCTGGATGGCATCACCCGCCGTTCGGTGATCGCTCTGGCCCAGCGCCGCGGCATCAAGGTGGTGGAACGCGCCATCTGGCCGGAAGAGCTGAGCAGTTTCCAGGAAGCGTTCCTGACTGGTTCTGCCGCCGAAGTGACCCCGCTGGCCGAAATCGGCCCGTGGAATTTCCAGGTGGGCGACGCAACGCTGCAATTGGCGCAGGATTACAGCGATCTGGTCCACGGCCGCATCACCGGCGTGGTGCCAGTGCCGTCAACGCAGCGGTAGTGGCGGCACGTTCGGCCCCAGCTTGATGACCAGCGTGCGCGGCCCGGCCGACACGCCGGGAATCGGGCGGAATTCGCCGATGATGGTGCCGCCGTTGATGAAGGCGCGATAGACGGCGGCCTCCTGTGGATAGCTGGCGGCTTCGTTCAACCAGCGATCGGCATCGTGGATGATGGCATAATCGGCCCAGCAGCTGGCGATGCGGGCGGGGTTGATGGTGCCCAGCACCAGCTTCTGCTTGCCCTTCTGGGCGCCGGCCGCATCGTCATAATTGACCTTGCCGGCCAACAGGGCGCGGCCATCCACGCAGCCCACCGGCCCGAATGGATAGCGGATCGACCAATCACCATTCAGCAGCGGGAAGGCCAGCATTTCCACCGTGATGCGGCTGCCGGCCGGCACATTTTCCAGCATGAAGGCCACGGCGCGGGCCTGGGTGGGATTGCCGCGGGCAGCGCCTTCCTGCCAGGCAGTCCAGGCGAGCGGCAGGGCCAGCGCGGCGCCGGCGGTGGCGATCAGCCAGCCACTGCGGGCGGCCCACAGGGCCCGGGCACCGGCGGAAATGGCGAGGCCGGCGAGCAGGGCCAGCATCGGCATCGGCAGCACCAGCCAGCGTTGCCAGACATTGGTTTGCGTGCAGAGCAGGGCAATGAGGGCAAGCAGCGGCACCAGCAGGATCAGCAGCACCGGCATGTCCCGCCGCTTGATGGCCAGTGCCGCGCCAACCGGGACCAGCAGTGCGGCCCAGCCAAGCCCGCGCTCCCACAACACGGCGGCATACCACCAAAGATTATCGAACCAGCTGCCGCCGGTGGCACCCACGTGTGCCGGCTGTACCTCGTTCATCAGCGCGGCCCACACATCCAGCGGGCGCAACCACAGCGGCGGCATCAGCACTGCCATGGTGACCAGCATGGCGGCCACCAGCATGAGGGCGCCGCGCAGCCACTGCCGGCGATCCTGCCGCCAGGCCCAGATCCAGGCCGCGAGCGGCGCCAATGCCAGGATGGCACCCGGCCATTTGGTGGAAACCGCCGCGCCCATCCACAGGCCGGCGATGATCAGATCGCGGCGGCGGCCATTTTGCGCCACGCGCACCGATGCCAGCATGGCCAGCAGGCTGAACAGGCTGACCATGATGTCGGTGCGCGCCAGGCTGGAGATTTCGCTGTGCAGCGGGCTGGCGGCCACCAGCAGGGCGGCAACCAGCCCGGCTGGTGCATCGCCCAGCCGGGCGCCCAGACGGGCGGTGGCGGCCATCACCGCCAGTGACAGCGCCGCGATGGCCGCACGGCCGGCCAGCACGATGGCGGAAGGATCGGCATAGAGCAGGGTGGCAAATTCGCCGGTACTGGCCCACAGGCCCGCCGCGCGGCCGCCCAGAAACACCAGCAGATCGCTGGCCGCCAGCAGATAGAGGGTGGTGATGCCGGGATGGCCGAACCAGCCGGGCATCAGCGTCTGGTTTGCCAGCAGCTCCAGCGCATTGATGAAGAACAGCGGCTCATCGGGATCATACAGCCCGGGCAGGCCCTGGCCGATGCCATTGCCGCGCAGCAGCGCCGCCAGCAGCAACGCCAGCATGAGCAGCAGCAAGCGGGGCGTTCGGTTTGGGGATGATGTGGGCTTGAGCGGCAAATCTCGATCCTGCAGGAACCGGTGCTGGCGCCAGATGGGTGCCAATGACGCCAGACCATTGACGCCGCCAGATGAAATTGACAAGGCGTGGCGGAGCCTTTCAATTCAGGACATAACCCACATGAAAACGGTGATTTTGGCCGGCGGCCTTGGCACTCGGCTTGGCGAGGAAACCAGCGTCCGCCCCAAACCGATGGTGGAGATCGGCGGCATGCCGATCCTGTGGCACATATTGAAAATCTATTCCGCCGCCGGGCTGAATGATTTCATCATCTGTCTTGGGTACAAGGGCTATGTGATCAAGGAGTTTTTCGCCAATTATTTCCTGCACACGGCCGATGTGACGATTGATCTGCGCGAAAACAGCATGGAAGTGCATCGCGCCCGCAGCGAACCCTGGCGGATCACCATGGTCGAAACCGGTGCCGACACGATGACCGGCGGCCGGCTGAAGGCGGTGAAGGATTTCCTCACCCCCGGCGAACCCTTCTGCTTCACCTATGGCGATGGCGTGGCCGATATCGATGTGGCCAAGCTGGTGGCCTTCCACAAGGCGCATGGCCGCAAGGCGACGATCACGGCCGTGGCGCCGCCCGGCCGTTTCGGTGCGCTGGAGCTTTCGGAGCAGAGCGAAGTGCTGCGTTTCAAGGAAAAGCCGGCCGGCGACGGCGGGTTGATCAACGGCGGGTTTTTTGTTGCCGATCCGTCGGTGGTCGATCTGATTGCCAGCCCGGCGACCGTGTGGGAGCAGGAACCTTTGGAAACCCTGGCCGCCACCCGCGAGTTGGTCGCTTATCACCACAGCGGCTTCTGGCAGCCAATGGACACGCTGCGCGACAAGCAGCATCTGGAAGAGCTTTGGTTGAAGGGCAAGGCACCCTGGAAGGTCTGGTGAACGCAATGAACGCCAAGATTCCGGTATTGGTAACCGGCGGCGAGGGCATGTTGGGCCGCGGCTTTGCGGCGATGGCGGCGCAATTTCCGCAGTTTGACGTGTTCACCCCCGGCAAGGGTGCGCTGGACGTGCGCGATCCGGCGGCGCTGGCCGGCTGGGCCGATCGCGTGGGCGGTGGCTGGATCGTGCATTGTGCCGCCCGGGTGGATGTTGAAGGCTGTGCGCGTGAGCCTGAGGCTGCACGTGAGACCATCGTGACCGGCAGCCGCAACGTGGCTGAACTGGCCGCTCGCGCCGGCGCCCGGCTGCTCTATCCGCAAAGTTTCCTGACCTATGACGGTGCGGTGAACCCGATCCCGGAAACCGAGACTCCGCGGCCGTTGAGCTTTTACGGTGAGCTGAAATATGCTGCCGAGCAGGCGATCACCGAGGTGCATGGTGATCCATTGATCGTGCGCATGGCGGGCTTTTTCGGTGGTGAGGCGGCGGACAAGAATTTTGTTGGCCGCATCATCCCGGCGATGAAGGCGGCCATTGATCGCGGCGATCGGCGTTTTTCGGTTGGCACGCGGCGCTGGCAGCCGACCTTCACCGAGGATCTGGCGCTGAACTGCCTGTTGCTGATGGCCCGCGATGCGCGTGGCAGCTGGCAAATGGCGTGCCATGGCGATGCCAGCTTTGCCGAACTGGCCGAAGTGATTGTGGCAGCGCTCGGCTGGCAGGACGTGCTGGCCATCGATCATGTTGATCCGGCGGCGGTTTCGGGCAATGAACTGGGGCGTCGTCCCGACAGCGCCGTGCTGGCGATGACGCGGCTGCGCGCGGCCGGGCTTGATCTCCAGCGCGATTGGGCCGCCAGCCTGAACCTGTATCTGCAACGGTCCTTCTGGGATCAGTATCGACTGTGAAAGCCTTTGCAATGACCAATTTGCCTCATGTTTTCAGCCCACTGGCCAAGCCGGGCTTCATCCCGTTGCGCAATCGCACGGTGATGTCGGCGATGAGCCGCAGCTTTGCCAGTGAAGATCGGTTCGCCACGGCGGAGATGGCGGAATATTATCGCAAGCGGGCGGCCGGGGGGGCGGGGTTGATCCTGACCGAAGGCACGATCATCGACAAATCGGGCGATGGCTGGGTGCGGGCACCTTATATCAGCAGCGATGCGCATGCCGAAGCCTGGCGGCCCGTGGTGGAGGCCGTGCATGGCGAAGGCGGCGCCATTGCCTGCCAATTGTGGCACATGGGGCGGATCAGCCATGAAGAATTTACGGGCGAAGCCCCTGTTTCTTCAACGAATATTGCCGCCGCAGGTGTGAACCGGCAGAACAACAAACCATATGGCACGCCGCGCGCGCTGGCTGCCAGCGAGATGCCGGCGCTGTATCAATTGTTTGTGGATGCTGCCCGCCGCGCCCTGGCGGTGGGGTTTGATGCGGTCGAGATCCACGCCGCCAACGGTTATATCGTCGATCAGTTCCTGGACGGCCAGGTGAACGATCGCACCGACGACTATGGTGGTTCGGTGGCCAATCGGTGCCGCTTTTTGCTGGAACTGGTGGCAGCAATGGTGGCGGCCGTGCCAGCAAATCGCGTGATGGTGCGCATTTCGCCGTCGCGCTTCATGGGCGGCCTGTATGAATGGCCGGACATGGCCGAAATGATCGCTTATCTGGTGCCGGAACTGGCCCGGCTGGGCATCGGTGCGCTGGACGTGAGCTGCGCCAACAGCATTTATGCCGACACGTCGGGCCGGGTGGTGCGCATGGTGCGGCCGCTGTGGCCTGGCGTGCTGATTGCCGGTGCCTCGCTGACCCCGGATGCGGCCGAGGCCGAAGTGGCCGGGGGCGTGATCGATGCTGTCACCTGGGGCCGACTGTTCATCGCCAATCCTGATCTGGCGGCGAAGCTGCGCGATGGCGGCGAACTGACCCCGTTCGAAGACAGCATGCGCGGCACGCTGGTTTAACGCGCTGCCAGCGGTTCCGCCGCAAAGCGCCGCCGCCAACCGCCGGGGTTGGCGGCGAAATCGCGGCGGACATCGGCCAGCACCAGGCCGGCGATGCACCAGCCGATCATCATGACCGCCAACGGCCGCAGGAACGGGCCGATGCTGAGCCCGTATTCGACAAACACCGGGCCGCCATAGATCCAGCTTTCGGACACGATGGGCGGAAAGCGATCGATGGAAATATCCGAAGGGATGCACAAGATATAGGCCAGCACGAGCGCCATTGGCCGCGCCAACCCCTGCCAGCGTTCCATGAAGATGAAGAAGAACAGCAGCATTTGCGTGTAGCCACCGCTTTCGGATGTGACGACCGCCATCAGCAGGCCCAGGCAGGTGGCGCGGTGCATCGGCACGGCTTCCGGGCGCAGGAAGGTGGCGATGGCCGCCAGCGCAATCAGCAGCTGGGTCAGGCGTTGCAGCAGGGGCAGCAGCTGCAACAGCGCCTCCACCGCATCCGATCCGATCACACCGACGATCGGGAAATAATTGCCATCAAGGATGGACAGGAAGGGTTTGTAGGTGAGGGCATACCAGCCATCGAGCAGCGAACCGGCCTCGTAATCGCCGGCCACGACGGCGATGTTGCGATAGATTTCGCCCGGTGAGCCGTAACCCAGCAGCAGCCAGGTGAGCAGATAGATGATGATCGTGGTGACCAGCGCGCCTTCAAACCAGCGCCAGCGCCGTTTCAGCAGCTGCGGCGCCAGAGCAGCAATCAGATAGACCTTGAAGTTGATGGCCAGGCCCAGGGCCAGCCAGCGCCAGCGTGCGCTGGCGAGCAGGGGGCCAAAGGCCAGCACGACGCAAGCGAAGGTCAGCAGCAGGATGTTGCCGCGCTCAAATGTGTAGAGCATCGGCAGACCCAGCCCGAGGGCAAGGGTGCGTGGCAGCGCCGTGGCACGATCAAGCTTGCGGAAGCTGAACCACAGCAGGACAAGATTGAGCAACAACATCGTCGGCAAGGCGACAAAGCCGACCCAGTCGCAATCGCGGACACCCAGATCCTGATTGTTGAGATAGCATTCGCGGCTGGTAAACAGCTTGAGCAGCAGAAACGTCAAAGGCGGATAAATCGTGCCCCAACTGTCGTATGCGCCGCGATCATGCGCCCAATATGCAGTGTTGAACCAATCCATGAACGTGTCTGACACGTCATAGAAAAATGGTGCTGGCAGATAGCCATATTCAATCGTGAACCAGACAATGTGGGCAATGGCAGCCAACACCGCCAGCGCCAGCAGCGGTTCTGCCCAGCGCCCGACGCGGGCCATCATGCCGCCTTCCGGTTGAAGACGAAATATTTCAGCGCGACATAGTTGATGATTGAAACGATCACCGCCGCCAGCAGGCCAGCGGCATAATCATTGGTCATCACCTGTTTCAGGCCAGCCAGGGTGGCGAGCGACAATAGATAATTGACGGCATAGCTGGCCACGAAGCGCAGCTTGGCCGGGCCGGCGTCGCGGAAGACATGGCGGCTGTAGGTGACATAGTTGAAGGCCATGCCAAGCACATGGCTGAATGCCTGGGCGGGATAGGCCGACAGACCAGCCGCCACCAGCAACGCATACAAGCCGTAACCAAAACCAAGATTGATGAGGCCCGCCTGATAATAGCGGATGATCTGTTGCCAGCGCGCCAGTCGGCCGCGCCAGCCGGCAGCAGGCGCAGGATCAGTCATCGAAATTCAGCCGTTCGCGTTCCACAACCAGTGGGAAGTGGCGTTGCCGTTCCGACATCAGGCGCAGTTGATCGCCGAACAGGCCAAGGAACAGGAACAACAGGCCGAAATTCAGCTGCACCAGCGCCGCCAGCCCCAACATTCCGGCCGGCCCGCCCAGAAAGAAGGCAGCCAGTGCGGCCAGCGCGAACAGGCCAGCACCCACCATGCCGACGGCGCCGACAAAGAAGGGCAGGCGCAGCAGTTTCTTGGAGGAACTGGTGAGGCCGGACAGCGCGAATTCCACCAGGTTGAAGAAATTGTTGTTCGACTTGCCGCCGCGCCGCAGCGGCCGGGCATATTCGATCACTTCGATGGCATGGCCGGTTTCCACCAACAGGCCCCGATAATAAGGCTCTGGCTCGTTGAGGTTGTGGATCAGATCCACCACCTTGCGATCATAGAGGCCAAAGCCGGTGGCGTTGGGGATGGCCGGCACATCGGCGAAGCGGGCAACGAAATTATAATAGATGCGGCCGAACAGGCCCTTCCACCAAATGGTCTTCTCGCTTTCGCGCACCCCCAGCACGATCGGCACACCCGCCCACCAGCGTTCGATGAAGCGCGGCAGCAATTCCGGCGGATCCTGAAAATCGGCGCACATGCCGATCACGGCGTCGCCCCGACCGGCAAAGATGGCATGGGTTGGCGACCGCATCTGGCCAAAATTGCGCGTGTTGACGATCAGCTTGATACGTTTATCGGCCGCGCACAATTGCCGGGCCAGTTCCACCGTGCGGTCGGTCGATTCATTGTCGATCAGGATGATTTCCCAATCGACACCAAGCGGTTCCAGTTGGCCGGCCACCGCCGCCGTGATTTCACGGACATTGGCTTCTTCATTGCGGCAGGGGATGGCCACAGAGATCAGCGGCCGGCCAAGCCCCGAAAGGGCCGGCATGATCATGCCGCAGACCCGGCCTGCCGGCGCCAGGCCTGCATTTCAAACGCCAGCGCCAGCAGCAGCAACAGCACCGCCGAACTCAGCGGGATGGTGTTGAACTGGCGGGCCGTATCGATGTGGGGCGGTTCGAGGATGCGGATATTGGCGGTGGAGGTGAGATCTTCGACAGCAGTGCCGAGCAGGTAGCGATTGTAATTGTCGTACAGGCCGCGGGCGATCACCAGATCCCGTTCAAGGAAAATCAGCCTGGTGCCATCGCTGACAACGCTGCCCAACGTGTCGTTCGAAGCTTTGCTTTTGGCCAGTGCCTGTTCCAGTTCAGCCTGCAACGCTTGGCGTTCGGCCTTGATCTGGCGGATGGAAATATTGTCTGGCGTTGCAAATTGCAGGGCGGAACGCATTTGCAGATCCTTGCCCTTGATGGCCTGGCGCAGCCCTTCGATACGGCCAGAGACCGAGCCGATTTCAAAGCCGGGCTCGGCGGTGCGCCGGCCGACACGGAACTGGTCATAGGCCGCCTGCGCCTTGTTCATGCGCAAGGTGGCATCGGCGACCAGCTTTTCCAGCACCTCGCGCTTGTAGGCGGTTTGGCGCACGGCGATTTCAGCGAGTTGGGCCCTGGTGGCTTCGGCCCAGACAGCAATGATCGACTGCGCCAGCTGCGCGTTGGTGTGGGTGAGTTCGATCTGGACGATGCCACCGCGCAGGGAACGGATATCGACATTGCGGGCCAGCCAGCGCGAAGTCGCCACCGGATCGCCGGTTTCCAATACCCGATCAAGATCCAGCTTTTTGGCCACTTTTTCGCGCACGGCGACCGAACGGGCAACGCGCAGGGCGATTTCAATGGCGGCCTGGTTGCCGAACACGGTGTTGAGCGCGCCCAACTGGCCCAGCGTGCCGGACAGACCAAGGGACTGCGGATCGGAGGGCGACAGGGTGGAGGCGGCACGATGGCGCTCCGGATACAGCGCCAGCGCCGCGCTGATAGCGATCAGCACGGCAAACAGCAGGCGCCGGCGGCCATTGTGGGCAAGCAGCACCCCGATCAGCGGCACGCGCTTCATGCCGGTCAGCAGTTCGGGCGGCGGTGTCATTGCGTGATCGCCACCAGCGCGGCGGTGGTAATGCCCAGCTGGAAGATAATGGTGGTGATGTCGCGGATCTTGGCGAGCAGATTGTTGTTCTGCGTCTTGACCGGCACGAAGATCACATCGCCGGGCAGGGCCGGGGCATTGAGCGCTCCCGATTTGCGGGTGAGGACATCGCCATTGGCCCGCACGACGAACATGCGGCCGATATCGCCGGAACGCTGGCTTCCGCCGGCCCGGCTCAGATAATCGCGCACCAGCAGACGTTCGCCAGGCATGATCAGGAAGCTGGCCGGGCGATAGACCGCGCCAAACACGCCCACGGCCGATGGCCGGGGTGGCACGACGATGCGATCATTATTTTCCAGCGTGACGCGTTCGGGCAGATTGGCGGCCTCTGGCGGGAGATCCAGAACCAGGCGGCCATCGGGATCGGCGGTGCGCAGACGTTCGATCACGGCCTTGGCCGATGCCAGCGCGCGGTTCTGTTCATCGACATTGAGGCCACTGCCGGTGAGCGGGGTGGCAGCCAGAGCCAGTTCAAATTGTTCGACGGCTTCCTTGAAACCGGTCCGCTGTTGCAGCTTGACCGAAAGCCGTTCCAGCCGCGCGCCATAGGGGAAGGCGTTGGCGGTAAGGCCGCCAGCCTGTTCCAGCACAGCGCCCAAGGTGGTGCCGGGTTGGACCAGATAATTGCCGGGCCGGGCCACTTCGCCTTCCAGTCGCACCAGCACGGCCTGGCGCAATTGTGGCTGTTGCAGAGATCCGGATGCCAGCACCGATACGATGTCACCGCCCAGGGCTTCCACACCGGCGGCTTCGTTGCGGCTGACATCCCGGCCGATCAGGCCATCATTGTCACGAGTGCGGAACAGGATCAGCCGGGTCTTGTCGGCCAGCACGCCGGGGCCGCCCGCCAGTTTCAGCAGCGATTCCAGGCTTTCACCGGGCTTTACTTCATAGACGGCCTCGGCATTGACGCTGCCGATCAGGGCCACCTGCTCGCCCAGCGGAGCGATGTTGATCACATCTTCATTCTGAACAATGGCATCGCGGCTGCGATCGCCGCGCAGCAGCAGATCATAAAGATCAAGTTCGGCCACCACGCGGCCGCCGCGCACGAGCGTCGCCTTGCGGAAGCTGCCGCCCGATGACGGGCCACCAGCGGCCAACACGGCGTTGACCATGGTGGACAGGCTGGAGACGGTGTAGGCGCCCGGGCTGGCGGCAAAGCCGGTGACATAGACGCGCTGGCCGCGCAGCTGCTTGATGGTGACGCTGGTGGTGAAAATGCGGAACTGCTGGCCCACCGCGGCGGCAATGCGGGCGCGCAGATCGCCATAGCGCACGCCGGCCATTTTCACGGGCCCGATGCGGGGCAGGAACAGCCGGCCATCATTGTCGATGACGCTGTTGAAATTGCCTTCGATGCTGCCGGTCAGGTTGATGTCCACGCTGTCGCCTGGGCCAAGGATGTAGTCGGGCGGGACTGTGGCGGTGGGCGGCAGGGCGAAATCGCGCGCTTCGGGGATGAGCAGATCATTGCCATAGCGCGGCAATTTGCGCCCCAGCGTGCGTTCCAGATAAAGTTCGAATTCCGACGGGATGATCGGCTTGGGCTTGCGCAGCGTGGGTTCGGTGCTGTCTTCCTTGTCGCGCAGACGTTCTTCGCGGGCTTCGCGTTCCTGTTTGTCCAGCTCGACCGGGCCGCGCGGACTGTCGATATCGATGCGATTTCGGTCACGCGCCTCTTCGGCATCGCGGCTGTTGGACGACTGGTTGTTTTCGCCCAGAACCGGTGCGGTGGTGCGTTCCTGGGCTGTCGCCTGCTGTGCGTGTGCCGGCAGGCCGGCCAGAACAGCAGACATCACCAGAACAATCAGTTTGAAATCGTTGCGCATCAATTTGGACAATCTTTCAGAACAAGGCTTCTACTAAGCCCGGTCGGCGGTTGCTGCAAGATATTCGGCCGTGGTTCGGATTTGCTGGGCCAAATCCACGCGGGCGATGCCGTGGCGGCGGCACAGGTCGTCCCAGGCCGGCTCGTTCCCGAGATAACGATCGATGCGTGGGCTGGTGATGGCGGCGCGCGTTGCACCCGGTGCGCCCAGCACCTGGGCAACTTCGGCGGCTATGGCGCCCAGTTCCAGGGCCGTGCCGCCACTGTCGAACCGGCTTACCCCGGTGGGGGAGGCCAGGAGTTCGGCCAGCACGACGGCCATCAGTTCGCTCACCGCCACCATGCCACGTTCGACCTGGTGGGGGGCCTTGACCACCACCGGCCGGCCCGCCAGCGCATCCAGGATGAAGGCGGCCAGCGCATAATGCTGCGGCTTGTTGATATGGCGGCCGGAAATGTTGAACACGCGAGTGATGACCGCGCGGCGGCCAGTGCGGGTGGCCCAGGCAGCAAAACGATCTTCGTCATCGCGCTTCAGCCTGCCGTAAAGCTGCATGGCTGGCGCGGCGGCGGCATCGTCGGCGCGGGTTGCGGCGCCGGAGGAGGCGACCCAAAGGCCGCGCACATCCAGCGGCAGCAGCGCCTGTTCAACGGTGTCGGCAATCTGATGGTTGGCGGCGATATAGTCGGCTTCGCTCATCCCCTCGACCTTGTCCTTGGTCAGGAAGGCGAGGTGGAGCAACAGGCTGGGGGCGGGGGGCAGATCGTGCAGTGCCGACAGTGGCTGTTGCGTAATGGCAAGGCCGCCACCCAGATCAAGCCTGCGGGCACTGCTGCCAAAGGCGTGGACGCGGGTGGCCCAGTCGGCCCCAAGGGCGGAGGCCAGCAATTCCAGCGTGGCCAGCCCGATCCAGCCGGACGCGCCGGTGATGATGATGCGCAGGCCACTGGCGGCCAGTTTGCTTGCCAATGCCGCGGGCAAGCCAGGAGCGGCGGTCATGCCGGCACGTGGCCTTGCTGCAGCCGCTGCGCCAACGTGACGAGTGACGGCATGTCTGAGACCACGTCATATCCGCCTGGGCCCTTCGGGGGCCACGGCATGTCATCGCCATAGCCCCAATCCACCAGCACGAACGGCATGTCGAAATGGCGGGCGGCGAGCAGATCGAGCTTGCTGTCGCCCACGAAGATGCAATCTTCCGGAACTGCGGCAAGATCAGCGAGGACGATCTGCATGAGATCGGGCTCGGGCTTTTTCGGCAGGCCATCGCGGCTGCCGACGATCAATTTGAAATATTGGGCAATTTGCAAATCCGCCAGCACCTTGTCGCACAGATTCTGTGGCTTGTTGGAGCAGATGGACAAGATGAAGCCGGCCGCGGCCAGTTCGGCCAGTTGTTCGGCAACCAGCGGAAACAAGGTGTCAGGCGGGGTGGGGGTTTCGGCGTGAATGCGGCGAAACTCGGCGATGTCGGCCTTGGGATCGGTGCAATGCGGCCCCATGACAGCGGCAATCATCGCCTCGCCGCCGGCAGACACATGGGCGCGGGTGATAATGGGGCAGGCTGTCTGGTCGATACCGCGGCTGGCAAACATCTGGTTGATGATCGCCACCGTGATGCCAACGCTGTCAACCAGCGTGCCATCCAGATCGAAAATGATGTGCCGCGGCATCAGGTAGAAGCCTGGCTCGGATGGGGTTCAACCGGCAAGGGCTGCATGGCCCAGGCAAATTCATCGCGCGGCAGGAATGGGGCCAGATCTTCCAATGGGCTGGACACCATGGTGCCATCTTCCAGACGGCGCGACGACAGTTTCGGTGCGAAGGCCTGGGCCTTGTCAATCATCACTTCCAGCATCTGCGGGCCGTCACCGGCCAGGCAGGCGCGGATGGCGGCATCAAGGCCGTCATGATTGTCCACACGCGCCGCCGGAATGGCAAAACCATAGGCCAGGCGCTGGAAATCCGGGAAGGACAGGCCTGAATCCGGGCCGCAGCCAACGATGTTGTCCGGGAAATAATTCTGCTGGGCCTGGCGGATGCTGTGATAGCCATCGTTGTTGAGGATGAACAGTTTCACCGGCAGCTTCATGCCCACAATCGTCTGCAATTCCTGCAGATTCTGCATCACACTGCCATCGCCGGCCAGGCAGATAATGCGCTTGGCACCGCTGGCATAGGCCGCGCCAATGGCGGCGGGCAGATCATAGCCCATCGAGGCGGAGCCGCTGTTGGTATAGAGGCGCTGGCCCGGCTTGATATGGGCGGCCTGGAAGATGGTGACACAGGCGGTGCCATCGCCGCTGACAATGATGTCGCCTTCATCAAGTGCCTCGAACAGGGCCTTGGCGAAGCAATAGGGGTTGATCAGGCCGTCTGTCCAATATTCGGGCAAGACAACTGGATAATGTTCGCTGCGGGTGCGGCACCAATGGCGCCACGGCTCGATCGCAGCGGCACGGCCGGCCGGCACCGGGTGCGCGGTCGCAGCGCTGAAGAAATCGGCCAGATCGGCCTGGATGGCACGGTGCAGGGCGAGGGTGGGTTTGGCGAGTTCGGCGCTGTCCACATCCACCATGGTAACCTTGGCGCCGCGCGCAAAGCTGGCCCAATTGTAGCTGATCTGGCGGATGTTGAGCCGGCAGCCGAGCACCAGCACATGATCGGCGGTCTGCACGGCAAAATTGCCGCCGCGATCGCCCACCGATCCGGGCCGGCCGCAATAGAGCGGATCATCATTGGCGATCAGATCATGGGCGTTCCAGCCGGTGACGATGGGGATGCCCCGGTCACGTGCAAAGTCGAGCATGGTTTCGACACTGCCCGACAGGCGCACGCCATTGCCGGCAAGGATCAGCGGCCGTTCGGCCGCATCAAGCTCTGCCAGGGCTGCGGCCGTTTCGGCGGCCAGCGCGTCGCCGGTGAGCACGGTTTCTTCGGCGGCCGTGTTCGGATGTTCGCCATCGCGGCCGTCGGTTGCCGGATCCCACGGCGCCAGTGCATCGGGATCCACCAGCGCGCCTTGCACATCGCCGGGAATATCCAGCCACACCGGCCCGGGCCGGCCGCGCATCATCAGGCACAGCGCCTTTTCCACCACCCGGCGCGTATCGGCCGGATTGTCGAGCACAACGGCATATTTTGTGATGGAACGCACCATGTCGACAATGTCGACTTCCTGATCGCCAAGCTGGCGCAGCGGGATGGGATAGTTGCGCAGGAAAGTTTCGCGCTTCACCTGGCCCGAGACGACAAACATCGGGATGGAATCGACATAGGCGCCATAGACGCCGTTGAGCGTGTTGACGCCGCCCGGACCGGTGGTGACGTTGAGCAGTGCCGCCCGGCCTGAGAGCCGGGCATAGCTTTCCGCCGCAATGGCGCTGCCCTGTTCGTGGTGGAGATACAGACAGCGCATGCCGGGCTGGCGGCCGAAGGCATCGTTCAACTGCATGGCACCGCCGCCGGTGAGCATGAAACAGTCGGTCACGCCGGCCGCAACCAGCCGCCGCGCGATATAATCAGCCACCCGGATCATGCCCGCATCCTTTGTTCGAAACCAACCGGCGTTGCGGTCAGTATGCCGCCTTCTGTTGGCGGGCTTCCATCATCGCAATGCGCTTGACGTCTTCCTGAGCGATGCCGGCATAATAATCGCGCTTGTTCTTCAGCCACAGCAGCTCGAATTCCATGGCGAGGCTGAGGCCTTCGGCGAGATTGGGCAGGCCCAGCGCCGTATCGGCGGCAAAGATCACCTTGCGGGTTTCGAACCGATCAAGCCGCACGGCAAGCACATCCTTGAGCAATGCGATGGAATCGGGTGACACGGCACCGCCCACCACCATGGCCAGGCCATTGTCGCGCGCTGCAGTGGCGGCGGCCACGATATGAGCCTTCATGTCGTCGCTGTCGACGAAGTCGCGATCCTTGCCCATCGAACCGGCAAAATCAACGCGGCCGAACACCAGGCCAAGGCCATGGGCCTTGGCCACCGGCACCATTTCGGCCAGCGCGCGGTGGGTGGTGATGGTTTCCAGGTTGAAGAGGAAGCCGATATCGGCCCGCTCGCTTTCGTCGGCAAAGACCTTCTTCACCGCAGCAGCATATTTTTCCAGCGCGTAGGGCGTCTCGACCATTGGCGCGATGACATAATCGACGCCATATTGCTTGCACTCGATCAGATCGCGAATGGCTTCGCAACCGCCGATCTTGATGCCGACCTTCAGGCCGGCGCGGCGTGCCAATTCCAGCAGGCGCAGCAGTTCATCGACGCGCGTGCCTTCCGCTTCGAATTCGGCCTTGACCGAGTTGAAGCCATAGTTTGCCTTGCCTTCCTCCAGGATGGCCAACATGCGCTTTTCATACTGGTTCACGGGGTTCGGATCCTTTTTGTTATTGGTCTCGTCCGGCTCAGCGCGCAGCGAGGAACGCCTTTACGGTGTCGTTCAGGAAAGCGAAATGGTCATCGGTGAGGCCGGGGAACACCCCAAGCCAGAAGGTCCGTTCGGTCACGATGTCGGCGTTGGTCAGCTCACCCACCACCTTGTAGTTGCGGCCGCGGAAATAGGGCTGCTTGAGAATGTTGCCACCAAACAGCAGGCGGGTGCCGATGCGGTGGGCGTCGAAATGCTTGGTCAGATCCTCGCGGGTGAAGGGTGCGCCTTCACGCAGGGTCAGCGGGAAGCCAAACCAGCTGGGTTCGCTGCGCGGGGTGGCTTCGGGCAGGATGAAAAACTCCTCATACTGCTTGAACAGCGCCGTCAGCTTGGCGAAATTGGCGCGGCGGGCGGCGATGAAATCGTCGAGCCGTTCCAGCTGGCCCACGCCCACGGCGGCCTGCATGTCGGTGATCTTCAGATTATAGCCGGCGTGGCTGTAGGTATATTTGTGGTCATAACCGAACGGCAACTGGCCCAGCGCGCGGCCGAAGCGCTTGCCGCAGGTGTTGTCCATGCCCGGCGCGCACCAGCAATCGCGGCCCCAGTCACGCATGGATTCGATTACGCGCTTCAGGCGCGGCTTGTCGGTGAACACGGCGCCGCCTTCACCCATGGTGATGTGGTGGGCCGGGTAAAAAGACAGGGTGCCGATGTCGCCGAAGGTGCCGACCATGCGCCCATCATAGGTTGCACCCAGGGCATCGCAGGTGTCTTCCACCACCCAAAGGTCATATTTTTCAGCGACCCGCATCACTTCGGCCAGATTGAAGGGATTACCCAGCGTGTGGGCGATCATGATGACACGGGTGCGCGGCGTGATCGCCGCCTCGATCATCTCGGGCTTGATGTTGTAGGTGGGCAGATCAACGTCCACGAACACCGGCACCAGGCCATATTGCAGGGCGGGGTTGATGGTGGTCGGGAAGCCGGTGGCAACCGTGATCATCTCGTCGCCCGGCTGCAGCGCGTCCCCGCGCAGATAGGGCGAGCAAAGCGACGACAGAGCGAGCAGATTGGCCGAGGAGCCGGAATTGGTGGTCAGCAAATGCTTCACGCCCAGGCGCGCGGCGAGCTTGGCTTCGAAATCCGTATTGAAACGGCCAGTGGTCAGCCAGAAATCCAGCGCGCTGTCCACCAGCAGCTGCATTTCCTCATGGCCATAGACCTTGCCGGACACCGGCACCGGGCTTTGGCCTGCCACGAACGGCTTGGGCGTATGGGCAACGCGGTGATATTCGGCCACCAGATCCATGATCTGGTTGCGGATACGGCCGGCATCACTGTCGGGGGCCGCATTGTCGTTGGGGGCAACGGCAACGGCGGCGGCTGAACTGGCAAAATTCATGCAGCATTCCTGTTTGATTCGAGGTTTCGACTACGAAAGCGGTTGATCTGGTCAAGGGTGATGGTGCGGGCGTCACCGCCGTCTGCGACGAACCGGTGCCATTCCACGATCCACGCCAGCGCTTCGGCCAGGCGCAGCGTTGGATGCCAGCCAAGCAGGTTGCGCGCTTTGGTGCAATCCAGCTTGAGCAGATGGGCTTCATGCGGAACCGCGCCTTCCCAGCGCTGCCACTGGCCGGGCACACCCCACAGGCGTGCCAGTTCCGCCACGATCCAGGCCACCGGTTGGGTGTCATCATCGCCCGGTCCGAAATTCCAGGGTTCGGCCACGCGGGCATCACCGCCCAGCAGCCGCTCCGCAATGTCGACATAAGCGAACACGGCTTCCAGCACATGCTGCCAGGGACGAATCGCACCAGGTGAGCGGATGGTCGGCGACTGGCCAGCCAGAAACGCCCGGATCAGATCGGGCACCAGCCGATCAGCCGCCCAATCGCCGCCGCCGATGACGTTGCCGGCGCGCACCGAAGCCAAGCCAGTGCCGTGCCGCGCCAGTTCGGCCGCCGGGAAATAGCTGTTGCGGAAGCTGGCTATCACCAGTTCGGCGGCGCCCTTGCTGGCGCTGTAGGGATCATGGCCGCCCATCGGATCATTTTCGCGATAGGGCCACACCCATTCGCGGTTTTCATAGCATTTGTCGGACGTGACGGAAACGATGGCGCGGGTGCCGCCCACGCGGCGGGCCGCATCCAGCACGTGCGCGGTGCCCAGCACATTGGTGGCAAAGGTTTCCACCGGCTCGTCATAAGAATAACGGACCAGCGGCTGGGCTGCGAGGTGGAAGATCACATCCGGACGGCAATCGGCGACCACGTCGGCCACCAGGCCGGCATCGCGGATGTCGCCAATGATGTGGGTGATGCCTTCGCCCACACGGGCCTGATTGAACAGCGCCGGATCACTGGGTGCCGGCAGCGACAGGCCGGTCACGCGCGCGCCCATCTGGCCAAGGAGAAGCGTCAGCCAACCGCCCTTGAAGCCGGTGTGGCCGGTGACGAGCACACGCCTTTCGTTCCAGATGGTCATGGCATCCAGCCTTCAACCTGCAGCAGGAGCGAGGCCGCACCGGGAAAGTTCGTTGGCCATCCTCCGTCGTGGATTGCCGCCTTGTGGCCCAACACGTATCGCGTCCCCAATCAACTCGAGCGAAATATTCCCGCCGCGTTTAACGCACGGCGTTCACATTGCCTTCGCAGCCGTTCGACCACCCACGGCACACATCAGGCTGGCCCGATTATTGATTGCGGCTGCATGTGTCAATCGCCGGACCGCAAGGCTGATCAGCGATCCGCCTGTGTATCTGGCAGGATAGCCGGTCTGATCCGGCGAAGTCGCTGCAGGCTCGCGCCATTTGGCCGCACATTGCAAGCTGGATTGGCGCTGACAATCCCGTTGGCCAACCACGAGTTGCCTGCTCCGGCGCTATGGTTTGATTCAGTTGAATGAGTTGTGGGGGCTGCGGCGATCAGGCGGGATCGTCATAAAGCAGCGTGATGCTGATTCGACGATTGCGCGGATCGGCCGGATTGGACTTCACAAAGGGATCGGTATCGGCGACGCCTTCGATCCGGCGGAACCGGGCCATGTCGATCCCGGCACCCGACAGCAGCCGCCGCGTGGCATCGGCGCGGGCCGTGGACAGGCTCCAGTTGGATTGCCGGCCAGCCTTGGCAAAGCCCAGGGCATCAGTATGCCCGCGCACCGCCAGTCGGTTGGGCGTGTCGGCGATGGCGCCTGCCACGGTCTGCACCAATTGCCCGGCGGCGGCCGTTGGGGCCGATGTGCCCAGGGTGAACATCGCGAAATCGGCGCGTTCGACCAGATCGATGCGCAGGCCATCGCGGGTGCGCACGAACTTCACCTGGCCTTGCAGACCTTTGAGCGTCGGATCGGTCGCAATCTTTTGCTGTATCCGAGCTTGCACCGCGTCAAAACGTGCATCCTCGCGCGCCTGGCCGGCCGACTTGCCGCCCTTGCTGTCGGTTTGCTTGCTGTCTTTGGGCTTTGGCGAGCTGTCCGGCTGTGCTTGCAACACCGCCCGCCGGCCCACGCTTTCCGGGCGGATCGAACTGCCATCGGGGGCGGCCGCCGATCGGCCGCCAAACAGCCCGTTCGATCCGCCGCTGCTCTGCATCTGGATCACGGTTGGCGAGAAATAGTCGGCTATGCCCTTGCGCTGCTGCTCGTTGGTGGCGCCAAGGATCCACAGCAACATGAAGAATGCCATCATCGCGGTCACGAAATCGGCATAGGCGATTTTCCAGGCGCCGCCGTGATGGCCATGGCCATGGCCCTTGACCTTCTTGATGATGATCTCGGGTTCGATCAGGCCTTCGGGCTTCACTTCGCCGTCCTCATGCCGTCAAAGATTTCGCTGAACGTCGGCTGGTGGGTGGGGCCGATGGCGGTGCGCGCCGCCTCGATCACCAGCGGTTGCGGCTGGCCTTTCAGCGTGGCGATGATGACCCGGCGCACCACGAGGTAAATCTCGCTGTCCTCGTCGATCACGGTCTTCAGCCGGGCCGCAAGAGGGCCAACGATGCCATAGCTGAGCAGCACGCCCAGAAAGGTGCCCACCAACGCCGAGCCCACCATGGCGCCCAGAATGGCCGGAGGCTTGTCGATGCTGCCCATGGTCTTGATCACGCCCAGCACGGCCGCGACAATACCCAGGGCAGGCAGCGCGTCCGACATGGTCTGCAGCCGCTCCACTGGCTTCAGGGCGGCGTGATGATGGGTTTCGATATGGGTGTCGATCACCTCCTCCACCGCCATGGGGGACAAGGTGCCGGTGGAGACCACCAGCAGCCGAATGGAATCGGTGACCAGGTTGATGAAGAAATGATCGGTGGCGAATTGGGGATATTCGGCAAAGATGCTGGAGGATTTCGGATCCTCGATATGGGGTTCCACCGCCGTGGGGCCATCGGTGCGGAACAGGCGCATCAGCCGGGCGGTGAGGAAGATGGCAGCGCCATAATCGGCCTTCTTGTATTTCGGGCCCTTGATCACCTTGCCAAGGCCGCCGCCCATTTCCTTGATGCCCTTGATATCGGTTGCCACCAGGGTGGCGCCAGCGGCGGCACCGCCGATGATCAGAAATTCGTGCGGCAACGCGTGCAGTACGGGCCCAAGGCTGCCACCGGTGATGGCAAAGCCGCCAAAGACCATGACGATCAATACGACCAGACCGATGATGGACAGCATGAATGACGGGCCTTTCCCGGATGAAAGCTTCATCCCGGTTTACGGCCACTGCCATTCCGGATTTAATTCCGCCGTTCTGGCGCTATCTCAACTGGTCCCACAGGGAGAGGCTGGAAACGCGGGCAAAGCTGGCCTGCGCCGCTTCCAGCACGGTGGTCAGCCGGTCCAGCCGGGCGATGGCTTCCACCATGTCCGTCTCTTCCAACCGGCTGATATCACGGCGCCATTGCAATTGGCTTGCATCCAGCCGCTGGCTTTCCGCGTCCAGGCGCGCAGCGCGGGTGCCAAGCAGGGCCTGGCCGACAGCGACGCGCTCGATATGGCCGTCCAGTGCCGCCAGGGACTCGTCCATCGCCGCGGCGAACAATGTGGGGTTCGGTTCCACCAGGCTGGCGGCCAGATGGGCAAGGCTGTCGAACAGGTTGCGGTCGCGCGGTGGCGGGGGCCGGCCCGGATCAGGGGGCGGCGCCAATGGATCGGGCGCGGGCAGTGGCGCCGTCACGCCAAAGGCTTCCGGGCCGCTGATGCCGGCAAACAGCAGGCGGCCACCCACGGCCAGCTGTGGCGGCGCGCCCAGACCGGCCCAGACGGCGAGCCCGTCGGCATCGTCGGCATAGGCTGGCGGCGTGCCGGCGCCGGCAAAAAGTGCTTCACCATCAAGGCCTTGCGCTTCGGCGAGGCCGCGTGCGGAGGCCAGCATTTCCTTCACTTCAACCGCCAGCAACTGGCGATCGCCGGCGTTCAGGGTGGCGTTGCGGCCGGCCAGGGCCAATTCCTTGGCGCGGGCCATGATCTCGGCAATGCTGGCGAGGGCGGTTTCGCTGGCGGCAAGGCGGCCGGTGGCGGCGTCCATGGCATTGCGCTGGGCTTGCGCCGCGGTGTCGGCGCGTTTCAGCGTGGCGGCGCGGGTGAAGGCGATGGGATCGTCGCCGGGCTTGGCGACCTTGAGCCCGGTGCTGATTTGTTGTTGCACATCAGCCAGTTGCCGGGTCAGGCCGGTGAGGCGGCGCACGGCGGCATCATGGCCGGAGCGGGCGGAAATGGGCGGGATCACCGGGTAAGACCCAGGATTTGATCCAGCAGGTCACGCGCCACGCTGATGATCTGGGCATTGGCGCGGTAGGCCGCTTGCAGCCGGGTCAATTCGGCGGCCTCAAGCTCCAGATCGACGCCGGAGATGGCAGCATTGGCCCGCGCCGTGTCCTCTTTCAGCGCGGCTGTGGCCGATTCCAGCCGCCTGGTGTCAGCAACCTGGGCGCCGATGGCCGCAAGTTCGGCGTCGAGTTGGGCTTCCAAGGTGCCGTTCGGGCCGGGCTGGGCGCGGCGGGCGGCCAGCGCCAGCGCATTGCGATTGTCTTGCGCGCCGGGCGGGGTGGGGGCGATGCGGAACACCGTGCCCTCCGCCGCTGCCGGCACGGCAAAGCGCACGCCGGGCCCCTCGATCAGGCTGCCATCGGCCGGCACGGTCGCCAACAGCGCCACGCCGGTGGGATCGCGCACCTCGGCCTGGCCGCCGGGGATGATGGTGATGCGCCACGGCGGCGGCGTGGTGTTTCCGCCCGGCAGGGCCAGGGCGGTGGCATCGCTGCCGATGCTGGGCAGCAGCAACGCATCCGGCGGGCCATCCACCTGCCAGCGTGCCGCCGCCGCCACCTGGGCCGGGGCCAGCGGGCGCAGCGACAGGCCTTGCGCGCCGGTTTGCGGTTGCATGTCCCACACGTCGCCGGCCACGGCGCCGGCGCCGATGGTGATGGTCAGGCCATCGAGAGCCAAGGGGCCGGGGCCGGTGACAGACGCGCTGCCATCGCCGCGCACCAGCGAGAAGCCGGCGGTTTCGGCGATGAGGCGATAGCCGGAGGGATCGGGCACCGAACCATCGCCCAGCACCACATCCACCGGCGCATTGCCGGCATTGGCCTTGCCCACGCGGGTTTCGACGCCGGTGGTGGCAAACAGCGGCGAACCAGCCACGCCCAGGCCATCGATCCCGCCGCTGTGCCAATCGTTGATCAGCGCGGCGAACTGGCTGGCCTGGCCATCCAGCGCAGCGCGGGCGCGGATGATCTCGCCGCTGGCCTCCAGCAGGCCGGCCAGCCGGCCGGAGGCGGGCAGGCGCAGCGGGGTGGCGTCAAATTCCGGGTTCAGCAGCACGGTCTGGCCGTCGGGGGCCACGCCAATGCGCGCCGCGTTGCCGGCCGTTGGCACCAGGGTGACGGCGGATGGCCCAAAGCCGAGCTTGACCTCCACCACGCCGCGCCGGCCTTCGCTGATGCTGATCCGCACTTCATCGGCAAGCTGGCGCAGCAAGCCGTCGCGATTGTCCATCAGGCTGTTGCTGGCGGCATCGCCATCATCGCCGCGCCGCAATTGCTCATTCACCCGCACCAGCGCGGCGGCCAGATCATTGACCCGGCGTGCGCTCAAGGCCGCTTCGGCCCTGATGTCCTGTTCCAGAGTGTCAAGATCCTGGCCCAGCCGGTTGAAACCGCTGGCTGCATCATCGGCGGCATCGAGAAAGCCGGCCCGCGCCGCAGCTTGCGTGGGGGCAGTGGCCAGCGCCGTGCCGGCATCGAAAAAGCGGCCCAGTCGCGGCGCCACGGCGGCGGTGGTGGCCAGGGATTCCAGCCGCTGCAGCCAATCCAGCCGGGCGCCCATGCGGGCCTGATCGCCGCTGGCGACGCGGGCGGCATTGGCCTTCAGCGCATCGACATCACGCCCCACACCGGCCACGCGCACCCCGGCCCCGGCCATCGGTGCCCGCTCCAGCGGCCCGCCGCGCCCCACGGGTTGGGTGGCCAGCACGGCGCGCCGCCGCACAAAGCCCGGCGTGTCGGCATTGGCGACATTGTCGCCGGTGGCGTTCAGCGCCTTTTGAAAGGCCAGCACGCCGGACCGGCCCAGCGACAGCAAATCCATCATGGCTTTGCCCCCTTTGCCAGCAATTGCGCCAGGCCCAGCGGAGCGGCATCGGCAATCAGGCGGCCCCGTTGTTCGTCGATCAGGTCACGGATCTGATCATTGTTGCCCATCAGATCATCGCCCAGCTTCGCCGCGCGTGCCGTCTTGAGCAGGCGGGTGATCATCAGTGCCTCGAAATCGCCGGCGGCCTTGTCACGGGCCTTGGCTTCGCTGGCCGGCGCTGGCCGCTGGCCGGGCAAGAGCAGGGCAGGGGGCGCGATCTGCATCAGATCACCACCAGTTCGGCGCGCAGGGCGCCGGCGGCTTTCAGGGCTTCCAATATCGCCACCAGATCGCCCGGCGCCGCGCCCAGCGCGTTGACCGCATCGACAATTTCCGAAAGCCGCGCGCCCGGCGAAAACAGGTTCATGCGGGCGTTGGTTTCGCCGGCTTCCACATTGGATTGCTGGGTGATGGCCGTCTGGCCGCGGCCGAAGGGATTGGGCTGGCTGGCCTGTTGATTTTCGGTGACGCGCACCACCAGGCTGCCATGGGCGACGGCGGCCGGCAAGATACGCACTTCGCCCGAAATCACCACCGTGCCGGTGCGGGCGTTGACGATCACCCGCGCCGGCGGCGGCGCCAGCGTGACGTTCAGCCCTTCGATGGTGCTGGCCATGGCGATGCGGCGTTCGGGCTGATCCGGCGCATTCAGGCGCACGCGCACGCCGTCTTCGGCCTGCGCGACGATGCCGTTATACTGGCGGTTGATCGCCGCCACCACGGCATTGGCGGCGGAAAAATCCGGTTCGTTCAGATCCAGATACATCGGCCCCTTTTCGGCAAAGGGCGAGGCCACGATGCGTTCCACCACGCCGCCGGCCGGCACCCGGCCGCTGGTGGGCGTGCCGGCGACGATGCGGCTGCCGTCGCGGCCTTCGGCGCCAAAGCCGCCCACCGCCAGACTGCCTTGGGCCAGGGCGTAAATCTCGCCATCCGGCCCCTGCAGCGCGGTCAGCAGCAGCGTGCCGCCGCGCAGGCTCTTGGCCTGGCCCAGCGCCGATACGGTCACATCCAGTCGCTGGCCGGGCTTGGCAAAGGCCGGCAGTTCGGCGGTGACCATCACGGCGGCGGCGTTGCGCAATTGCGGGTTCACGCCCGGCGGCAGCTGCACGCCCAGACGGTTGGCAGCGGATTTCAGCGACTGGATGGTGAATTCCAGATTCTGGTCGCCGCTGCCGGTGAGGCCGACGACAATGCCATAGCCAGTGAGTGCGTTGGCGCGCACGCCGGCAAAACGGGCAATATCCTTCACCCGTTCGGCTTGCGCCGGGGCGGCCAGCAACAGAAAAAGGGCGAGGAAACAGCGCATCAGAAGGGCGTGATCTTGGCAAAAAAGCGCGACAGCCAGCCCTGGCGGCTGTTGTCGGCCACCTGGCCGGTGCCGCCAAAACGGATGCGGGCATCGGAGACGCGGGTGGACGGCACGCTGTTGTCAAAGCCCAGATCCTCGGCGCGGATATAGCCGGTCAATTGCAGATGTTCCTCGCCGCGGTTGAGCATCAGGCGCTTTTCGCCGGCAATGCGCAGCACGCCGCCCGGCAGCACTTCGGCAACGCTCACGGTGATTTCGCCCAAGAGTTCGTTGCTCTGTTCGGCGCTGCCGCCGCCGCTGAAGCCCGAATTGCTGCCGCCTTGCAGGGCCTGGGCTGGCACCCGGCTGAACGGGAAGAATTGCGGCAGGCGCAGGCTGGTATCGCCTTCGCGGGCGGAATCGGCGCTGGCGGATTTGGAGGCGGTGGTGCGTTCCAGCAGCCTGATGGTCACCAGATCGCCCACCCGGCGCGCGCGGCGATCGGTGACCAGACCGGCGAAATGATGCGGGCTGTAGAGGCTGCCGGTGGGCGGTTCCGGGGCGGGGATGACCGGCGGCAAGGTGGGGGTGATCACCACCACCTTGGCCGCCAGCAGCAGCAGCGCCAGATCAGACATTCTGCACCACATAACGGCCCATTTCATCGGCCGCGCTGATCACCTTGGAATTGATTTCATAGGCGCGCTGGGTTTCGATCATGTCCACCAGTTCCTGCACGGTCGACACGTTCGATCCTTCCAGCATGCCCTGCCTGATTGTCCCCATGCCGGCCTGCCCGGCGACACCCAGCGTGGGCGGGCCGGAGCCGGCGGTTTCGCGATAGAGATTGTCGCCGATCGGCATCAGGCCCGACGGGTTGAGGAAGCGGCTGAGCTGCAACTGGCCCACTTCCACCGGGGCGGCCTGGCCGGGCAGGGCAGCGGTGACGATGCCATCGGGCGAGATCACCACCTGGGACGCGCCGTCGGGCACCACCAAGGGCTGCGCCAGGCGCTGGCCCGATGCGGTGACGATTTCGCCGGTGGCTGACAATTTGAAGCCGCCATCGCGGGTATAGCCCACGGTGCCATCGGCCAGCTGGATGGCAAAGAAGCCGGCACCATCAATGGCCAGATCCAGCGCATTGTCGGTGGTGATCATGTTGCCCTGGGTGTGGATGCGTTCGGTGCCGGCGATGCGCACGCCGGTGCCGGTGCCCAGACCGGTGGCATATTGGGTATCGGCCCCGCTGGCAGCGCCGGGGCTGCGATCATCCTGATACATGAGCGCGGCGAAATTGGCGCGATCGCGTTTGAAGCCGGTGGTGGAAACATTGGCCAGATTGTTGGAAATCGTCTTCATGCGGTGATCAAGCGCATCCAGGCCCGACCGTGCGATCTGCAAGGCTGTCGTCATCTCACACTCCTCAAGGATTCTGCCCGATCAGCCGGGCGCCCTGTTCGTCCATTTCGGTGGTCAGCTTGATCAGCCGGGCGTTGAGTTCGAAACCGCGCTGTTCCTCCACCAGTTGCACCATGGCTTCGGCGGCAGTGAGGTTGGCGCTTTCCAGGGCGCCGCTTTCCACCCGGGCGGCGGGATCGGCGGCCAGCGCCTCTTGCGGCAGGAACAGGCCATCGCCGGCCTTGTCGCGGCTTTTGAGGCTGGTGCCGTCCACCAGCTTCAGCCGGCCCAATATCTGCGGGCCTTCGGGACCGGTGATGGACACGGTGCCATCCTGGCCGATCCGGGGCGTGGCACCGGGCGGCACCGAGATCGGCGCACCGGCGGCGTTCACCAGCACCCGGCCATCGCCATTGGCCAGCACGCCGGCATTGTTGACCATCAGATCGCCGCGCCGCGTATAGGCTTCGCGCACCTCGCCAGCGATCATCGGGCCCTGCACCGCCAGCCAGTGCGGCCCCGAAAGGGCGATATCGAGGTCGCGCCCGGTGGCGGCGATCTTGCCGGCGTGCTGCGGGGTGGCCAGGCTGGGCGAGCCGACCTGGGCGCGCGCCGCCCAGGCCCCGTCCACCGCGGCCTTGGCCGCGAGATAACGGCCTTCCTGCGCCACGACATCGCGGCGGAAACCCGGCACCTGGGCGTTGGCCAGATTGTTGGCCGTGACCACGCTTTCGCGGGCCCGGGCCGACAGGCCGGTGAGGGCGGTATAGATGGCGCGGTCCATAACGGCTCAGCCGGTCATCAGCTGCGCATGTTGATGATGGTCTGCATCAACTGATTGTCGGTTTCGATGGATTTGGCGCTGGCCTGGAAATTGCGCTGCGCCGCGATCAGGTTGACCAGTTCGGTGGTGAGATCGACGTTGGAGCGTTCGAGATTGCCCGAAAGAATGTTGCCGATGCCGTTGCGGCCAGCTTCGCCGGTGATGGCTTCGCCCGATTGCGGGGTGGCCACCCAGCTGGCATCGCCGGTCTGCTTCAGGCCGCCGGGGTTGGAGAAATTGGCCAGCGCCACCTTGCCCAGCGTTTGCACCTCGCCGTTGGAGAAACTGGCTTTCAGCAGGCCTTCAGGGTCGATCGACACGCTTTCCAATTGGCCGGCCGGGATGCCATCCTGTTCGATCAGGGCCACGGTGAAGGGGCCGGCCTGCTGCACGGTGGCGGTGCCGTGATCGATGGACAGGGCAATGTTGCCGCCGCCGGTGGGCGGCACAAAGCCATCAAAGGCAAA
>Ga0075154_10000589_pt1 | contig 29761 bp, 18 predicted proteins | sample JI71714BDNA_FD_70965 | JGI IMG/M metagenome (GOLD analysis project Ga0075154, IMG submission 70965) | Wastewater effluent complex algal communities from Wisconsin, to seasonally profile nutrient transformation and Carbon sequestration -... | ecosystem: Engineered > WWTP > Effluent > Algae...
TGCTTGCAACCGCGGAAGCGATGACCTCGGCGCGGCGCAGACCGGCCTCCGCAATGGCCAGCGCCTCGGCGGCCTGCTCGGCGCGTTCGGTAGCGACCAGTTGCCGTGCGGCGAGGTTGGCGAGCCGCGCCGATTCGCGCTTCGCCTGCGCGTGATGCGCGCGGGCTTCGGCGAGCTGGGCCTGCGCCTCCGGTCGGGTCCGCTGCACCAACTGCGCCAGCGCCGCTTCGGCCTCGGCCAGCCGCGCTTCGGCCTCCTCGGCGCGCAGCCGGGCGATGCGCTGACCGGCCTCGACCCGATCACCCGGCTCGACCTCGCGGCTCAGCAAGGTGCCGACGATCTCGGTGCCGACGATGACCCGCGAGGGCGTCGCGACCCGACCGGTTGCGACGACGTTGGCAAGCAGCGGGCCGGCGGTGACCGCTTCCACCGGGACTTCGGGGCCCTGCGCGCGGCGGTTCCACCAGAACATGACGAGGAAGCCGACGAGCAGCGCCAGCCAGAGGGATTTCGATCGGAGGAGTGCTGACATGCCGCAAGCATCAACGACGGCATGTCAGCGTGGCGTGCCTACCAGCCTCGGCGCCAGCTGTCGCGATTGAGCGGCTGGGGCCGATCGAGCTCGGCGAAACGGATTTCATCGAAGCCGGCGCGCTTCAGCTTCGCCAGCAGCCGTGCGAGTTCGCCGTAGGGCACGTCCATCCCGGTTTCCATGCTAACTGCTAACCGATCATCGGCGCGGTCATGGCGCAGGCGCGCCAGCAGCGTCAGCAGGTCGACCGGGTCGCCTTCGAGGTACAGGTCAATCGTGCCCGCGCGGTTCGCCTGGACCTCGACAGTGCGCATTCGTGGCAGCGGACAGTTGCCCCAGCAGCAGCCGCCGATCGGCACCATGAAAGTTTGCGCCTGATCTCGAACCGGGGCCTGCGTCAGGAACACGAACATCAGCGCCTGGAGCACGCCGATCAACGGCACCACGCTGATCTCCGGACGCAGGGTGGACATCGGTTCCGGGGCGTACATGGCCGCTCCCCCTCAATCCAGCTGGAAGCGGACCGGCACGGTCGCCCATTCCGGATAGGGAACGCCGTCGCGACTTGCCGGGCTGAACGCCCAGCGCCGCACCGCCTGCAGGGCCGCCCGGTCCAGCAGCGGATGCACCTGCTTCTGGATCTGTGCATCGAGCACGCTTCCATCGACACCAACCAGCACGCGAACGATCACCGTGCCCTGGATGCCCTGCCGCAATGCTTGGATCGGGTAGGGCGGTGCACGCAGACGGCCGTAAGACAACGGCTCGGCCGCGGTGCTGATGGCAATCTGCGGTGGGGCTGGTGGTGCGGGCGGTTGTGGCGGCGGAGCTGGAACCTCGCCCTGATCGGCGATGACTGCGGGTGGCTCCGGGATCGGCGCGGGCGGTGGCGCTGCGGTCGGCACCTGGATGACCGGCGCTGCCGGCGGAATCTCGACGGCAGGTGGGGGCGGTGGTGGAGGCGGCGGAGGCGGGGGCGGATCCGTAAAGAATACGGGCGTATCGACCTGGGCGACCCGGCCGACCAACTGCGCCGGAGTGGGTGGGAGCATCAGAACGCCCACCAGCAGCAGATGGGCCGACATCGTCAGGCTGACCGCGGTGATGCGGCGCCAATTCAAGGCATGGTCTTGCGCGTGATTCATGGCTGCGTACTCCCGATGGGTCGATGACTGGACGGAAACGCTGGCGTGATCCCCCACTTATGGCACTGGCGATCGCGACTCAAGCTATCTGCCTTCATCCCCAAAACGTCAGCTTTTCCTGAATCCCCTGGTTTTCACGGTGATGGATGTTGTGCATTCAGCGGTGAATGCGGGTCTCGATGGATCAGCCTCGCGATCGGACGCATAAAAAAGGCGCCCCGAGGGGCGCCCAAAAAAGAAACGACAGCCTGGTTCCACCTACTTCGGCTGCAGCTCGTCGAAGCGGATGTTCTGAATTCCGGCACGCTTGACGGCGGCCATGACTCGCGCCATGTCCTCGTAAGACACATTCATGTCGGTCTTCAGGTTGACATCCACCTTCGGCTTCTGGGCCTCGACGCGAAGTCGAGCCACCAGCGCGGTCAGGTCGATCGGCTGCTGTTCGAACAGCACTTGTGCCGGACCGCCCGGAATTTCCCGGATCTCGACCGTCAGAATTGTCGGCCGCTGATCTTCCGGTGTCACATTGGTCGCCGGCACCGGCACGTTGGCCTTCATCTTGTGGGTCATCATGGGTGCCGTGATCATGAAGATGATCAGCAGCACCAGCAGCACGTCCACCAGCGGCGTCGTGTTGATGTCGGTCATCGGGCCACTGCCCGAGTTGCTCGAAAACGCCATGACGCGCTCCTTATTCCTCGGGATGAGTGATGAAGGACACCTTGCGGACCCCGATCCGGCGGGCCTGCTGCAGCACCTCCGAAATCGCCTGATAGCGCACCGAGCCGTCGCCGCGGATGCGCAATTCCGGCTGCGGATTGCGCAGGGCGGTTACCCGCAGGCGATCGATGACGCCCTGCCACTGGATCAGCTCGTCATCCCAGTAATAGACCGGGACACCGGCCTGATTCTGCACGGAGATCACCACCTTGGCGTTGCCGACATCCTCTTCGGACTCGGTTTCATAGGTCGCTTTCGGCAGTTCGACCTGCACCTTCGAGGACATCAGCGGTGCCGTGATCATGAAGATGATCAGCATGACCAGCATCACATCGACCAGCGGTGTCGTATTGATCGTCGAGGTGGGGGTATCGTGACCGGCGCCACCGCCGCCTGTGCTCATTCCCATGATGCAAGCCTCCTCAGGCGTTCACTTCGGCCTGCGGCCGGGTTCCATACTTCTGGGCGCGATGGACGCGTTCGCCGGTGGCGAAGAAATCGAGCAGATCGTTGGCGAAGGTCGCGAACTCATTCGCCAGCAGCTTGTTGCTGCGGACGAAGTAGTTGTACGCCAGCACGGCGGGAATTGCGACGCCCAGACCCATGCAGGTCATGATCAGGGCCTCGCCGACCGGCGCGGCGACCACGCTCAGCGTGGCCTTGCCGGAGATGCCGATGCCGACCAGCGCGTGATAGATGCCCCACACCGTGCCGAACAGTCCGACGAAGGGCGCCGTGGATCCCACCGTAGCCAGCAAGGTCAGGCCACTGTCGAAGGCCACGCCCTCGCGGCGCAAGCCAGCGCGCAGGCTGCGTTCGATGAACTCGTGGCGCGTCAGCACCTCGGTCATGCGGCCGCCTGCGGCATTCGAGTGGTGCGCAGCGGCGTCGATCGCATCGATCGCAATCTTCGAAAACGGCTCGTAGTAGGGCTCTGCGGCGAGCGATTCCCGTGCCTGCGCCGGTGACCGCGCTTCCCAGAACTGCTCGACCACATTCGGTCCGCGACGACGCACCACGAAAAGACGGGCGCTGTTGTAGACCACGTAGAACCACGTCGCCATCGACATGCCGGCCATCACCAGCAGCACCGTCCAGCCCACCACGTCGATGTGGTTGAGCATGTGCGAAAAGCCCATCTTGGTGAGGGCCAGCGCATCGTCCTGCTCGATCAGTGTCTGGTAGTCGATTTCCTTGGACGGCGCGGCGGTGCTGAGCTGCGTCGACACCACGGCTTCACCGGCAGGCGTTGTCGATGCGGCTGCCGGCACTGCGGCTGCATCCGTGGCCGCGGGAGCGGCGGCGGGATCCGTAGGCGTCGCTGCGGGAGGAGCCGCGGGTGTCGCGGCGATTGGGGCCTGGGCGGCGCCCTGATTGTCCTGGCTCATGCCTTATCCATCCAGACTGAAGCGAACGGGAACCAGCGCCCAGTCGGCGTAGGGCACGCCATCTTTCTCGGCTGGATTGAACTTCCACTTCTGCACGGCCTGCAGCGCCGCACGATCCAGCGAGGGATGTACCCCCTTGCGGATCTTGGCTTCCTGCACGACGCCATCCGGTCCGACCAGGACCAGCACCATCACCGTGCCCTGCACGCCGCGCCGCAGCGCATCCGGCGGGTAACGCGGCGGACGGGCGCGGTTGTAGGTCACGTCTTCGCCGGCGGCGGTGACCTGCGGTGGCGCCGGTGGTGCTGGCGGGGGCGGCGGCGCGGGCGGTGGGGCCTGCTCTTCGCCCACCTCAGCGGCGACGACCGGCGCCTCCGGTGGCGGCGGTGGTGGCTGTTCGACCTCGCGAACCTCCATCTTCACCACCTTGACCTCTTTCGGCGGCTCAGGCGGCGGCGGCGGAGGCGGCGGCGGGGGTGGCGGGGGCGGTGGGGGTTCGAGGAAGGTGATGGGTGTGTCCACCTCCGCCACGCGCGTTTCCAGCTGCGGTGGTGCCGGCGGCATCATCAGCAGTCCGAAAATGACGATGTGTGATGTCAGCGTTGCGCTGACTGCGGTAATCCGCCGCCAATTCAGGCCGTTCTCTTTTTCTTTAGACATGAGCGCTTGCCCGTTCTCCCCTCGGCCGGAGTGAACTCCGGGCCTGATCCATCCCTTGTGGCACTGGTGCCGCGCCCTGACGCTACACCAGCACCTCCGCCCCAACAAGCTGTACGAACGCCCCGCGTCGACCTCGGACTAAAGGCTGAGCTCTGCTGCCATCACCGATTCAGGTTCTTGAGCAACGATTCGGCTGCAGCTTTCGTCTGTGGATACTCCAGCGCCTTCTGCGCATTGGTTCGCGCTCCGGCGTCGTCACCGAGTTCCATCTGCACCAGCGCGAGGTTGTAGTAGGCATTGCCCTCGTGCTTGATGCTGCCTTTCCGGAAGGCCGTATCCAGCGCGACCTTCGCGTCCTTCGCCTTTTCCATGTCGAGCAGCAGCGCACCCATCCACGCGTCTGCCGAGCCGTTGTCCGGGCTCAGCTCAGAGGCCTTCCGGAAGGCGGCCAGTGCCTGATCCTGCTTCTCGGCTTCGTACCAGGCCTCGCCGAGATCGATGTACCGATTGGCGGTCGGCTTGATCTGACCGCCGCCGAGGAAGGCCTCCAGCGCCTCGGCCGCCTTGATGGGCTGATCGGTGCTGGTATAGAGCTGATAGATCTGCACGTACTGGGTTTCGTTGCTCAGCTGACCGGCCGTCTGCGCATCGAGCAACACCTGCAGGGCGCCGGGGTAGTTCTCTTTCTCGATGTAGGCGTTGACCAGCAGGTTGAGGAACTCGGGCTGGCCCGGCTGCTTGCTCAGCAGTTCCGTGAGGTAGGCGATGGCGTCGTCGTAGCGTTCCAGCGAGTAGAGCGCGTTGACCCGGATCTGGAACCACGCCTTCTGCGGTTCGTCGCCCGTGGCGAAAGCCTGATCGATCCACTCGACCGCCTTGTCGTACTGCTCGAGGTCATAGTGGTTGCGCGCCTGCAGGACGGCAACGCCGCTGGTCATCTTCGGCGCATCGCCTGCCCAGGCGTTGGCGGTGGCGATGGATTCCTCGTAGCGCTCGGCGTTCGACAGCATCACCGCGAGGTTGTACTGCGAATCGAGGTACTCGATGTTCGGCAGGCCATCCGGGCTCAGCGCTGCCTGGGCGGCTTCGATGGCCCCCTCGAGGTCGTCGCTGTCGTTCAGGAGCTGCGCCTTCAGCTGGTTGAACTTGGCCTTCTCGTAGGGCGTCAGGCGGCTGTTGCTGTCGAGCTGGCGATTGACCAGTTCCAGCGCCTCCGCCGACTTGGCCTCGTCGTCCTCGTAGTAGAGGTCGATCGCCTTCTGCAGATTGCGTGCGCCGTCGCGGCTGGTCGATGCCTTCGGGTTCTTGCGGCCGCTGGTCTTCAGCACCTCGATGACTTCGGCCTTGTCTTCCTTGCCGCGCTGGGCGGAGGCGTCCGGGCTGTAGGTCGTCAGGCCGAGGCCCAGGGCAGTGGCAAGTGCGAGGCTCAGGAGTCGCAGTTTCATCGTTCCCTCGGAGTAGGTGGTCGGATGGGCGGTGGGTCAGCGGCGACCTTTCTGTAACGGCAGGTTGTCCTGCCGCCAGGACTGCAGTCCACCGCGAAGTATGGAGACCTTGGCGAAGCCGGCCTGAACGAGACGACCGGCAATTTCTGACGACTTGTAGCCGTCTGTGCAGCAGATTGCCAGATGACGCTCCCGCGCGGTCGCGAGTTCCTTGTGCGCCGGGTCGAATTGCGTGTACGGATGATTGCGGGCGCCGAGGATGTGGCCCTTCTCGTAATCCCCCGGCGGGCTGATGTCGATCACCAGCGCGTCCTCGCTGTTGATGGCCCGAGTCAGTTCGGCGGAACCGAGCTCCTTCCAGCCGCGACGGGTCCGGCGGATCTCGGTGACGACGAGGGCAACGATCAGGGCGACGAAGACGCCGACGAGGACCGGATTGTTGGCGATGAAGGTGGTCAGTCGATCCATTCCGGGTCAGCCTGAAGCGCAGCGGCGCGCGATTATGGGGAGGCGGGCCGTGTGGCGCCAGCCGGGTTCAGATCGCGGACTGCGCGGCGATCCACTGATCGAAGGGACCGCTGATCGCAATGCTGCAACCGGGCGTGTAGAGGTTGGCGAACAGCCACTTCCGGTCGGTGCTCATGCAGACCCCGCTCCATTCGGCGGTGCGGTAGGACCGACCGTTGATCTCGCTGTCGTTCAGCGCCAGCGTCGCCAACCGGCCGTCGAGGCCCATCCACCATAGTGCCTGGCGCTCGACCTTCTTGCTGTCCTGGCAGATCCAGATTCCGCCGTCGGTCTTGGCGTCCATCTGGTCGGGGAAATCCATGACCTCGCTGCCGGGCGATTCGTAGATCAGCTCCAGCGTCTCGCCGCGCGGCCGGTAGACAAAAATCTGTCCGGCGCCGGCGCGACCGCCGTCGGTGGCATTGAAGTAGACCGCATCACCGCGGATCGACAGCCCCTCCAGCCGTGTGAAGATCGCTCCGCCCGCGGCAATGCCCTGGGTGACCACGCCGCCCTGATCGCTGCCGTTGGCGTGTCCGCGCGTCGGATCCTCGATCCGGACCCAACGAATCTTCATCGGCTTGCCGAGCGCGACCTGTTTGCGCAGATCCGCGCGCGGGCGCTCCAGAGCGAGCATCTCGAGCACTCCGCCGTCAGCGAGGCGTTCCGGATTGCTCGGTCGGAATCGGTAGAAGCCGGCTTCGCCCGAGCGGTCTTCGGTCTGGTAGATCGTGCCGTCGATCGGGTCGTAGGCGATGCCTTCATGGCGGAACTGACCCATTGCGGTCAGTGGCTCCGCGCTGGCTTGCGGACCGCCCTCGAAGACGAAGCCGTGCGCCTTCTGGAAGCGCTCGGCGGGTTGGCCGTCGAAGCGCAGCGTCGGTGTGCCCGGCACGTGCACCAGTTCCTCGCAGCTCAGCCAGCGTCCGCCGGGCAGCAGGCCGCCCGAGCAGTTGGCGGTGGTGCCGGCGAGGCCGGCGCGCGCGGAGACCAGCGCCCCGGCCTCGACGTCGACCTCGACCACCACGGTGCCGCCACCGGCGCCCGGGTCATAGGTGGGGGCGGTCTGCGAAAAGGCGCCCACGTCTTCCCAGATTTCGTGGTTGCGGACCAGGGTGTAGCGGCTGCCCTCCTGCCCGACGATCGCCATGCCGTCGTGACTGCCCGGCGAGCTGTCCCCGCCGGTCAGTGCCTGATTGCGCCAGCCGAAGCTGAAGTAGCGGAAACCCTCCGGCAGCATCAGCAGCGCAAGCCCGGTGGTCGGATCGACCACCGGCTTCAGTGCGGGGGCCGCGGGCTTCGGCGGACGCTTCGACCCGGCGCAGCCGGACAGCAGCGGCAGCCAGCTTGCACTGCTGGCGAGCACCACGCCGCCTTTCAGCATCGAGTCCAGAAAACGGCGGCGGCTGTCGCGGGCGGTGTCGGGCATGAGCGTCACTCTAGCGGGGCGGCGTGAAGGGCGGTGGGCCGGGCGGCGGTGGAGGCGGTACGGCCGTCGCGGTTGCCGGTCGGCGCAGCAGAAGATAGGTCGCGACGACTGTGCCGGCGATGACCGTACCTGCCAGCAGGGGCCGAACGGCCAGCCACGCCACCGCGATCACCACGATGGCCGACAGGCTGGCCAGCGCAAAACCGGCCCAGAACACCGCCCGCTGGATCAATGGGCCCAGCAGCGGAATCACCGACAGCCAGCGCGTGAAGCTGGCGAAGCTCATCGTCAGCCCCAGCACCATGCCGAGCCAGCCGCCACCGCGCAGCAGCCACTTCATGAACTCGTTCTCGTCGTGCAGTTCCTTGACCAGCACGCCGGCCTCGTGATTCCCGGCCTTCTGCTTGTAGATCTCGACGCCGTTCTTCGACGTCCAGCCGACCAGCGCGTCGCCGCGCGCGGTGCCGGCGATGCTGAGCGGGCCGACCGGGGTGGCGTGGAAGGACAGGCGCACGTCGCCGACCGTCGCGTCCGCCAGGTTGCGGCTGTTGGTGAAGTAGCCGGCATCCAGCCGATAACCCTGTTGCGTCAGCTCGGCGGGGAGTTCGGCCGGCAGGCTCAGGCGCTCGGTGGGCAGGCTGTCGATCTGATCCTGACTGAGCCGATAGGCGCCGAAGCGCGGATCGTCCGCGTAGATCCGCTCCGATGGGAAAGGCCGCGGCGGATTGCGGTGGCCGCCGCTGTCGTGGAAGCGGCTGGAATCGACCGCCTCGTCGCGCCATTCCTTGCGGTACTCGTAGCGGGTGACCTCGTTGCCGTTCGAGTCCTTCTCGGTGCGCTTCTTCTCGATCCACTGGTACATCTCGACCTCGCGTTCGAGACGCAGCCCCGCCGTCGAGATGCCGAAGCGGGAATCGGTACGCTCCCCGTCCGCCCGGGTCTGGCCGCGAAACAGGCCGGCTTGCCCCTCGGTGCCCGGATCGACGCGGTCGATCGGACGTTCGACCACGGCCTTGCCGAACTCGGCGATCGCCGCGCGGTTCTGCACGGTCCGATGCTCGTTCCAGCCGAGCAGCAGGGTGGCGCCGAGGAAAAAGAAGATGCCGGTCAGAAAGCCGCCAGTGCTCTGCTTGCCGCTGGCCATCGGAGATGCTCCGCTCGGGGATGGATCGCCGATTGTGACCGCAACGACGACCTCGCTGAAGCGCGTGGCGACGTCTTCTTCACCCGCGTTGACCGGCCTCGCGCCCGGGTCGACGATCCGCGCCCCGGATCACCCCGAAAGGCTCCCCATGTCGCAGAAGCACGGTTTCGGCACGCGCTGCATCCACGCCGGCCAGACGCCGGACCCGTCCACCGGCGCGATCATGACGCCGATCTACGCGACCTCGACCTACGTCCAGAAAAGCCCAGGCGTGCATCAGGGCTACGAGTATTCGCGGACCCACAACCCGACCCGCGGCGCCTACGAGCGCTGCATCGCCAGTCTGGAGAACGGCACGCACGGCTTCGCCTTCGCCTCGGGCCTGGCGGCGGCCGGCACCGTGCTGGAGCTGCTCGACTCGGGTGATCATGTCGTCTCGATGGACGATCTGTACGGCGGCAGCTTCCGCTTGTTCGAGCGGGTGCGACGGCGCTCGGCCGGGCTGTCCTTCAGCTTCGTCGACCTGAGTCAGCCGGAGGCGCTGGCCGCCGCGATCACACCGAAGACCCGCATGGTCTGGATCGAGACCCCGACCAACCCGATGTTGAAGTTGACCGACCTCGAAGCGGTCTGCGCCGTGGCCCGGCAGCATGGCTTGATCAGCGTGGTCGACAACACCTTTGCGAGCCCGGTGCTGCAGCGTCCGCTGGATTTCGGCGCCGATATCGTCCTGCACAGCGCGACCAAGTACCTCAACGGCCACAGCGACATCGTCGGCGGCGTGCTGGTGACCGGTCGGGCCGATCTGGCCGAACAGCTCGGCTTCCTGCAGAACGCCGTCGGCGGCATCCAGGGACCGTTCGACAGTTTCCTCGTGCTGCGCGGCCTGAAGACCCTGCACCTGCGCGTGGAGCGGACCTGTGACAACGCCATGGAAGTCGCTCGCTTCCTCGAAGCGCATCCGAAGATCGAGCGGGTGATCTATCCGGGCCTTGCCAGTCATCCGCAGCACGCGCTCGCAACGCGGCAGATGGGCGGGCGCTACGGCGGCATCATCAGTGCGGTGGTCAAGGGTGGCCTGCCGGCGGCGCGGGCAATGCTGGAGCGCTGCGAGCTGTTCGCGCTGGCCGAGTCGCTGGGCGGCGTCGAGAGCCTGATCGAGCACCCGGCGATCATGACCCACGCCTCGATCCCGCCCGAACAGCGGCAGGCACTCGGCATCCACGACGGCCTGATCCGCCTCAGTGTCGGCATCGAGGATGTGGCCGATCTGATCGCCGAGCTGGACGCCGCACTCGCAGCCGCTTGACAGCGTCGCCGCGCGCGCGAAGACTCCGCAGCCTGCTGCCGGAATGGTGGAATGGTAGACGCGCCGGACTCAAAATCCGGTACTGGTGACAGTGTGTGGGTTCGAGTCCCACTTCCGGCACCACGCAGCAGCAACGAAAACCGCGCTCCGGCGCGGTTTTTTCGTTTTCGGTCGCGCGGACTCCTGAGTCAGCTCGCCAGCGTGCGCCAGACCAGCCAGGCCGGGATCAAGCCATAGAAGGCGAGGCGGCCGATCCACTCGAGCGTCGGGCGCCAGGTCGCCGCGGATCCGGGCGCAAGGCCGTGACCCGTCAACGCAATCGCTTCGATCAGGATCCGCAGTGCGGCCGCCGTGAGCATCGAGCCCAGCGACCAGGCGCCCCACCAGATCAGGAAGCCCTTAAGATAGGCCGCAGCGCCGAAGCTCAGGTACTCGCCGAAGCTGCCGCCGAAGGCGATCAGCTGGTGCAGACGGAAGGCGGGGATCGCCAGCAGCATCGGAAACAGGCCGTAGCGGATTGCGCCGTGATCCAGCCAGTGATGTCGGGCCTGCCATCGCAGGCGATGGTAATCATCGCCGGGGACGGTCGCGCCGCCGCAGTGCAGCGCGTGGCCGAGGGCATCCAGCAGTCGGCGCAGGGTTTGGGCGTCGATGCCGACCAGCGACACCGGCGCGTAGCGGCCGGAGGCCAGTCGCAGAGCCACGCCGGCGTCGGGCAACGGCAGCCACCACGCGTCGATCGCCGCGAGCTTCTGCCACGGCAGCTCGATGCGGCGATGGCGCTGCTGCAGCACCAGCAGCTCGCCATCGATGCGCAGCGTGGCCCTCGCCCAGATCGACAACGTCCATGCCAGTAGCAGCGGCAGCAGCACCACACTGCCGTAGATCGTGAGCTGCATGAGGCTGTTCACCTGGAGGCCGTCCACGGTGAACATCCGGACCACCAGCCAGAGCAAGCCTCCGAGCGCCAGCAGGCGCAGCGCTGCGATCAGGCTCCGCGTCAGTGGCGTCAGCGCCAGAACGTGGGCGACAAACCGGGTCGGATCGAAAGCGGGCTGCGTCGCGACAATCGCGCCCGTGGCCGGTCTCGGCCAGTACGCCACCGCGCCGAGCAGTGCCAGCAGCGTCAGCGCAAACCCGCCAATCCAGTCGCCCCAAGCGACTATCAGGGTCGGGGGTGGTGCCCGCACCGGGACCGGCCCGCCGAGCACGGCAGCCTCTCCGACGGGCGCCTCGACCAGCACTTCGCCGCTGGGATCGACAAAGGCGGTGATGCCGTTCGGCGTCACGCGCAGCTGCGGCAGCCGCGTCTCGATGCTGCGAAAGCGCGACACCGACAAGTGCAGCCGCGCGCCCATCGGCGTGCTGCTGAACCAGGCATCGTTCGACAGCACCACCAGGGCCTGCGCACCGAGCCGCGTGCCGGAAAGCGCCAGCCCCGGCCGCACGGCATCCAGGCAGATCAGCGGCAGCACTTCCAGCGCGCGACCGTCGGGGGTGCGCAGCGGCAGCACGCGCGGTCCGCTGCCGGGTTGCCAGGTGCCTGCCCACGGCAGCCAGGCGCGCAGCGCCGGACCCTCCAGCCATGCCGGGACGTACTCGGTCAGCGGAAACGGGTGGGTCTTGCGGTAATGGCCGAGCAGGCCGTCGGTCGGGTCCAGAAAGGCCGCGCTGTTGTACTCGCCGGCACCGTCCACGTCGTAGGTACCGGATAACAGTGGCACGCCGCGGGCCTGCACGAAGGCGCGGATCTCGGCGTCGAAAGCGGCGCCGGCCTCGCTTTTGGGATTGCCGAAGGGCGTGGGATAGACGGTCTCCGACCACAGCAGCGCCTCGGCGCCATGCTGTTCGATGGCGACCTGCGACAGCTCGAAGTGGCGGTCGAGCACCTGCCGAACTGCATCGTGGCTGCCGACGCTCTCGCGCAGGCCGGCATAGTCGGTGATCCCGGACTGGATCATGCCGACGCGCACCATGGGCACCGGCTCGGCCATCGCCGTGGCCAGTTGTGCGAGACGCGCCTGACCGTAGCCGATCAGCAGCAGCGGGATCGCGACCGTCGTCGCCAGCGGAATCAGTCGTTGTCGCCAGTCGCGATCCCGGCGCAGTGCCTCGGCGAGTGCGAGGTTCACCAGCAGCACCAGCAGGCTCAGCAATGCGGCACCGCCGAGGTCGGCGGCCTGTCGCAGGGTCTGTGCCTCGATCAGGCCATGCCCCAGCGTGTCGCCCAGCAGCTTCGGGACCATCCACTCGCAGGCCACCCACGCCGAACTGACGGCGAGTGCCAGCGGCAGGGCGCCCAGTCGCTCGGCCAGCGCCCGACGCAGCAGTGCGAACGCCAGGATCTGCGGCTGCAGCAGCGGCGCCGCCACGATCAGCAGCAGCAGCGCGATGCGGCCATCGAGCCCGGTGTAGGCCGCCATCGCCTCGGCGAACCAGCCGAGCGCCGCCAGCGTGTAGCCGATGCTCATCGCGACGGCCGAGGCCAGCGTCTGCCGCCAGCTCGCCCGGGCCTCCAGCGTCAGCAGCCACGGCAGCAACACGACGAAACCCAGCCAGCCGCCGCCGTGTCCGCGGGCGTACAGCGCGATCAGCAGGCTGGAGGCGAGTACGCCGAGCAGGCCAAAGCCAAGGCGGAGCAGGGTCTGGCGCGTAGGCATCGGCATGGGCGGCGCGGGGCGACGGGGGCGGGCGAGGATACGCGGCGCCTTCAACGCGCCGAGCTACTCGCCGGGAATCTCGATGGGCCGGATCGGCAGGCCGGGCGGCGCCAGTTCCGGTGGCACGACGCGACTCTCTGGCAGTGGTACAGCCCGACCCTCGGCATCACGCAGCACGAAGTCGGGCGCGAACATCAGGATCGCTTCGACTGGTTCGCCCTCATCGGTCCACTGGTGATGGCGGACGTAACCGGGCGGCAACGGGAAGTCCGCCGGCACGGCGATGCCGGTCAATGGTGGGCTGGTGCCGGGCGGATTGAAGGCGGCGATTCCGCCGGTTTCGCCGGCATCGCGCAGCGCCTGGATCAGTTCGGCGGCGCTCGGGGCGTCATCACCGGGCCGGAAGCGGGTGGCGATGTCGTTGTCCTCCGCGGATCGTGTCGGCGCTGTCGGGCCCGGATTCAACGGTGAATTGCTCACCGACGGCGACACCGGTTCGATGCGGGCCGGTACCCCATCTGCCGCACGGGTCGTGGTTGGTGCCGCTTCGATCGAGGTCAGGTCGGGCGCCGGCACGGTCGGAACCGTCACATCGACAGTTGCCGGATCGGTGTCGGATCGCGGCAGAAAAAAAAGGGCCAGGGCAAACGCCAGCCCCGCAAGAACCAGAAGCGCGGCCTTCGGAATTGGCGCGCGCTCCCGGACGATGCGGACCCCATCCGGATCGGGCGATGGGGTCCGTTCTTGGCTCATGACATCGAGTCGCTGGCCAACCGCTTACGGCGCGGTCGGATTGAAGGTCGACAGACCCCAGCCCATGCGCTCGTGACCGAGCTGATTCCAGATCGGGCTCTTGCCGCCGCTGAAGGTGGTGTAGCGCGGTGCGCCGCTGCTGGTGGTGCCGCCGAACAGACCGGCGCTGACCGTGCCGCCGGTGAAGGTCGGGTGCACGTCATCCGACTGCATGTAGTCGAAGCTGCTGCTGGCGGTCACGAACTTGGTGTTCGCGTCGCGCAGCGTCGAGCGATAGGTCACGGTGACCTTGTTGACGTAGGCGGCTTCGCTCTCGCCGGCGACATAGCGGATCGCCTCGGCGTCGATCAGGCCGTCACCGTTGGTGTCGACATCGGACGCCATGTACTGCGCGAAGCTGTCGACGCACTTGAAGCCCTTCTGCCGCGCGTACTCGCACATCCAGTAGTTCATCCGCGCCAGCACCGGCAGGAAGGTAGTGCGCATGTTGACCGTCTGGCCGGTGGCCGAGTCGCGGCAGCTGCTGTTGACGTTGTCGGCGTTGTAGCCCGGGTAGTAGACGTTCGCGATCGCCTTCAACTTCACGTTCGGATGGGCGTTGGCGTTGATGTAGTCCATCGCCCGCGCCACATAGGTCTTGCAGTTGTTCAGTGCGGTGGTCAGGCCCGTGTAGTTGCAGGTGCCGGACTGGTTCTTGAAGGCGGTACGCGCCTGCAGACCGTCGTTGCCGCACATCTCGAAGGTGACGACGCGGGTGTTGGCCGCCTGCATCCACGAACGCTCGGCGACGATCTTGTTGTCGTACACATCCTGCGCCACGGCGCCCGACTTGGTCCGGCGCACGCTCTCGATATCGGCATTCCACAGCGCGGACAGGTACTCGGCCTGCACGGTCGGCGCGGAGTAGCGCGCGGCGCTGGTGGTCGAGCCGGTGTAACCGGCGTAGATCGAGTCGCCATAGGCGACACTGCGGAACTTGGTCGTGGTCCCGGCCCGGTCGATGGTCCAGGAGACGTTCTGGTTCAGCGTGTTGCCGAAGGCCTGGCCGGTGAGCGCCAGAAAAGCGAAGCCAGCCAGCGTGAGTCGCTGGGCGCGGATGGTCATGTGAGTTTTCCTCCCCGAGTGATGGTTCACGCCATCGCGGGGGCCGGCGGCCCGCGTCACGATGGTGCGTCGTACCGCGCTCGGAGCCCGATCTCGGGCTGCGGCGCCGTACGGTCGCGCATGGTAATGACCGGTGAACAGGGGGTCAACAATTGTCACTTTGGGCGAAATGCACGATTTTTCGCCGATGGCCAGACGGCCCCGCCACTCGTCTACACCGATGGTCGGCGCGGCAAAGCGGCGCGGACGGGTGTCGCACCCTGCGGGTTATCGGATCCTTCGGTGCAGTGTGGCAGGAGCCTTCATGGACACGACGAAACCCGGAAAGCGCCAGGGCGACCCCTTCGAGTTGCTCAAGATCGCATTGTTGTTGATGGAGCGACTCAGTGCCTCGGAAGGACGTACTGCGCGACAGTTGACCGAACATCTGGCGGCGAATGGCTGGTCACGCGACCTGCGCTCGGTGCAGCGCCTGCTGGCCGGTCTGGAACAGCATTTCCCGCACCTCATCGCCTCCGACCGGCGACACAAGCCCTATCGCTACCACTGGGTCGCAGGCAGCGCGATTCGCCTGCCGGGACCGTCGCCCGAAGACGGATTGCTGTTGCAACTGGCGCAGCAGTATCTGGAGCCGCTGCTGCCGCCGGCGGCGCAGCCGCGGGCCCGCCAGCTGTTCAGCGTGGCGGAGGAGCAACTGCAGCGGGCCGCGCAGGTGCCGGAACTGAAACCCAATGCCGAATGGCCGGACAAGGTGCGCAGCATCAGCAGCCTGCTGCCGCTGCTCCCGCCGGAAATCCCGCCCGGTGTGCTGAAGGCCGTCAGCCAGTCGCTGTATGCGAATCAGGTGCTGGAGCTGGTCTATCGGACCGCCGCCGATCGCGAAATGAAACAGCGGGTGCGTCCGCTGGGCCTGTTGCAGCAGGGTCCGCGGCTGTATCTGATCTGCCTGTTGCCGAACAACGACCGCAAGCCGTTCTCCCTCGCCCTGCATCGAATCCTGGTCGCGACCGACACCGGCCAGCCCTTCGAGCGGCCGGCAGACTTTTCGCTGGACCAGTACTGCGCCGAAGGCCGGCTGGGCTTTGGCCACGGCAAGCGAGTCCGACTGTCCTTCTGGATCCGCAAGGATGCCGGCCAGCATCTGCTGGAAACCCGGCTGTCCGCGGATCAGCAGGTCGTATCGGAGGACAAGGGCTACCGGATTCGCGCCACGGTCTACGACAGCGAGGCCCTGACCTGGTGGCTGCGTGGCTTTGGCCGACAGGTGCGCGAGGTGCAGCGGGAGCCGGTCGATACGGAGTGACGAAGTACCCTCACTCCCACTCGATGGTCGCCGGCGGCTTGCCGGAGATGTCGTAGACCACCCGGGAGATGCCGCGCAGCTCGTTGATGATCCGGCGGCTGACGTGGTCCAGAAACTCGTAGGGCAGGTGCGCCCAACGGGCGGTCATGAAGTCGATGGTCTCCACCGCCCTGAGCGCGATGACCCATTCGTAGGCGCGGGCGTCGCCGACCACGCCGACGCTCTTGACCGGCAGGAACACCGCGAAAGCCTGGGCGACACGGTCGTAGAGGCCGGCGGCGCGCAGTTCGTCGATGAAGATGGCGTCGGCCTGCTGCAGGAGCGGAACGCGGTCGGGGTGGATTTCGCCGAGCATCCGCACGCCGAGGCCGGGGCCCGGGAAGGGGTGGCGATAGACCATCTCGGCCGGTAGCCCGAGTGCGACGCCGAGCCGGCGGACTTCGTCCTTGAACAGCTCGCGCAGTGGCTCGACCAGCTGCATGCGCATCCGCTCGGGCAGGCCGCCGACGTTGTGATGGCTCTTGATCACGTGCGCCTTGCCGGTCTTCGACGCCGCGGACTCGATGACATCCGGGTAGATGGTGCCCTGCGCCAGCCAGCGGACCTCGCCGAGTTTGGCGGCCTCCGCTTCGAAGACCTCGATGAAGCTGCGGCCGATCGCTTTGCGCTTGTCTTCGGGGTCGGCAAGGCCGGCCAGTGCGCCATAGAAGTGTTCGGCGGCGTCGACGCGGATCACCCGCACGCCGAGGTGCTCGGCAAAGGTGGCCATGACCTGATCACCCTCGCGCCAGCGCAGCAGGCCGTTGTCCACAAAAATGCAGGTCAGCTGCGCGCCGATTGCGCGATGCAGCAGCGCGGCGACCACGCTGGAATCGACGCCGCCCGACAGGCCGAGCAGGACCTGATCGCTGCCGACCTGCGCACGCACGCGGGCAATGGCGTCCTCGGCGATGTGCTCGGCGGTCCACAGGCCGCTGCAGCCGCACTCGCCGAGCACGAAGCGCTTCAGGATCGCCGTGCCCTGTCGGGTATGCGTGACCTCCGGATGGAACTGCACGCCGTACATCTTTCGAGTCGCGTCTTCCATCGCCACCACCGGCACGCTGGCGGTCGCGGCGGTGACGACGAAGCCCGGCGGTAGTTCGCCGACGCGGTCGCCGTGACTCATCCAGACGTCCAGCGCGGCGCGGTCAAAGTGATCGGTGAGGCCGCCGAGCAGGCGGTCGGTGCCAAGCACTTGCACTTCGGCATGGCCGAACTCGCGCTCCAGGCCGGAGAGCACGCTTCCGCCGAGCTGCGCCGCCATGGTCTGCATGCCGTAGCAGATGCCGAGCACCGGCACGCCGGCCGAATAAACCGACTCCGGCGCGCGCGGACTCTTCGCGGCGTTGACCGACTCCGGGCCACCGGACAGCACGATGCCGCGCGGGGCGAATTCCGTGATCAGATCGGGGTCTACGTCCCACGGGTGGATTTCACAGTAGACGCCCAGTTCGCGGATGCGACGGGCGATCAGCTGGGTGTATTGCGCGCCGAAGTCGAGGATCAGGATCTTCTCGGCGTGGATGTCCAGCGTCATCGGTGCGTCCTCACGGCTCGGGCGGCGGAGCATAGCCAGCGGTGCCCGAATCTCTTCTCGGCGGGTGTCCGGTGTGCAGCCTGCGTTGCAGGCCTGCCGCCACAAACGACGACGCCGCGGCGAACCGCGGCGTCGGGGCGACTGCGAGGGCAGGGCGCGTTCCGGGGAACGCGCACCAGCCTGTCGATCAGTAGCGGTAGTGCTCCGGCTTGTACGGGCCTTCCATCGGCACGTTCAGATAGTCGGCCTGCGCGTCGGTCAGCTGGGTCAGCACGACGCCGATCTTCTCCAGATGCAGACGCGCGACTTCCTCGTCGAGCTTCTTCGGCAGCTGGTAGACGGTCGGCTCGTACTTGTCGCGGTTCGCCCAGAGGTCGATCTGCGCCAGCGTCTGGTTCGAGAAGGAATTCGACATCACGAAGCTCGGATGGCCAGTCGCGCAGCCGAGGTTCACCAGACGACCTTCGGCCAGCATGTAGATCTCGCGGCCGGTCGGCAGCACGAACTTGTCGACCTGCGGCTTGATGTTGACCTGCTTGACGCCGTCAGTGGCCATCAGCGCGTCGACCTGGATTTCGTTGTCGAAGTGGCCGATGTTGCAGACGATGGCCTGATCCTTCATGGCCATCATGTGCTCGACGGTGATCACGTCCTTGTTGCCGGTCGCGGTCACGTAGATGTCGCCACGGCCCAGCGTCGCTTCGACGGTGTTGACCTCGAAGCCTTCCATCGCCGCCTGCAGGGCGTTGATCGGATCGATTTCGGTAACGACCACACGGCAGCCGTAGGCGCGCAGGCTGTGGGCCGAGCCCTTGCCGACGTCACCGTAACCGCAGACCACGGCGACCTTGCCGGCCAGCATCACGTCCATCGCGCGCTTCAGGCCGTCGGCCAGCGACTCGCGACAGCCGTAGAGGTTGTCGAACTTCGACTTGGTGACCGAGTCGTTGACGTTGATCGCCGGGACCAACAGCTTGCCCAGCGCCTTCATCTGGTACAGACGGTGCACGCCGGTGGTGGTCTCTTCCGACACGCCGCGCCATTCCTTGACGACGTTGTGCCAGAAGCCCGGACGCTCCTTCGCGACGCGCTTCAGCAGGTTCTTGATGACCTGTTCTTCGTGCGAGGACGACGGGCTGTCGACCCAGGTGTCACCCTTTTCCAGCTCGTAGCCCTTGTGGATAAGCAGCGTGACGTCGCCGCCGTCATCGACCACCAGCTCGGGGCCCTTGCCGCCCGGGAAGCTGACCGCGTCCAGCGTGCAGTCCCAGTACTCCTCCAGCGTCTCGCCCTTCCACGCGAAGACCGGCACGCCGGTCATGGCGATGGCAGCGGCGGCGTGATCCTGGGTCGAGAAGATGTTGCAGCTGGCCCAGCGCACGTTGGCGCCGAGGTCGACCAGCGTCTCGATCAGCACGGCGGTCTGGATGGTCATGTGCAGCGAGCCGGTGATCCGCACGCCCTTCAGCGGCTGCTGCGGCGCGTACTTCCGGCGGATCGACATCAGGCCTGGCATCTCGTGCTCGGCAATGTCGAGTTCCTTGCGGCCCCAATCGGCCAGCGACAGGTCCTTGACCTTGAAATCGTGGGTCAGTCCAGCTTCCTTGACGGGTGCGTTCATCGTGTACTCGTTCTCGATGGATGGCGGGCGCCCTTGGGGAGACACGTCCGCACGAGCAGTGCGGACATGGCGGCCGAGCGTGGTCCGAAAACAGACTGCAACGCCCCTCGGCGGCGTGGGGCGGAGTCTATCCTTCTGTCGCGATGAAGAGATGAATCGGAAAACGAGTGCTTGCGTCGGGACGGCACTCGCGTTTCGTCGAGACCGAAGCCCATACTCCGCATCCGTTCGAGGGGCTGCCGTCGCCGCACGAATGCGCGGGTCTGGCGAGGTCATCGAATCGCACGTCATGTTTCCGGAAATCCGTCTTGGCGTCGACCGTTGCCGCCGGAGTCGGACAAGCGCCAATCGGCCGTGTCGTGTCGCACGTGCCCCAAGTCGGAGTTGTGTATGCACGCCAGACCCAAGCCCCTGCTGTTTCTTTGCGCATCCATCCTGGGGGTGACGGGTCAGACGGCCCTCGCGACGCCGAATGCGACGGACGACAGCTACAGCGTGAACGTCAACGGCTTCCTCACGGTCAATCAGGCGGCCGGTCTGCTCGCCAACGACACGGGCTTCAATGCTGGCACGCACCGTCTGGAGAGCTACGACACGTCCAGCCAGTACGGCGTCCGTGTGCAAGTGAGCGCCGATGGCAGCTTCATCTACGACCCGCCGGCCGGATTCCGTGGCCGCGACACCTTCGGATACACCGTTCGCAGCACGACCGGCGCGCGTAGCGCTTTGGTCACCATCGATGTATCTGGCGACGTGGTCTGGTTTGTCGACGGAAGCGCTGCGGCCGGGGGTGATGGCACCTTCGGGTCTCCGTTCAACAGCCTCACCCCGGTCAATGGCACCGGCGGTGCGGGTGATCTGGACGGATTGAGTGACACGATCTTCGTCTATTCGGGCACCTACGCCGGCGTCGAGTTCGATCTTGAAAGCGGGCAGCGTCTGGTCGGCCACGCCCTCGGCCTCGACCTGGTCGGGACACAGAACGACGTCGCGGCAAGTAGTGCGCCCGTCTTCACCAGCACCAGCAGCTTCCCGGTCATCGAAATCTTCGGGGCGGGCGGCCAGATCCGGGGTTTGAACATCGAGAACTCCGGTGGCTGGGGCATCCGCAGCGCTGCGACGCCGAACAGCAGCTTCACCATCGCCGATGTAGTCCTTGCACCCACCAGCACGGCCACCGGCGCCATTGAATTCCTCAACTCGAGCGGCACGATGGCGCTGACCAACGTCCGCATCGATGGGGCATTGGCGACGACCAGCCCGGCGCTCCAGATGATCGGCATCAGTGGCACGATGACGCTGACCAACGTGGATGTGGGCGCGGGCGGCGGCTTTACCGGCGGCTATGTGCTGAACATCGCGGGAAATGCCGGCACCATCACTTTCGACTCGACCAGTTCGCTCACCTCGACCAACACCCGCGGCCTCAACATCGGCACGCAGACCGCCACGGCGTCTGTCACGCTGCCCTCCATCAACATTGCCGGTGGAAGAACGAGCGAACCGCTGGTCCGGCTGCAGGGCAACAACGCCGCGTCGCTGGTGAATTTTGCCGGGGGCGTGATTGCCAACAGCACTGCCACGGACTCGTCGGCGTTCCTCTCTGATGGTGGACGACTGACCATCGGCGGGACGACCAGCACCCTGTCAGCGACGGACGGTCCGGCCCTGTATCTGGAAGCGGTCGAACTGACCGCGAACGCCACCTTCGCCAGCTTGTCCTCGAACAGCAGCAATGCGCGTGGCATCTCGATCGACAGCCCGGTCGGCGTGAACGACGTTGTCGTGACTGGCACGACCACCATCAGCGCGCCGACCACCGAGGCGATCCGCGTCAACAGCCCGGCGGCGAGCGGCTTCCTGTTGAACATGGCGACGCTGACCTCGACGGGCGGAACCACCGGCATGTCGGTCAACAATGCCGCGGTAACGGTCAGCAACAGCGCCAGCACCCTGACCACCAGCGCGGGCCCGGCGATCGTCTGCACCGACAGTGCGACCAACCTGGCGTTCTCTACCTTGACCGCCGCAGGCGGCGCCAACGGTGTTTCATTCACGGGCTGCGGCGGCACGCTCACGGCCACTGGTGGTTCCCTCGCCTCAACCGCTGACCCAACCAACCATGTGGTTCAAATCGGCACCAGCACGGTGAACCTCACCTACGGCGGAACGATCAACAAGACCACCGCGGGCCGAGCAGTCAACATCGACGGCCTCAACAACCCCGGCGCGGCGACCTTCAACGGTACGGTGACCGGCACCAACGCGTCAGGCGGTGTGGCGATCCAGAACTCCGCGCGCCCGGTCACGTTCACCACGTTGAATCTGGGGACCGCTGGCGCCCGGTTCGCCACCACACCCGTCATCCTGGCGGCAAATACCGGCGCGGTCAACCTCGGCAACGTCGGCATCTACACCAATGCTGCGACCGGCCTCAACGTCAACTATGCCAATGCCAGCCCCGGGCAGGTCTCCACTGGCACCGGCAGCATTCTGGACGTGACAGGTGCAGCGGTCGCCCTCAACGTCAGCCATGCGACCAATCAACCGCTCATACTGCGGTTTGCCAGCATCAGCAATGCCGGCGCCGGTACCCACGGGATCGACATCGACCGCGCATCCGGTGCGCTGGTCGTGGACGGCCTGGTCAATCTCGGAGCCAAAACCAGCGCCGGCATCGAAATCAGCAACTCGAATAATTTCGGCGTCCAGATTCAAAGGGTCGACATCCTCAATGCGAGTGGTGATGGCGTCCGACTGACCAGCAACACCGGAGCCAGCTTTTTCGACATTATGGGTGATGGCAACTTCGTCAACAGCCATACCAACGGCGCGGGCGGCGCCTGGACCAACATTGGCGGCAGCGCGTTTAACATTGATGGCGCCCGCGATATCCGGGCGACCGATCTGACCATCAGCGGCGTCGGCAACCATGGCGTGTTTGGACGCGGCATCGTCAACCTGCTGTTCTCCAACGTCGATATGACCAATATCGGCAACGCGGACAACGAGCACGTGTTCAACCTACAGGAGGGCCAAGTCAGCGGCGCGCCGGTCAGCGGCAATTTCGAGGTCAACAACAGCGTGATCGAGAATTTCACCGACAACGGCGTCTATCTGGAAAACTTTGCGGGAACGCTCGACTTCCGCTGGGCGAACAACGTCCTGCGCAACAACATCACGACCACGGCATGTGGGGGCGGCAACTGCAACGGCAACGGCATCCTGCTGCGGGCCGACGGCACCGCCCGCATCAATGCCTTCGTCCTGAACTCGACTTTCGAGCGTATCGACGGCATCGGCTTGACCGCCAATCCGGAGGGCAACAGCGGTGCGCGCATGGATATCAACGTGTCGCAAAGCGCCTTCACGGCAGAAGCTTACAGCGGGACCAGCCATACCAACAACGGTGAGACGGCCGTCAGCCTGCGCAATGCGCAGGGCAACAGCACGCTCAACTTCCGGCTGTTTTCCAACGATATCCGAAACTACACCGGCGAACTGGCGTTGGGGGTGGTCGAAATCGAAGGCGGGGACTTCACGACCACCAACGGGATCATCGACACGCTGTTCATCTATAACGCCCACGAGGGGAATGCGTTGCAGATCTTCTCCGATGGTGCGAACACCAGTGGAAGCGGCACGACCAACTTCGCGATGAACGTCTCGATGAATGAGGTCAATGTCCCTGCGCCAACGCCGATTTTTGGGGCCAGCATCCTGCTCCAGAACAACGGTGCGATTTCCGGTAGTACGGCGAACGCCAACTACATCGTGCGCAACAGCAATCTGCTCGCCAACGCCACCGGAACTTCTCGACGGACGCTCACGATGAATGTGCGCGACTTCAGCAATGCTTGCGCCGACATTCGCGGCAATACGATCGCCGCGGGTACGGGTGGGACCCAGCCGTCGATCAACCTGTCCTACACCGGTTCGGGCACGGTGCGCCTGCAAGGTATGGCCGGAAGCGGGAATGCGAACGCGATTTCATATTTGAGCGCCAACAACACCCTGTCGGTGGCGGCGGCTTCCGGCAGCAACACCAACATCACCAGCGCGACGTGCACGGTTCCGACCTTGCCCGTGGCCTTCCCGTTCAACTGAGCAGGAGTCGCCCATGTCAATTCTCCGCTCGTTTGAATCCAGCTTCTCCCGCCGTCTTGGCGCGCTGACGGCGCCCCGGTCTGGTTCAACCCTGGCGCGGGTGATCGTCGGCACAGCCCTGCTGGCGGCATCAATGCCCAGCATGGCCGCACTGTCGCAGTCGCAGGTATTGAGCGCCACCGATCACACAGTGGATGCACCGTTGAACATCGTCGACGATCGTTTCGGCGAGGCGGTGGCGGTGTCCGGCAACTGGATGGCGGTGGGCTCGCCTGCCGCGCTGGATGCGCAGGGCACGGTATCCATTTACGAACGGGTCTCCGGCGCTTGGGTATGGCGTCAGCGGGTGACTGAACCTGCCGCACAGTCCGGCAGCGGCTTCGGGTCTGCGGTTGATATCCACGAGGCCGGTGGGTTGGTGACGCTCATCGTCGGCGCGCCGCTGTTTGATACGGCGCAGACCAATCAGGGTCGTGCCTATGTGTTCACGGATAACGACGCCAGCGCGACGGTGGCTTTTGCTTCCATCGTGACCGTCAACCTGCCGACCCCTGAGGCCAACGCCCGCTTCGGGGCGTCGGTCGCGTTGTTTGGCGACATTGCCGCGATCGGTGCGCCCGACGCGGGCGCGACCGACAATGGTCTGGTCAGCATCCGCGGACGTAATGTGGTTGGCCCCAATAGCTGGGGTCAGACGGGAGCAACCAAGGCGGGTCAAGCCGGTACGCGATTCGGCACTGCAGTCGATGTGCACGGTGAATACCTGATCGTCGGTGCGCCCATGGCTGAAAATACCGCGGCGCTACGCGGCGGCGCGGCCTATGTCTATCGCCAGGATCTAGGGGGCAGCAACGCTTTCGGCTTGAAGCACACCCTGTTTCCATCCGCCGGACAGGATGGCCATGCCTTCGGTCACAGTGTCGGTGTCTGGGACAGCAACCTCGCAGTTGCCGATTCCACTTCGCGTACAGTCATTGGTGGACCGCGATATGACGACGGATCATTCATTGATGCGGGGCGCGTGACGTTCTTTGGCGACGCCACCAATCAGGGCCAATTCACCGGAAGCAACGCCAATAGCCAGTACGGTTTCAGTGTGGCCATCGAAGGTGACAATGCCATCGCCGGCCGGCCTACTCAGACCATTTCCGGGCAGACCAACGCCGGTCAGGTCGATACCTTTACCTTCAATGGCACCATCTGGGTGACCAATACGATCAACCTGACCGAGAGTGGCGCCAATCGCAATCATTTCTTCGGCAGATCGGTCGATATCTCCGGGACCAATGCGGTCATCGGCACGCCGGGCACACTGGCCGATCCATTGAATGCGCCGCCGGGTGCTACACGCGCCGGTTCGATCACGACGCTGGTCAAGCCGGGTGTCACCTGGGCTTTCGGGTCGAAGCTCCTGGCGATCTATGACCAACCTTTCAGTCAGATCGACCAGTTTTTCGGTTTCTCGACCGCCATTACCAATGACTGGATGGCGGTTGGTGCGCAGCACGACCGCCAGAAGGGCGTCGACGCGGGCGCAGTTTTCATGTACCGCAAGGTCGGCGGGGTCTGGACGCCGCACAGCAAGCTGACCGCGCTGTTCGGTAAGGCCGGCGACCAGTTCGGAACGGCCGTGGCCCTACAAGGCACTCGATTGGTCGTGGGTGCGCCGACCGCGGATGGTTTTCCGGTTGCGACCTTGAATGCCGGCGCGGTCTACGTTTTCGATTTCAACGGCACCGCGTGGGTCCAGACGATCGAGCGCCAGTCGCCGAATCCAACGGTTGACGGGCGGTTCGGAGTTGCGGTCTCACTGCATGGTGATGTGCTCGCGGTCGGTGCCAGTGGAGAGAACGGCAATATCGGGCGCGCGTACGCATTCCGTAATCTCGCTGACCTGAGCAGCCCGATCACGCTGAATGTCGTGGCGTCGGTAGGCAGCGGGGTCGGTCGGGCGATCTCGGTCTACGACCCGGCGACCGGAACTCCCAATGACGAGACCATCGCCATCGGCGCTTTTGCCAATAACGCGGGTGGTGCCGGTTCGGGCGCGGCGTTCGTACTGAGCGGGCCTACCTTTGCGACCGTCACCACGTTGGTCAATCCCGCACCCGGCACCAACCGCTTCTTCGGCTATTCGGTTTCGCTGTTCAACGGCCGGGTGGCCGTTGGAGCACCCACGGCCAGCGTCGCGCCGAGTGGGACTGCCCACGTCTTTAGCGGTGTGGGGTACACCAGCGTCGAGACACTCGCCCCTACCGGGTCTCCCGGCCAATTCGGCTTTTCGGTTGCGCTGAGCGATACGGAGTTGCTGGTCGGCTCCCCGGCCAGCAACGGTCGGGCCGGTACTGCCCATCGGTTCCTGCGTTCCGGGTCGACCTGGGCGCAGGCCGACCTATTGCAGCCGGCCGGTCTTGCCGCGGTTGATGAGTTCGGTAGCAATGTGGCGCTGGCCGGCGGCAGTTATGTGGTCGGTGCACCCCTCAGGGACAACGTCGTGAACAACAGCGGCGTGGCGTACGTGTTCCAGCAGGCGCCGGAGGTCACGGTGCTTCCGGCCAGCCTGTCCGTGAGTGAGGCCGGACCGACATCGCAGACTTTCGCCGTCAGCCTGAATCAGGCGCCCGGGAGCAACGTCACGATCGAGCTCACGTTCCCGCCGCAGGTCGAGGTGGACACCGGCGCGGGCTTCGGCGCGTCGCCGCAGACGGTCACGCTGACGCCGGCAAACGCACTCAGTGGTGTAACGGTCTCGGTCCGGGCTGTCGACGATGCAATCGCGGAAGCCAACCCGCATGCGGCGACGGTGACCACCAGCGTCACCACCAGCGCCGACAGTCAGTTCAATGGTCTTGCGGTCGACGACGTCGCCGTCAGCATCGCCGATAACGACAGCCCGGTCATCGTGGTGACTGAATCCGATGGCTCGACTTCGGTCACCGAGGGTGGCGCCACCGATAGCTACACGGTGGTGCTCGGATCGCAGCCTGCCGCGAATGTGACGGTCAACCTGAGTTTCGATGCCCAGCTCGAAGTCAGCGTGGGCGCCGGCCCGTTCGCATCCAGTCCGGCGTCGGTCGTCTTCACGCCTGCCAATGCCACCACACCCCAGACCGTGACGGTGCGCGCCGCCAACGACACCGTGGTCGAGGGTGCGCATGGCTCGACCATCGTGCAGACGACGGACAGTGCCGACCCGTTGTATGCCGCGATCAACCCGTCAGACGTCACGGTCGGGATCACCGACAACGACAGCGCGCAGGTGGTGTTTGCGACCACCGGCAGCAGCGCTGCCGAGGCCGTCGGCACTCACTCGGTCACGGCTCGGCTGCAGATCGTCGCGAATGGCGCGCCCGGCGGCACGCTGGGTCTCTCGGTGCAGGTGACGCCCAGCGTCACGGCGGGAACCGCCGATGCCGGCGATTTCGGCGCCGTGACACCCAGCTACAGCTTCCTCGCCGGCGCTGCACACAACGCCACCGAGACGGTGTCGGTCGTGGTCACCAATGACCGACTGCTGGAAGGTGCCGAGACCTTCGCGCTGTCGCAGACCGTATCGAGCGGTCCGGCGACGTCCAGCGGAACGCACGTGGTGACGATCACCGATGACGAGTCGGCGGCCATCGCGTGGACTGCGGCTTCCGGCAATGCTGCTGAGGCCACGCCGGCCTACACCGGCGCTGCGGCGCAGCTGACGGTCAGCGGCACTGGCAGCGGTCCGCTGCAACTGGCACCCGGAAACAGCGTCTCGGTCGCCGTGAGTGCGCTGGCCGGGACCGCCGATGCGGCGGATTACACGGTCGGTGGCAGTGTGGCGTTTGCCGGCGGCAGCGCAACCGGGGCGACTCAGGCCGCCGCCGTGACGGTGGTCAACGATGCGCTGGTCGAGGGGGACGAGGGCTTCCAGCTGCAGTTCGGCGCCGCCACGGGCGCGGGAGCCCTGTCGGCCGCCGGGACGCATGCGGTCACGATCGCCGACAACGACAGCGCGGTGATCGGTTTCGCCCCGGGCGATGACACGGTCGGCGAGGCGGACGGCAGCTTCAGCAAGCCGGTCGTGCTGACTTTGACCACCAACGGCACCGGCTCGGCTGCGCTGCAGCGGGCTGTTACCGTGCCGGTCGGCAGCACGCCGCAGACCGCCAGCACCCCGGCGGATTACACGCTGACCACCCCGAGTGTGGTGTTCGCAGCAGGCGCCGTGAATGGTGCGAGTCAGACCGCCACCATCACGCTGGTAGACGATGCCGCGACGGAGACCGTCGAGACCCTGTTGCTGACGATCGGCGACAGTTTCGTCACCTCCGCGATCACCCGGGGCCGGGCCAGCACGCAGGTGACCATCACCGACAACGACACGCCCGGCGTCACCGTGACGCAGTCCGGCGGCAGCACAGCCGTCAGCGAGGCCGGGGCCACCGATACCTACACGCTCGTGCTGAATACGCAGCCCTCGGCGAATGTCACGGTGACCGTCAGTGCCGACGCGCAGTTGACCACCGCGCCGACGCAGCTGACCTTCACGCCGGTGAACTGGAATATGGCGCAGACCGTTACCGTTTCCGCGGTCGACGATGCCCTCGCGGAGGGGACGCACACCGGCGCACTGACGCATGCCGTGACCAGTCCGGACACGGCCTACAACGGCCTGACGGTGGCCGGAGTGACGGCCTCCATCACCGACAACGACGAAGCGGGCGTGATCCTGACGGAATCGGGCGGCAGCACCTCGGTGGCCGAGGGTGGCGCGACGGACACCTACACGCTGGTGCTGAGCAGCCAGCCGACCGCGGATGTGGTCGTGGCGATCAACCCGAATGCGCAGCTGAGCACCGCGCCCACCTCGGTGACTTTCACGTCCGTCAACTGGAACGTGGCTCGTACCGTGACGGTGAGCGCGGTGGATGACGCAGTGGTCGAGGGCGCGCACGACGGCATCGTCGACCACGTGGTGACCAGCGCCGACGCTGCCTTCGACGGCGCGGAAGTGACGGTGGTCGAGGTGAGCATTGCCGACAACGATGCAGCTGGCGTCACGGTGACCCAGTCCGGCGGCACGACCACGGTGACGGAGGGCGGCACGACCGATACGTACACGTTGGTGCTGACCAGTCAGCCGACGGCGGATGTGACGGTAGCGATCAATCCGAACGCGCAGCTGACGACGGCACCGACATCCGTGACGTTCACCAGCGCGAATTGGAACGTGGCGCGGACGGTGACCGTGACGGCGGTGGACGACGCGATCGCCGAGGGCAGCCACAGCGGCAGCATTGGCCACACGGTGACCAGCGCGGACGCGACCTACAACGGCCTGAGCGTGGCCGGCGTGACCGCGACGATCACCGACAACGACAACGCTGGCGTGACCGTGACCCCGACCACCGGCTTGGTGACCACCGAATCCGGTGGCACGGCGACCTTCACGGTGGTGCTGAACACCCAGCCGGTGGCAAACGTGTCGATCGGGCTCTCCAGCAGCGATACCGGCGAAGGCACGGTGCTGCCGACCAGTCTGACCTTCACTGCGGCCAACTGGAACTTGGCGCAGACGGTGACGGTGACGGGGGTCGATGACCTGATCGTCGACGGCAATGTCGGCTACACGATCGCGACTGCACCGGCGACCAGCACGGATCCGGCCTACGCCGGCTTCAACGCGGCCGACGTCTCGGTCAGCAACACCGACAACGACGTGCCGGGCATGACAGTGACGCCGACCATCGGTCTGGTGACCACGGAAGCCGGCGGCACGGCGACCTTCACGGTGGTGCTGAACACCCAGCCGAGCGCGGACGTGTCGATCGGGCTGAGCAGCTCCGACACCAGCGAAGGTACGGTCAGCCCGACCAGCCTGACCTTCACCACGGCGAACTGGAACGTGGCGCAGACGGTGACGGTGACGGGGGTCGATGACCTGATCGTCGACGGCAACGTCGGTTACACCATTGTCACCGCGCCGGCGACCAGCGCGGACCCGGCCTATGCCGGCTTCAACGCGGCGGATGTGGGCGTCAGCAACACCGACAACGACGTGGCTGGCGTGACGGTCACGCAGTCGGGCGGCACGACCGCGGTGACCGAGGGCGGCGCGACCGACACGTATACGCTGGTGCTGACCAGTCAGCCGACAGCGGACGTGACGGTGGCGATCAATCCGAACGCCCAGCTCACGACGGCGCCAACGTCGGTGCTGTTCACCAGCGCGAACTGGAACGTCGCGCAGACGGTGACGGTGAGCGCGGTGGATGACGCGGTGGTCGAGGGCAGCCACGGCGGCAGCATTGGCCACACGGTGACCAGCGCGGACGCGAGCTACAACGGCGTGAGCGTGGCCGGCGTCACGGCGACGATTACC
>Ga0075154_10000591_pt1 | contig 29753 bp, 25 predicted proteins | sample JI71714BDNA_FD_70965 | JGI IMG/M metagenome (GOLD analysis project Ga0075154, IMG submission 70965) | Wastewater effluent complex algal communities from Wisconsin, to seasonally profile nutrient transformation and Carbon sequestration -... | ecosystem: Engineered > WWTP > Effluent > Algae...
TCTGTAGTCATTGAAGCCGATGGCAGCAATGATTCAGTTCAGTTTACTGCTTTCGCAGCAGATAAGCTGGCAACATTAGACAGCGCGGTGGTGAAACAACAACTACTGGATTCAGGTTTATGGACTGCGTTCCGCACTCGGCCATTTAGCCAAATCCCTGCCATCGACAGTACGCCACGGGCGATTTTTGTCACAGCGATTGACACTAATCCGCTAGCGGCAGATCCTTCAGTGGTCATTGCTGCTGCAGGTAACGCGTTGCAACAGGGCTTAACGGTATTATCCCGTTTAACAGATGCTAAAGTGTATCTGTGTAAAGCCCCATCTTTGCAAGTTGCGGCACCAGCAAATGTACAGGTTGAAGAGTTTGCGGGTCCGCATCCGGCGGGTTTACCAGGCACTCATATCCATTTCTTAGATCCAGTTTCTCTGAGCAAAATTGTCTGGCACATCAATTATCAAGATGTCATTGCCATCGGCAAACTTTTTGCAACAGGCGAGTTGGATACCAGCCGAGTCATTTCTTTGGCCGGTCCTGTAGTGAAAAATCCACGTTTAATCAAAACTGTCCTAGGCGCTTCGGTAGAAGAGCTGACGGCTGGTGAGCTGAACGATGGCAATCATCGTATCATTTCAGGATCTGTGCTGGCAGGTAAAAACGCGACGGGTGTGCACGCTTATCTGGGACGTTTTCATTCACAGTTGTCTGTCCTGGAAGAGGGGTACGAGAAGGAGTTCCTGGGTTGGATTGCACCAGGCGCCACGAAATTCTCTGTCACCCGTGCTTATTTATCGCATTTAAGCCCAAAACGCCTGTTCAACATGACCACCACGACCAACGGTTCGGATCGCGCTATGGTGCCAATCGGCAACTATGAGCGTGTAATGCCATTAGACATTTTACCAACGTTATTGTTGCGTGATTTGTTAGTGGGCGATACCGATGGTGCCATTTCGTTAGGTTGTTTGGAACTGGATGAAGAAGACTTAGCATTATGTACTTTTGTCTGCCCTGGCAAATATGATTACGGGGTAGCTTTACGTAACGCTTTGACGACCATCCAGAAGGAAGGCTGAAAATGAGTTTAAAGCATTATTTAGAAAGTATTGAGCCGAACTTTGAGAAAGGCGGCAAGCATGAAAAGTGGTATGCCTTATACGAAGCAGTCGCCACTATTCTTTATACCCCAGGTAAGGTAACCAAATCTTCGACGCATGTCCGTGACAGTATTGACTTAAAACGGATCATGATTTTTGTATGGTTAATGTTATTTCCTGCGCTGTTTTTCGGCATGTTTAACATTGGTCATCAGGCCGCTCAAGTGTTGTCAGCGACGGTCACAGTGCCTGATACTTGGCAGGTCGCCTTGTTCCAGATGCTGGGTGGTGAACTGACCCCAGAATCTGGGTGGGGCACCAAAATGCTGTATGGCGCATGTTGGTTCTTGCCAATTTATGCCACCGTTTTTATTGTCGGTGGTTTCTGGGAAGTATTGTTTGCTTCTGTGCGTAAACACGAAATTAACGAAGGTTTCTTTGTTACATCTATCCTGTTTGCTTTAATTCTGCCGGCAACTATTCCGTTATGGCAAGCTGCTTTAGGTATCACCTTCGGTATTGTTATAGCGAAAGAAGTGTTCGGCGGTACAGGACGTAACTTCCTCAATCCGGCCTTGTCTGGTCGTGCTTTTTTGTTCTTCGCCTACCCAGCTGAGATCTCAGGTGACAAAGTTTGGACCGTTGCTGACGGTTATGCAGGCGCAACTTGGTTGTCAAAAGCGGCCAACGGTGAAGTGACAGACTGGTCTATCAATGCTGACTGGTGGAATGCTTTCCTAGGTTTTATCCCTGGCTCTGTGGGTGAGACATCGACACTTGCGCTCATGATTGGCGGCTTGATGTTGATTTACTTCCGTATTGCCTCGTGGCGCATTGTGTCAGGTGTACTGATCGGTACTGTGTTGTTCTCAACCTTACTGAACATTATTGGCTCTGACACCAATCCAATGTTCGCGATGCCTTGGTTCTGGCACGTTGTATTGGGTGGCTTTGCTATCGGTACTTTCTTTATGGCAACAGACCCGGTTTCAGCTTCATTTACCAACACTGGTAAATTGGCGTACGGGGTTTTAATTGGTTTTATGGTTGTGATGATCCGCGTAGTTAACCCGGCTTATCCTGAAGGGATGATGCTGGCGATTTTGTTCGCTAACCTGTTCGCACCATTGTTCGACTTCATGGTTGCACAAAGCAACATTAAGCGGAGGCTAGCACGTAATGTCTAATAGTAATGAAAGCATCGGCAAAACCTTCGGGGTTGTCATTGGCCTTTGTTTGGTCTGTGCCATTATTGTTGCCACAGCAGCAGTACAATTACGTCCATTACAAGTTGAAAATAAGCTCTTAGATGCGCAAAAGAATATCCTGGTTTCTACCGGTTTATTGTCTGGCGACAATATCAAAGAGCTTTATCTGAAACACGTACAAGAACGTTTGGTTGATTTGGATACAGGTGAATTTGTTGATCAAGACCCTGCTAAGTATGATTATCGTAAAGCCATGAAAGATATCAAACTTAGCGATGCTTTAGCGTCTGAAGATGACAAAGCGTCGATTAAGCGTCGTGCAAAAATAGCACCTGTTTATCTGACTTATAACGACGGCGTTGAATCTGGGAAATTGTCTGCAATTGTTCTACCAGTTCATGGTTATGGCCTATGGTCAACAATGCATGCATTTGTTGCGTTGGATGTTGATGGTGTAACCATTAAAGGCGTCAATTTTTACGAACATGCTGAAACACCAGGCCTTGGTGGTGAAATTCAGAATCCTAAGTGGGTTTCGCAATTCGTAGGTAAGAAAATCACCGACGATTCAGGTGTTCCTACTATCAAAGTTCTGAAGCCTGGTAATGCAGCGCCAGATTCAATGACGGATGTAGATGGTTTGTCTGGTGCAACACTAACCAGTAATGGTGTGGCTTATACTTTTGAATTCTGGACGGGTGCTAAAGGTTTCGCCCCATTCCTGGCTAAAGTTCGTCAAGGAGCATTAAACAATGGCTAGTGCTAAAGAAATTAAAACCGCCTTATTTGGGCCGGTTTTTGCCAACAACCCAATCGCATTGCAGGTGCTTGGCATTTGTTCGGCTTTGGCTGTAACAACCAAGATGGAAAAAGCCATTGTTATGGGTATTGCCCTGACACTCGTGACAGCATTTTCTAACCTGTTTATTTCGATGATTCGAAACCACATCCCATCAAGTGTTCGGATCATTGTGCAGATGACGATTATCGCGTCATTGGTAATCGTCGTTGACCAAATTCTGAAAGCATATGCTTACAACGTTGCGAAAGAGTTGTCGGTGTTTGTGGGTCTGATTATTACCAACTGTATCGTGATGGGTCGTGCTGAAGCTTTTGCGATGAAAAGTCCACCAATGATTAGTTTCATCGACGGTATCGGTAATGGCTTAGGTTATACCGTGTTGTTGGTGATCGTGGCCTTTATTCGTGAACTGTTCGGTTCTGGTACATTATTTGGGGTTGAAATTCTGCCACTGATTAGTGCTGGTGGTTGGTATCAGCCAATGGGTCTGTTGTTAATGCCTCCGAGTGCATTCTTCATTATCGGTTTGTTTATTTGGGTGCTGCGGACTTTCCGTCCTGAGCAACAAGAGAAGCACTAAGGAGCTACGACATGGAACATTATTTAAGTTTGTTTGTCCGTGCCGTTTTTATCGATAACTTGGCGTTATCGTTTTTCCTCGGTATGTGTACTTTTATCGCAATTTCCAAGCAAATCAAGACTGCTTTTAGTTTGGGTATTGCGGTAACAGTGGTATTGGCTCTTGCTGTTCCAGTGAATCAGGTAGTTTTTCATAAGTTACTTGCTCCTGGCGCTTTAACCTGGCTTGGTTTCCCTGATACGGATTTGAGCTTCCTTGGTTTTATTACCTATATCGGTGTTATTGCGGCATTGGTACAAATTCTGGAAATGTTTCTGGATAAATATGTACCTGCACTTTACAACGCCTTAGGGATTTTCCTGCCTTTAATCACTGTAAACTGCGCCATCTTTGGTGGTGTTGCCTTTATGGTGGAACGTGACTATAACTTCGGCGAAAGCGTAGTATTTGGCATCGGCAGTGGTGTCGGTTGGACTTTAGCCATTACTTTGATGGCTGCTGTCAGTGAAAAATTGAAATACGCTGACATGCCACATGCGGTTCGTGGTTTAGGTTCGCGTTTTATTATGGTTGGTTTAATGGGATTGGGCTTTATGTCCTTCTCCGGTGTTTCACTGTAAGCATCAGTTGTAAAAGGAAAAAGCAATGCAAGAGATTTATCTTGGCGTTGGGATGTTCACCCTGCTAGTGGTTGCGTTGGTTGTCATGATTCTGGCAGCTAAGGCAAAACTAGTTTCTTCAGGTGAAATTACCATTAGTATTAACGGCGATGCCAGTAAAGCGATCAAGACCAGTGCAGGCGGTAAATTGCTTGGAGCCCTCGCTGATAAAGGTATTTTCTTATCTTCAGCCTGTGGTGGCGGTGGTTCTTGTGGCCAGTGTCGTGTCCATGTGCATTCAGGTGGCGGTGATGTATTGCCGGTTGAGTTTGGTCATTTGACCAAAGGCGAGCGTCGTGAAGGCTGCCGTTTGGCTTGTCAGGTTGCTGTTAAAACTGATATGGACATCGAAGTTGAAGCAGAGATCTTTGGTATCAAAAAGTGGGCTTGTTCGGTTATTTCTAATGATAACAAAGCAACCTTCATTAAAGAGCTGAAGCTGCAAATCCCTGATGGCGAATCAGTGCCTTTCCGTGCTGGTGGCTATATCCAGATTGAAGCGCCGGCACACCATATTAAATACGCTGATTTTGATATTCCAGCGGAATACCGTGGTGACTGGGAACGGTTTAAGTTCTTCACTTTAGAGTCTAAAGTCGACGAAGAAACCATCCGTGCTTACTCGATGGCGAACTACCCGGAAGAAGAAGGCATCATCATGTTAAACGTGCGGATTGCGACGCCTCCGCCAAATAACCTGACGCTGCCATGCGGTAAAATGTCTTCGTTTATCTGGAGCCTGAAGGCTGGCGATAAAGTGACTATTTCTGGTCCATTTGGTGAGTTCTTCGCCAAAGATACCGACAACGAAATGGTGTTTATCGGTGGTGGTGCTGGTATGGCACCAATGCGTTCACACATTTTTGACCAATTGCGTCGGTTAAAATCAAAACGCAAAATCACTTTCTGGTATGGTGCCCGTTCTAAGCGTGAAATGTTCTATGTTGAAGATTTCGATATGCTTCAAGCAGAAAATGAAAACTTCAAGTGGCATGTGGCGTTGTCAGATCCACAACCAGAAGATAATTGGACAGGTTACACTGGTTTTATTCACAACGTTATTTACGAGAACTATCTGAAGAACCACAAGGCTCCGGAAGATTGTGAATTCTATATGTGTGGACCGCCGATGATGAACAAAGCGGTCATCAATATGCTGAAAGATTTAGGCGTAGAAGATGACAACATCCTGTTGGATGATTTCGGTGGTTAATCACTGAGTTATAAACAAAGCCAACCTAAGGGTTGGCTTTGTGCTTTTTAGGCTGCAAGATCATTGTTATAATGCAGTCAGATTAAGCTGGTTATATTCCCCAAATAAGCTGCAGACGTTGTTCTGACTGAGGTTGCGATGGAAATCTTTGTAATGACATTTATTCTGATGCTGATCGTGTTTGCTGCGATGGCGATTGGTTACATGGTACAACGGAAAACGATTGCCGGTAGCTGTGGTGGTTTAGGCGCATTAGGCATTGAAAAAGCCTGTGATTGCGATAATCCATGTGAAAAACGTCAGGAGCGGATGCGTAAAGAAAAAGAATGGCAAGAAAATAAAATTATTTAAAACCTTGTTGAAAGGCGCATGCCAACCTTCCTGACATGCGCCCCTTCAACTAGAATCGATATCCTACAGCCAACTTAATGGCGTACATAGATTCAGTGTCTGGATCTGATAATCCAACAACCTCAACTCTGCTAAACCACTTGGGATTAAATTGATGATCAATCCCTAAACCATAAATGACCCCAAGATTGGTATTGGAAGCGGTACAACCACCCGTGGTTGCTATAGTTTGTTCATTCACCTTAAAAATACTGGTGTAGGTCGGTGATTCAGACGTAGTGCAGGATTTATTTCCAAAATGGAATTTCCAAGATTCAGACTTGTTATTGATAGCGCCGACCCGATAAAACAAAGTACTGAAATCATCTAAAGCTGTTTTCCCCAAGATACTCAAAGATAAACCCGCGCTTTTATGTCCTGACTTGAAAACGACAGTATTGCTGTTATTGCCGGCAAAACTCGGCCATTGTGGTTCTTTGTTTATCAATTGGTCATAACCTAACTCTAAGCTCCATTGCTCAGACAGGGTGTACCCAATGCCGATTTGGCCGCCACCTCCGCTGACGTCCACTGGTTTTTTAACTTTAGAGTAGTAACCACCAACGGTTAGGTAAGGATCTGCAATCGCAGTTCCGGTCGTTGCAGCACCTAGTAATAACAATGCGGCAATTGTTTGTATTTGCATCAATCAAATTCCTTTTTTAAATAGGGAAATAACATAGCGTTCTGTGGGTTTAGCAGAGCATAACATAGGGAATTAAGATGCAGAAATGCAACTTAATGGTAAATGAATGGTATATAGCTAGAGGAGAACACAGATATGAGTAGGGATCACCAAACATATACTGTAGCTATACGCTGACAATATCGTTGATGGGTATCGATGGTCGTTTGCTTGTACTCATAAGGTGACTGTCCGATAATGCAGCCAATTTCAAAAGAAGGATAATGAAAACAATGGCCTTACCTCTTTGCATTGCAGTGTCAGATCTGCACTCTGCGTTGACCAACTCAGCATTTGACGCTCTGATCCTCATTTGTTCGCAAGTCACAGACATTCCCGAGCCGCATTTGCAGCAGCACCTTGATCAGATCGCAGCCATTGATCAGCGAATAGGTAAAGAGACAGTATTGATCCATACCGCACTGGTACCCGGCCATCGTTTTATTGTTGCTCCAGTCGGTCCCTTAACACGTGATTATGATGATGTGCGAAGTTTTGCCGATGCTGCGAAACAAGCAATCGTATTGGCCAAAAATGCCGGTGCAGTCCGACCGCTGGTCTATGTACCACAGAATACCGATGCAAGTTTTGCTAAGGCCGCAGAAGTTGTTTACCTCGCGATGGCGCAAGCATTATGGCAACCGCTAGAGGGAAGGGAAGCCTTAGGTGAAAATCTCGTTGAGCCAGTGCAACAAATTGGCCTGATTGGTGTTGAGACATCCCTTGCTGCCAGATTATCTGCGATTGAATCCGGCAAACGACTGGCGCGTGACTTGTGTGGCAGCGAACCTGAAAGAATGACTCCGCGTCGCTTTGCTGATTATTGTGTTGAGGCATTTGCTGGCAGCGCTGTATCGGTACAGGTTCAGACCGATGTTGAAACCTTACAGCAGCAATATCCATTAATGATGGCAGTTGCGCGTAGCTCCTTACATGTCGAACGACATAAACCAGCGGTGATTCGACTTGAATACATCCCCGAAGGAGAAATCACTCAAACTCTTTTGTTCGCGGGTAAAGGTCTAGTTTATGACACAGGTGGTGCCGATCTTAAAATTAATGGCGGTATGGCCGGCATGAGCCGCGATAAAGGTGGCGCAGCTGCGGTTGCCGGTTTCTTAAAAACCGTAGCCTTGTTAAAACCGTCCGGCGTTAAAGTAGTTGCAGAAATAGGAGCTGTCAGAAACAGTATCGGTTCTGATGCCTTTGTACCGGATGAAATTATAAAAAGTCATGCCGGTGTTCGTGTCCGCATTGGCAATACCGATGCTGAAGGTCGTTTGGTATTGGCCGACTTAATGTCACACTTAAAATTGGCCGCCACGGATGCGATAAATCCGGTGCTATTTTCCGTCGCCACTTTAACCGGACATGCTGCCAGAGCGGTGGGGCCATATACCGCCCTTGTCGAAAACGGCGCTGCACTTCAATTGGGATTGTCGGCCACTTTGGCACAACAGGGGGATATTTGGGGAGACCCAAGTGAAGTCTCACGAAGCCGTCGTGAGGACTTTAGCTTTATTAAGGCTCGAAGCTGTGCTGATGATGTCTTAAGTTGTAATAATGCGCCGTCTTCTGTCACTGCCCGTGGTCATCAGTTCCCGATGGCCTTTTTGGTGGTGGCCGCAGGGTTGGATCAAGCATCGGCGGTTTCACAGAAGCCGCTGCCTTATGTCCATATTGATATTGCCGGCAGTGGCGTGGATGGCGGTGATTGGCAACATGGCAAACCATCGGCCGCACCAGTGACCGCTTTAGTGGCGACTTACCTTCCTTAAGGCTGATCGGCTTTTGAGATAAAATGGCAGTCGCACTCAACATTGTGTGGCTGCGTTTTATCTTCTAGCCACCTTCGTATGGTCGTTTTTTGGGAAGCAGGGGCCTCAAAAATCTGTTGATGGCGATAGTTTGTACTGTTATCAGCAGAATTGCTGCAACTCACTGAATATTCGCAAGCAAACAGGTTGTGACCTCAGCCGTTGCTCGGTATGCTGAGTATCATGACAAATCAGCCGGACTTGGGTTAAAAGGACTAATGAGACTTCGCGAAACTCTCGTTATTTATATGTTTCCGTTGTTAGTGCTGCCCACTGTGTTGTTCGGCTACCTGTCTTATTACTACAGCAGTACCACATTTAATCAGCAAGCTTATATGAAGGTTGCCAGGCACCTTGGCAACCAACAGCAAAAACTGGAACACTTTTTTAATTACCAGCAACAAGCCCTAATCACCCTGTCGAAACAAATGACACTGCAAAAATATGTTGCCGAGTCATCCCCTGAAATCGAAGTGCTGCGCCCCTTGCTGGTGCAATATCAACAACAACACCGTGATGTGCAACAAGTTAAATTACTGCGACTCAATGGCGAATTAGTCACTTCTGCTCCTGCGAGTAAGTTACCTGATGTCGTTGTTAAAAAGTTCCGAAGTGAATACTTTTCATCATTACAGAGCATGGTTGATGACAATGGTTTGTTTATTTCTCGAGAAACGGATCTCAACGATCTAAAAGTGATTGTTGCCCAAAAAGTGTATCAACCAGCACAGAATAGTTCTGATATTAACCGATTATGGGGTTATTTGGTTGCGACTGTGGATATCCGCGAGTTGGATGTGGTGGTGCAGGATAAGCTGTGGGATCAGCACGAAACACTAGTGGTGAGCGGAAGTGGCAATATTGCGTACGCCGATAGATCCAACTTGGTAGGGAGTGCTTTTGCACCCACTAACTTTCGGCAAATTCAGCAAACTGTGGCGGCTGCGCAATTAAAATCAATTGTGATGTTAGGCAAACCAATGCTGGTGCTTGCGGCAGAATTGCCTGCTGATTTTATGTTGGTCAGTGCGGTGGATGAGGCCGAGTTATACGAGGGGATGGATTTATTACCTTTGTTGTTGTTTGGCAGTAGTTTGGTGTTTGCCTTGGGTTTACCTTTATTGTGTTATTGGGTGCTGGTCCGCTATATTTTTGAGCCAATTAAAGTACTGACTGAAGCCAAAACCGCCGTCGGGCGAGGTGATTTAAGCACCTTGTTGATTGTGAAAAAGCAAGATGAGCTAGGCGATATGTTTGCAGCTTTTAATGTCATGGTTCGTCAGTTGCGGGTCTATCGGGAGCGGGAACGGGCTTATAAACAGTTGCTGGAAGATAAAGTTCAGCAGCGAACTCAGGATTTGGCACATGCCAACAGTAATTTGGCGGCTGCAAACCAGGAACTTATTCAGGCACGTGAAACTGCCGAGCAGGCCAACCGGCTAAAAAGTGTGTTTCTGGCTAATATGAGCCATGAAATTAGAACGCCATTGACCGCCATTATTGGGTTTAGTGAACAAGCTCTGATTGAAACGGAACGCGATAAGCTGGCAGATTATCTGCAGCGCGTGCTGCGCAGTGGCGATCATTTATTAAACTTAATTAATGATATTCTGGATCTTTCAAAAATCGAGGCAGAAAAACTTGAGCTTTCGAGTCAGTCTTTTAACTTTTTGCAGATGATTGATGATATTTACCAGCAAACTAACAGTCAGGCCCAAGCCAAAAATTTAAATTGTGTTTTGGAATTGAATTATCCCTTACCACAATTTGTGCAGACTGACGAACTCCGGTTTCGCCAAGTGTTACTGAATCTCACCAGTAACGCCCTTAAGTTTACTCAGCGCGGTAAAGTGGTGATCCACGTCAGCTATTTAACCGGCGTTGAACAGCTGATTATCAAAATCAAAGACACCGGCATTGGGATGTCAGCAGACGAGTTAAATAAGCTCTTTCAACCTTTTGTGCAGGCTGATGCGACCGTTACTCGAAATTTTGGTGGCACAGGCTTGGGTTTAGTTATTTCGAAGAAGCTGATGCAACAAATGCAAGGCGATATTCGGGTTGAAAGTGTCAAAGGGATTGGCAGTTGTTTTGAAATTATCATGAATTGTGACACGCAACATTTAAGTCTGGTTGATTCATATGAGCAGCAGGCGGTGGTGCCGCAGCCAGAGCCTGATCACTTTGATAATAGTAAGTTGAAAATTCTGGTTGCCGAAGACAATACTGATAATCAGTTGCTGGTATCCGTATTGCTCAACAAAATTAATGTCGATTATGTCATGGTTGCCAATGGTCATCAGGCGGTTGAGCAGCTGTTGCAGAACGAATTTGATTTGGTCTTTATGGATATGCAGATGCCGGAAATGGGGGGCGAAGAAGCGACCTTATTAATTCGGCATGCCGGCATCGATGTGCCTATCATTGCCTTAACGGCCAATGTGATGCGTGAAGATCACCAAAGATACATATTGGCAGGTTGTCAGGATCTGCTGGCCAAACCTATAGTACAAAAGGATTTTTACGCCATGATCAAACAATACACCATCAAGGAAAGGACGGCAGAAGAAGAACTTGCTTTGCGTCTAGAGCAGGATCCGGCAATTATTGCGCTTAAACAAGATTTTGCCCAGAAATTACCAACCCTGATTGCTGATTTAGAGCAATATCAGCAGGCCGCAGATTTAGCAAAATTGCAGTATGAAGCGCATAGTTTAAAAGGTTGTGCGGGAAGTATGGGGTTTCCGGAAATTACGCAGCTGGCCGCAGAATTAGAAATGTCCGCTAGGAGCATGGATTTGATGGCATGTAAGCTGATTTTACATCGTATGCAGTTACATCTGTCTGGTCGGCAACCTACGGCATTAAAAGACGAGGGACTGGCATGACAACTGCGGGATTATTTCAGCAGCAAGATTTTGTGCTGCATCCGCAACTGGCAAAAGATTCAATCTTTGTCAGTGACTGGCCACTTTGTCAGTTACGACTGATCAACGATAAAAATTACCCATGGTTTATTCTGGTGCCCAGACGGCCTGATGTGCGTGAATGCATCGATTTGACAGATGAAGATCAAAACTTGTTATGGCAAGAAAGTAAAAAATTGAGTTTGTTGCTTCGTCAATGTTATGCGCCGGATAAACTTAATATTGCTGCTCTTGGCAATATGGTGCCGCAGCTTCATTTGCATCATATTGGTCGTTTTACCACGGATGCTGCTTGGCCTGCTCCGGTCTGGGGAAAGGTCCCAGCGGTTGCTTATAGCGAAACTGAGTTACAAGCAGAACTGCTACGTTTGACGTCATTTTAAATATACAGGATGGGATATGTCTGCTGAAAATGCATTAGTGACGTTGTTAATGACCAAGCTGGCGACCAATATGCTGGTGCTACCCACTTTACCGGAAATCGCCGTGAGAGTGCGTCAGGCCGCTGATGATCCGGATATTAATTTACATGCGATGGCCGAGGTGATTGCACTGGATCCGGCGTTAGCTGCGCGAATGATAAAAATTGCCAATAGCGCTTTTATCGGACGCAGCATCAAAGTTTCAACTTTAAATCAGGCGGTGACGCGTATTGGTTTAAGCCAGGTCAAAAATATTGCAACAGCGATGGCACTCGAACAATTATTTGTTAGCCATAGCCCGGAGATCGCCGCGAAAATGGCTGAGTTATGGCGGGATACCGTGCATATCACCTGCGTTGCGATGGCTTGTTTGCAAGCTTATTTACCACAACATAAACATGATAATCTAAATTTGGATACCTTAACTCTGGCTGCGTTGGTCCATCGAATAGGTGTGTTACCTATTTTGGCAGAAGCGGAAAAACACCCACAGGTGTTTGGTGAAGAAAGCTTTTTACGCCATGCTATCGATGATTTTTCATCGCCGATTGGCGAGGCCATCTTACATAGTTGGGATTTTGCTGACACTTTTGTCGATGTCGTGCATCACTGGCAGCAGACCGAGTTTAGCGGTGTCGTCAGTTACGTTGATTTTATCCGGTTGGGGTTGATGGCCACTGATGATCTTCGTGCTCAGCCTGAACGCGATAAGTTGTTGGATACCTATGTGCAAGTCGGTTTAATTAGCAAACGAGCCTTTATGCAGGATCCTAAAGTGTTACAAGCCTACAACGAAGCAAAAGCACTCTTTGTCTAAGGGATGAACAGTTCCCAGTTCACGTCAGTCGCAACAGAGATGAATCACACAGTAAACGAATACAATGCTTACTGTGTGAGCTTTAAAGCGTTAGAAGCTTGTAATGAATGATGTTAAGCCGCTGGCTTGACTGCTTGTTGGATCGCTTTTAACAACACTGCCAATTCATTTGCCATGACCAGTAAATCTGCGTCTAAGCGCAGTACCATATCATCCCAGCCTAATTCATCATTCTGGTTAGCAAGCACTTCGTGAAAACGCAGCTTTTTCAGGCCGCCATCGTCACAAACCATAAAACTCGCCTGACCTTCAACAACAAACTCTAATTTAGTCACTAACTTATCTTCAAGGTGACTTTGCACTTCGGCTGCGGTCAATAAATGATTACTGAATTTAACTTTCGCGCCTTCTTCATCCGGTGCTTTTAATTCAGCTTCATTACCCAATTTAAAAGCCGTAGGCAAATCCTGATCGGTCAACCATTGCTGCATGGCCAAGTTCAGCTGATTGTTATCAATCCACGGTAACGCAGGTAATGAGCCTAATGCTTTACGGACTAAACTCAAGACATCTTCCGCTTTACCAGCGGAGCTGCTATTGACAATAAACCATTGATTTTCAGCATCGTATAGAGCTGTGGTCACTGTGGAACGACTAAAGGCTCGCGGGAGTAGACTTTGAATCAGTTCTTCTTTGAGCGCCTGTTTTTCTTTGCGACCCAAGGGACGACCTTTCTCCATTTCCAGAGCATCAATTTTTGGCTGCAATTCTTCATTCACAACTGCTGCTGGCAGCACTTTTTCCTGACGCTTGACGGCGAATAAATGCAAATGTTGCTGCTGGTGATGATATTGCTTAATGCTGTGGTGTAGCGGGTAGGTGAAGCCCATCCGGACCGCTTCCTGGCCGGTGCAGGGACTGAATTTATGTTCTGCCAACGCACGCTCTAAGGCTTCAGGTTCCAGATTTAAGGCTTCGGTAATTTTGTAAACACGTAGATTTTTAAACCACATAATCGGACAGACTCATTTGCAAAAGATGCCAGTATACCCAAACAACGAGAAGATGCGAATTTCAGGCGTAGATAAAGATGAGTCAAGAGCAGGCAGTTATAAGTGATTTTTTAAGGGGGATCAGTCAACAAGTGACGAGGGGATATCAATCATTTTTAGTCTTTTCTAGCAAAACTGCATACAAGGCCATACTGCTGGGAAAATTACAGCAGTATGGTTTGTATTGACAGGGTTAGCGTTTGAGCACCTTAGGAAATCTGATATGGTAAGCCAAACCATGACCTGGTTCGCTTTTCACTTGAATGCTGCCAGCCAGAGTCTGTCGTACTAAGTTATAGGTGATGTGAGTCCCTAAACCACTGCCGCCTTGATCTCTTTTGGTGGTAAAAAACGGGTGAAACAATTTCTCTAACTGGTCGGCGGTTAAGCCTTTGCCATTATCTGAATAATTAATATCCACCACATTACCTTCATCCACCACAGTGATGTTGATATTGCCCTCAGACATTTCTTCAAAGCCGTGAATTAACGAGTTCATCAGCAAATTGGTGAAAATCTGGGAAATAGCGCCAGCTGGGCAACTTAAAATCAGATTGTCTGGGCAATTAACCTCGATATGATGTTTGGTTTTTTTGAAATGAGGTTGCAAGCTTCTGATAATTTCATTTAGATAATCAGCAAGTTGAATGGTTCTGATGGCCTCGCTGGTTTGATCAACTGCGATTTGTTTAAAGCTAGCAATCAGTTCCGATGCGCGGATTAAATTGGTATTCAGCAGTTCTGTACCTTGTTTTGCCTCTTCAATAAAGTGCTCGAGCGCCTTCGGCGATAGACTTTTCTCATGATAAGCCTGTTCCAAGCTTGACAGCTTTTCAGCAAGGAAGCTGGTCGCAGTGACACCGATCCCCACCGGCGTGTTGACTTCATGCGTGATGCCCGCAACTAATCCACCTAAAGCCGCCATTTTTTCGGATTGTACCAGTCGATCTTGTGCCTGACGTAAATCGGTGACTAGCTTTTCCAGCTCCGATTGTTTGCCACGCAAGGCCTCTTCGGTGTGACGCCGGCGTTCAATTTCTTCCCGCAGTGCTTGCTGCTTCACTTCAAGCTCTTGTTTTTGTTGCTGTAAATCCATCATCGCCTGACTCAGCCCCGAGGTTTTACGCGCGACTTCTTGCTCAAGAATGAGATTATGTTGATCAAGTTTTTCATTGGATTGCAGCAGTTGTCGCTGCGTGTTTTCTAGCTGGCCTTTATAATCTTGCACTCTGGCGATTAAGCGATTGAAGGCATCAGCCATGACGCTCAATTCATTGGTATCGCCATGTTGAAATTCTACTTTGGCACCATCCAGATTATCTAATTCAAGTTCTTCAATTTGTTGAGTTAGCTCCGCCAGTGGCTGAGTCAGTTGGCGGCGGAAGGCGATTAAAAACAGAATAATTAAAAAAGTCGTTTTCAGCAGCGCATTACCAATCAGGAAATAAATCCCTATTTTGATCCGGTCTAACACAATGGTGCGACTAGAAAACAAGGTGACATCACCCACCTGCGTGGCGCGGCCAGAGAATTCAAAAATCAGTGGGAAGGTATAGCCAAACAACCCTGATTTTTGTTCAGTTAACCGCACACCTTCTTTCACCAATTGGTTACTGTATCGTTCGCTGATATCAATATACTGACCGAGCTGAGTAATCACGGCACCAGCATCATCGCGGACGATAATACCTTCAATCGAGGGGATGGCTAAGAGGCCTTCCGCGATGATCAATGCTTGTGTTGTATTTAACTCCCAAATTGCCCTGGTCAGGCTGCCGGAAATAGTTTGCTGCAGCGTTGCGAGTTCGCCGTTGATATGATTTTTTGTGTTGAAGTACTCCGCGACAATCTGTCCCAAAGTCACAACAAAAGTAAGTACAAAGTACACCGACAACACTTTGGTCAGCAGTTTTCGGGAAAGACTTTTTTGCTGCATCTGACTACCTGTGAGTTCAGCCTGAGGATGTGCATCCGGTGCTATAAAATTAGCTAAAAAAAACAACAATTAAAATAGAAATGTCAGATTTAGTTCCGGTTTTTACAAGATCGATGGTTTGGTACGATGCAAGCACTTGTACTAACTGATTTTCTACTTGCAACTATAGCTGAATTTACGCGTTGCTGAAAAATACCGCAAGCTTGTTAACAAGTGAAAATTTGGGACAGCATTTTTGGGGTATCTGTTGCATTAACATGGGTTACTGGTTATATTTTGCCCGTAACTTCGCAGAATAATTAGAATTTATTGAGGCTGTACCTAATGGCTTTGCCAGTGCTTATTTGTGATGACTCGATACTCGCACGTAAACAAGTGCGTAAGAGTTTACCTGAATCCTTTGATGCTGAATTTCAGACGGCCAGTAACGGTTTAGAAGCTCTCTCAATTTTACGTACTCAAGAAATTGGTTTGGTGTTTCTTGATTTGACCATGCCCGAATTGGATGGCGTTGGTGTCCTTGAAGCAATTAAAGCTGAAGGTATCGACTGTTTTGTCATCGTCATTTCTGCTGATATCCAACCTGAGATGAAAAAACGGGTGATGGAACTAGGCGCCCTTGCTTTCATCCACAAGCCGGTCAATGAAGACAAGTTGCAGAGCATCTTAAAACAGTATGGGTTGATATGAGTACCTTGGGATTCAACGAAGAGCAACGAGATTGTCTGCAAGAAATTATCAATGTAGCGATGGGATTAGCCAGTGATAAACTCGCTCGTTTCCTGAATACTTTTGTACATTTACAGGTTCCTTCGATTGCCTTGGTCGGAGCCAGTCATATCCCAGCTGAATTCGAAAACCGTTATCAAGACACTGAGGCCGCGTTGGTTAGTCAGGGTTTTTTTGGTAATGAGGGCGTTCGTGGCGAAGCCATCGTGCTTTACCAAATGGAAAATGCTCATAAAATATCGGCGTTACTCGGATACGAAGTTGGAGATGTTTCTGAAATTGAAATGCTCACTGACATTAGTTCTATCCTAACAACCACTTTCTTAAACGGTTTAGCGGATCAAATCGAAAATAGTCTGTCTTACAGTGCCCCCCGAGTGCTGTCTTCAGCAAAAGGTGATATGTCGAGTTTGCTGAAAAACACTTCCTTCCATTGGGAGCATGCGCTTAAAGTCGACATTAGTTACCAGTTAATCGATCATTCGTTTAATTGCGATATGATTTTGCTGATCCCCGGCGAAGCTGTGACCAATATTCAACGTATTCTTGATCGGATCCTGGAAGAATATTGATGTCGCATACATGGTTGAATAGTCCAATTTTGTCGCAACTCAATAGCGGCGTGATTGTGATTGATGATGAATACCAGATCCATTATCTAAATGCTTTTATCGAACGTCATGCTTCGATGCAATTGTCCGACGTAAAGGGAAAATCATTATTCTCGGTTTTTGCTGATTTGCCCGAAGCTTGGTTAAAACGTAAATTGATGAGTGTATTGGACTTAAATACCCCTGCCTTTAGCAGTTGGGAACAACGCCAGTATATCTTCAAGTTACCGCATTTAAGGCCTATCACCAGCAGTAGCCAGTACATGGCGCAAAACTGCAGCATGTTACCGCTGGTTTCTGAACAAACTGAACAACCCCTGATCTGTATTCTGATTGAAGACGCCACAGATGCTTTTGTCTATCAGCAGCATTTAAGCAAAACCTTGATTGAACTTGAAAAAGCCAATCGTCAAGATGGTTTGACCAAGGTGTTAAATCGTCGGTATTGGGAAGAGCAGTTAAAGCAGGAAATCCATCGGGCGCAGCGTTACCATCATCCTTTGTCGTTGATTTTGTTTGATCTGGATAAATTTAAAGATCTCAATGACAAATATGGTCATTTGGGCGGCGATTTTGTGCTGATTCAGTTAGCGTCTTTTATTGGTAGTTTGTTGCGGGATTCTGATTTATTTGGCCGCTACGGTGGCGAAGAGTTTGGCATTATTCTTCCAGATACTGGGCTAGATGGTGCAGTGGAAGTTTCGGAGCGAATTTGTCAGGCAGTGGCAGATTATCCGATGTTGTTTAATCAACAAACTATCCGAGTCAGTATTAGTATGGGTGTCTCCGAACTCTTGCCAAAACAACATCTGTTACACGATGATTTGATTCGCTGTGCCGACATGGCACTGTATAACGCCAAACGTGCCGGACGGAATCGCGTATGCAGTTATTTGGCCGGTGAAACCGAATATCAGAAAAAAGTGAATTGAGACGAAAACTATTTTCTCTCGTGGTAATACATGATAGAAATTGTGTATTCCGTCATTCAACCGCAAAAAATGTTGCTTGAACTACAAAATTATCGATGTTTCTACACATTTAGATTGACAGACGTCTAAAACTTTGAGCATATGAGCGATATGAAATATAAAAATAACAATACAACCACCACGATTATTACCACCAACCCTGCGGGGTAGGAGGTCGGCGGCGTATTGTCTTGAAAAAGGCCCGTGACCTCACCAGTCACGGGCCTTTTGCGTTTCTTATAGGAGAAAACACATGAAGGTGCTGAAGTTTGGTGGTTCGTCGTTAGCGTCAGTTGAACGTTTTTTGGAAGTTGCTGGCATTGTAAAACAACAACTTAGCGCAGAGCCTATTGCGCTGGTACTTTCTGCACCGCAAGGTGTCACCAATATGTTGGTGGAACTGACCGATTTGGCTTTTCTCGGTACCGATTATCAACCTGTATTACAGCAGTGGCAGCAGCGACTGTCCGGTTTGCAGCAACAGGCGCAATCGCAGTTATCGGCAGCGGCAAATCAGGCATTAACCGAAGTGCGTGAAGCGCAATTTGCCGCCTTGTCGGCGCAATTGCAGGGTGTTGCTTTATTACAATATTGTCCAGATCACATCAAAGCAAAAGTACTTGGTTTGGGTGAGCAATTTAGTGTCGCGCTGATGACCGGTTTATTGCAGGGACTGAATGTGCAAACCGCAGCACTGGATTCGGTGCAATGTGTGAAAAGTCAGGGCGATTTTTTAAATGCCGTCGCTGATATTCCTGCCTCTGAAGCGGCGCTTACGCATGCTATTCGTGCAGTACAACAGCCGGTTCAGGTGTTTGTGATGGCGGGTTTTGTGTCCAGTAATAGCAAAGGTGAGCTGTGTTTACTGGGTCGTAATGGTTCAGATTATTCCGCAGCAATTGTGGCGGCCAGTATCCGCGCCAGCGTCTGCGAAATTTGGACGGACGTGGATGGTGTGTACAGCGCCGATCCTCGCCAAGTCAAACAAGCGCAGCTGATTGACCATTTGTCCTACGATGAAGCAATGGAACTATCGTATTTTGGTGCCAAAGTGTTGCATCCGAAGACCATTGGTCCACTGGCACGTTATCAAATCCCTTGTTATATCAAAAACACCTTAAACCCAGCGGCGCCTGGCACCTGCATTGATGCCAACAATAATGGCGATTCGCTGGTCAAAGGCATCTCTAGCCTAGAACATCTGGCGCTGATTACCGTATCAGGTCCAGGTCTGAAAGGCGTTGTTGGCATGGCGTCGCGCGTTTTTGCCACCATGGCTCGTGAGCAGGTGTCGGTAAGTCTGATTACGCAATCTTCGAGTGAATTCAGCATCAGCTTCTGTGTGGCGCAACTAGATCTTGGCGTGGCAAAACAAGCGCTGGAAACTGAGTTCGAATTAGAGCTGCAGGGTAAGTTGTTACGCCCATTGTCAATTCAGTCCGATATGGCGATAGTCAGTTTGGTCGGTGATGGGATGCGCCAGCACCGTGGGGTAGCGGCGAAGTTTTTCGCGTCGTTGTCGCAAGCACGGGTCAACGTGGTGGCCATTGCGCAAGATTCGTCAGAGCGCTCCATCTCGGCGGTCGTTGAACAAAAGGCCTGTCGCAATGCGGTGAAAGTGTGTCATGAAAACTTCTTTAGCCATGTCCCCAGTATTGATGTGTTTTTGGTCGGCTGTGGTGTGGTTGGCAGTGAACTGCTGGCGCAATTCCAACGCCAACAGCAATTTTTACAGCAACGCAATGTGCGTTTAACTGTGTATGGTATCGCCAATTCGAAATCGTTACTGCTGGATGGGCAGGGGATTGATTTAAGCAATTGGCAAGCACGGATCACCGAGCAAAAGGCGCAATTTAATCTCGCGACACTCAGCCAATTTGTGCAAGAGCATCATTTAACCAATCCGGTACTGATTGATTGTACTAGCGCGGAGCCGGTAGCGATGCAATATGCTGACTTCCTCGCTGCTGGGTTCCATGTGGTGACGCCGAACAAAAAAGCCAACACCGCAAGTTTGGAGTATTACCGTGAACTACGCAGCGTGGCGCAGAAAAACCGTCGTCGTTTCCTCTACGAAACGACCGTCGGTGCGGGTTTGCCAGTCATCGACACGCTTCAAGGCTTGTTAAACGCCGGTGATGAATTAATGGCGTTTGAAGGGATTTTATCAGGTTCATTATCTTATATGTTTGGTGAGCTGGAGCAGGGGGTGAAACTGTCTGATGTCACCGCCAAAGCCAAGGCGCTGGGTTTTACCGAACCTGATCCACGCGATGATTTATCCGGCATGGATGTGGCGCGTAAGCTACTCATCTTAGCCCGTGAAGCCGGCATGCAATTAGATTTAACCGATGTCACCGTTGAGTCTGTGTTACCAGCCGATTTTGCGCCAGGCAGCAATGTCAGCGATTTTATGCAGCAATTGCCAGAGCTTGATCAGTGGTTTGCCGACAAAGTAGCGGCAGCGGCGGCAGAGGGTAAAGTGCTGCGCTATATCGGTGAAATTGACCAAGGTAAATGTAAGGTCTCGGTTAAAGCGCTCGATAGCAACCACCCGCTGGCCAAAGTCAAAGATGGTGAAAATGCGCTGGCGATCCATACCCGCTATTACCAACCTATTCCATTTGTCTTGCGTGGTTATGGTGCTGGTGCTGCGGTGACAGCCGCTGGGGTGTTTGGTGACGTGATGCGCACCCTTGGCTGGCAGCAGGAGATGTAATGATGAAGTCGTATTTTGCGCCTGCCTCCACTGGTAATTTTTCAGTTGGTTTTGACTTGCTGGGTGCTGCTTTTGCGCCCAAAAATGGCGAATTATTGGGTGATGAGTTGGTGATTGAAGGCGAGGCGGCAGAATTGTCGCTGCGCCTATCCGGCCGATATGTGCATCAGTTACCAGGCGAGGTCACCGACAATCTCGTGATCAAATGCTTTTATGCCTTTGAACAAAAGGTTGGCAAAACGCTGCCAAGATTAAAGCTGCATCTCAAAAAACATTTACCGGTCGGCAGTGGCTTAGGCTCTAGCGCCTGTTCAATTGTTGTCGCCTGTTATGCATTTAATGATTATTTCGGCAAGCCTTTGTCCGATTTTGAGCTGCTGCAACTCACTGCCGTTTGCGAAGGGGGGGTCAGTGGGGCGGTGCATTACGACAACGTCGCGCCATCTTTATATGGTGGTCTATTGCTGATGCTGCCGGAAAGCCCTTTGTTGTATCGTGCTTTGCCTTGGTTTTCGCACTGGCAAGTGGTGTTGTGCTATCCCGGCACAGTGCTTTCGACTAAAGCTGCGCGCGACGTGATGCCAAAAGAGCTAAGCCTGAAACACAGTATTCGTTTTGCCAATATGTTGTCGCGTTTTGTCAGCGCTTTATATGCGCAGGATGAAACCGAAGCTTTTGCCGCCTTGCAGGATTTAGTGGCTGAGCCAGCAAGATTACCGCTTATTCCGGAACTTACACCTATTCGCGCTGCGTTAATGGCTGAAGGTATTGGTCATGTGGGAATTTCCGGGGCGGGGCCAACTTTATTTGCAGTCTGTCAAAATGATCAGCAAGCCGAATATGCCGCGGCATATTTCCGCCAGCATTATGAAAAAAATCAGGATGCGATGACCCATATTTGCACTTTGGCTACTGAAGGTGCTCGGGTGTTCGCTGGATAAGTAGCATGCTTACCTCAAGCTGGTGTTCAAAAGCAGCGAACTGAAGCTAGTGTAAGCAAGTGCAATTTTCAGTAAGACGAGTGTTGAGTGAGAGCCATGTTGCATCAGTGCAAGGGACAGAATGAACGCCGTGCGTGCTTGAAGAACAGAATTTTAAAAATACAGGAACAGTTGAAATGCAGTTAAGAAATATTAAAGTGCCGAGCCAGCAGGTCAGTTTTCTGGAAGCGGTACGGATTGGTCTAGGCGAACAGCAAGGGTTATTTTTCCCGGACCGTTGGCCAACGCTCGATGTCGACGCTTTATTGGCACAGCCTTTTGCCAAACGCAGCGCCGCTATATTACAGGCCTTGATCGGCGACGAATTACCCGAAGCAGAGCTGAGCGCGCTGGTGGCTGAAGCTTTTGCTTTTGGCGCACCTTTGGCGAGTGTTACCGAGGATGTGGCTTGCTTAGAGCTATTCCATGGCCCTACCTTGGCGTTTAAAGACTTTGGCGGGCGGTTTATGGCGCGAGCCTTAATGGCGTCGCAGCAACGTTCTGGTGTTGCCAATACAACGATTGTTACCGCAACGTCAGGCGACACAGGGGCCGCAGTTGCACATGCGTTTTACCAACGTGCTGGTGCCGAAGTGGTGATTTTGTTCCCTAAAGGCAAAATCAGTGTGCTGCAAGAAAAATTATTTACCACTTTAGGGAAAAACATTCATACCCTAGCGGTCGATGGTGACTTTGACCAATGCCAAGCCTTAGTCAAAGAAGTATTTAATGACCGTGACTTAGTCAAACGCCTGAATATCAACTCTGCCAACTCGATTAATATCAGCCGGTTATTTGCCCAAATTTGCTATTACTTTGAAGCGGTGGCACAGGTTCCAGCCGAAAAACGCAACCAGATCGTCATTTCGGTGCCGAGCGGCAATTTTGGGAATTTAACCGCAGGCCTGATTGCCAAGGTGCTGGGATTACCCATTAAGCGGATGATTGCAGCCACCAATGCCAATGACACCGTGCCACGCTATTGGCAAAGCGGCGCTTGGCAGGTGAAGCCGACTGTCGCGACATTATCCAATGCAATGGATGTCAGTGCGCCCAACAACTGGCCTCGGGTGGAAGATCTACTGGCGCAAGGGGTCATTGTGCGGGATGACCTGGTCACTGCGATGGTGGATGAAGAAGACACCCAATTAGCCATGCGCCAATTAGCACAACTGGGTTATTTAAGCGAACCACATGCAGCCGTCGCGTACCGCGCGTTAAAGCGCGAGTTACAACCCGGTGAATTTGGTATTTTCTTAGGTACGGCGCACCCAGCAAAATTCAAAGAGCAGGTGGAGAATATTCTGGGTAATCCAATTGCGCTGCCTCCAGCCTTGGCGGCAGTCGCCGGTGAGACAAGTTTAGCTGTTGATATGGCGGCAGATTTTGTAGAATTGCGAAAAGTGCTGCTGGCGCTGGAGAAGTAATGGTTGATTACTTGCTGCGGTCGCCTCAGGTAACCAGAGTGAGCTCACTCACGCGCAAGGAATTTAACTGTGCATCTAAGTTGGCATGACGTAATTGGGGCTGAGAAATCTCAGCCCTATTTCCAGCAAACCATTGACGCCGTGAAACAAGCTAGAGCGGCTGGGGAAGTGATTTACCCGCCAGAAGCCGATGTGTTTTCGGCCTTTAAACTGACCGATTTTGCCAATTTAAAAGTCGTGATTATTGGCCAGGATCCTTACCATGGGCCAAATCAAGCCCATGGTTTATCTTTTTCAGTGCGTCCTGGTGTCGCCATTCCACCGTCGCTGCGCAATATGTATAAAGAGCTGGCGCTGGAGTATCCAAATTTTCAGATGCCCAAACATGGTTGTTTGGAAAGCTGGGCCACTCAGGGCGTTTTGCTGTTGAATACGGTGTTAACAGTTGTGGCTAACCAGCCTAATTCTCACCGCCATTTAGGCTGGGAGCAATTTACTGATAATGTGATTAAGGCGATCAGCTTCAAAGCGGAACCCGTGGTATTTTTGCTATGGGGTTCACACGCGATGAAGAAGCAAAAGCTGATCGATGGTCGCAAACACCATATTTTAACTGCGCCTCATCCCTCGCCGTTGTCTGCACATCGTGGCTTTTTAGGTTGTGGTCATTTTGCCGCCGCGAATCAGTGGTTAACGGCTCAGGGCAAAACAGCCATCGAATGGCAGGTCTAAGCCGCAGCAGTCATTCGGAAGCATTTTGGCAAGCGGTTTGTTGAACTCTGAGCATATTCACATCATCCAAAAAATAATGACTGCAATTGCAGTCATTATGATGCGGATAGCTAAATGCCAAAAACCAAAAAGCCCACCGAATAAGGGAGGGCTTTTAGTTGTCACATCAGCTGGTCAATCAGGTCGTCGTCGAAACTAAAGTCAATGTCTTCTAGCTCTTTGCGTAACCGTTGCCGTTCTTTGACAGCTTCGATTTCGCGCCATTTGCGCTTCACCGCTCTACTACTTTTCGCGGCCGGGCGCTCCAACATGTTCAGTAAGTCCTCAAAGCTTTCCATACTGCACCTCGCTGAGTTGTTGTTATTATCGCCAAAATTGATATCACAATTTGTGACAAAATAAAATAGCCAGATGACAGAAAAATGAATTCAAAATGAACAATTAGCGATTTTGTTGTGCAGACGTGACACAACCTATAGTAATAATGATGTTGGCAAGCTTCATTCGCCCACAGCAAAATAAAAAAGGCCACATTAAAAGTGGCCTTCATTTTTTTAAAAAGTACAACTAGCGTTGAAATAACTGGATCAACCGCTCCGTCGACGCATCAAATGGATGTGTGTGCTGGCCAGACAACACCTGATAGATCGGCGTTGATAATTGTTTGCCAAGCTCAACACCCCATTGATCAAAGGAGTTGATGTTCCAAAGTACGCCTTGCACAAACACCTTATGTTCATACATTGCCAATAAAGCACCAAGATAATAGGGCGACAGTTCTGGTAACAGCAAAGTATTGCTTGGTTTATTACCAGGCGATACTTTGTGTGGCGCAAGCGCTGCGGCTTGTTCCGGCGTACCACCCGCGGCTAACACTTCTTGTGTCGCTTCATCGAGCGTTTTGCCTTGCATTAATGCTTGGGTTTGCGCAAAACAGTGAGCAGCTAACCGATGGTGGTGATCCTGTAAATCATGTGCGGGTTTGATCGGCAGAATAAAATCAGCCGGGACCGCTAAAGCGCTTTGATGCAACAATTGATGGTAAGCGTGTTGACCGTTGGTGCCAGCATCACCCCAAATCACCGGAGCGGTCGCAGGGACTAAAGATGCACCCGCGATATCCACGCCTTTGCCATTACTTTCCATGTCCAATTGCTGAACATAAGAAGGTAATAGTCGCAGATAGTGGCTATAAGGTAATAACGCCTGAGTCTGACAGCCTAAGCCGTTGATATACCAAACGCCTAATAAGGCGAGGATCACCGGCATATTTTCAGCAAACGGCGCTTGCTGGAAATGTTGATCCATTGCATGAGCGCCAGCCAACAATTGGTTAAACTGCACAGTGCCAAGCATCAGGCACAGCGGGAAACCAATGGCAGACCATAAGGAATAACGGCCACCGACCCAATCCCACATCGGCAGAATATGGTCACTTTCGATGCCAAATTCGGCCGCAGCTTTGATATTGGAAGATGTCGCCCAGAAATGCCGAGCAATAGCCGCTTGATCAGCACCGTTATCAGTAAACCACTGACGGATAGCCAAAGCATTTTGCTTGGTTTCTTCGGTGCCAAATGATTTTGAAGCGACAAAGACCAATGTGGTTGCAGGATCAAGCCCTTTCACCACATCGCTTACCACCGCACCATCAATATTGCCGGCAAAATGAATTTGCAGCGGGCTGATGTTGTAAGGGGTTAACGCTTCAACGGCCATTTGTGGGCCTAATAACGAACCACCAATCCCAATCCAGATCAGATCGGTAATCGGCTCGCCGGTATAACCAGAATATTGCAGGCTATTGAGCTGCTCGACTAAGGCAAACATCTGAGCATGACAAGCACTGATTTCGGCACTGATGTCCGCGCCTTCCAGTGTCAAATTGGCCGACAACGGTGCCCGTAACGCCGTGTGCCAAACACTGCGCTGTTCAGAAGTATTGATTTTATCGCCGGCAAACATCTGCGCTCGTTTGGTGGTTAACTCGCTGTTTTGAGCCAAGTCGAGCAAATGTTGCCAGATTGCGTCATTGATCAGATTTTTTGAATAATCTAATTCAATACCACAGGCATTGAGCGCATAACGCTGTGCGCGCTTCGGATCTGCGGCAAATTCTTGTCGCAAATTCAGCGGTTGTTTCGCAAGTTCCGCCAGTGTTGGCCAGACTGCAGACGACATATCCAACTCCTTCTGTACTGGATGCTTATTGCAGCGCCAGACTAATCACTTGTTCAAGTTTACGCTGATCGATCGCAAATTTACGGATCCCTTCAGCCAGTTTTTCAGTGGCCATGGCATCTTCGTTTAATGCCCAGCGGAATTCGGTTTCAGTTAAACTGGCTGGTTTGTCGTGAGTGGCACCGGTATCTGTTAAATACACCTTCAACTCGCCCGTTTGTTTGTCCAGCTCATCTAATAAAGACGGTGCAATTGTTAAGCGATCACAACCAGCCAATGCCAGGACTTCGCCGATATTGCGGAAGCTTGCCCCCATCACGATGGTGGAGTGGCCATGCTGTTTGAAGTAACGATAAATCTCTCGAACGGAGATCACGCCTGGGTCGGTTTCGGCGTCATAACTTTGTCCAGTGCTGGCTTTGTACCAATCCAAAATGCGACCAACAAAAGGTGAAATCAAAAACACACCGGCCTCAGCACAAGCGCGCGCTTGGCACATATGGAATAACAATGTCAGGTTACACTGGATCCCTTGCTGTTCCAGTGCACGAGCCGCTTGAATACCTTCCCAGGTTGAAGCGATTTTAATCAGGATTTTATCCTTACCAATACCGTTTTCCTGATAAAGCGCAACCAGTTGCAACGCTTTAGCGATGGTCGCCTGAGTATCGAAGCTTAAGCGGGCGTCGACTTCAGTAGATACGCGACCTGGGACCAGTTTGCTGATTGCTGTACCAACATCCACGGCAAACTTGTCTGATGCCAAACTCAACTGTGCAGCTTGATCCGTGGTATTCGCTTTGGCGTATGCAGCTGCCTGTGCTAATAATGGCTTGGCAAATTCCAACTGGCTGGCATTTAGTAATAAAGAAGGGTTGGTGGTCGCATCAACCGGACGAAATTGTTCGATAGCGTTGAGGTCACCGCTGTCGACAACGACGGTTGTGACAGCTTTCAGTTGCGTTAATAAAGTGCTCATATTGTTTTATTACCATTTAAAGGTCAGCTAAATGCTGAATTTGCCTTCGATTTTATTTATTTGTAGGAATATTACAACAATTAATGCGGTTGCATGTTGAATTCCTGCCAAACAGTTGCTCAATTTTTATCGTGTTACTATAGTAGTTTTATCACGTTTCACGTGTTGTCTGTCTGATTCCGTCCATTTGATAGTCTGATTTTTTTAAGGCAGTAATGACGTTGACGCCCAAATTCTATAAACATAAAAAAGTCTTGGTCGTGGACGATTGTGATCCTGTTCGCGCATCGATCAAAAGCATGCTACAAAAAATAGGTTTCGATCATATTGCAACGGTATCTGATGCCAATGCCGCCATCGCCAACTGTACCGAAATAGAATATGACTTTATTCTTTCCGATTTCAGTTTGGGCGAAGGTAAAGATGGTTATCAGCTATTTGAAGCGCTGCGTCATTTAAGTTTATTAAAAAGCTCATGTTGTTATTTGATTATCAGCGCCGAAAGTCAGCGCCAGATTGTGCACGGCGTGGTTGAACTACAACCTGACAGCTACTTACTTAAACCCTTCACTTTTATCCAGCTTGAAAAACGCCTGCTACGGGCTTTGCAAATTAAAACAGCGCTGGCCAAAGCCTATGATGAAATTCATCAAGGTCTATTTGTTGAAGCGGCCAACTCCTGCGAAACCGTGATTAAATCTGACTCAGATTTTGCCATTTTTGCGATCCGTCTCAAAGGGGAATTGTTGTTGCAGATGGAACATTTTCAAGCTGCAGAGCAATTGTATGGTCATATTATCTCCAAACGGGATTATGCCTGGGCCAGACTTGGGCAAGCCATTGCCCGTTTTTGTCAGCAGCGCTGGTTGGAAGCCGAGTTTGAATTACGTGAATTGTCGAAAATGGATGAAACCAAAGTTGAAGCTTTGGATTGGTTGGCAAGGTTGTTTATCAAACGGCAGTTGCTCAAAGATGCCTATGAAACCTTAAGTGAGGTTACCAAGTTATCGCCGAAGAATTATCAACGGCAAAAAGCTTTAGCAAATCTGGCGGAAATTAACGGCCTCAAAGAAGATGCCGTTAAAGTGTATTCACGTTTGTTAAATGCAGCACGATACTCAATTTACGATACGCCAGATAATTTTCTTAATTATGTACGGGCGATTATTGAGCAAGCAAAAGACGTCAACAAATTAGAGCAGGCCCGATTACTAAAAAAAGCCGATGAAATTCTGGGGAATATCGGTAAAAGATTTTCTTTGGATACCTATATTCATGAAGAGTTGGCGGTGCGCGCGCGCATTCAAATTCTCAAAGGCAATATTGATGAAGCTAGAGAATTGTTGGTGAAAAGTGACGCGGCCGAGGGCAGCCGGACCTTGTCAGTGGAAGCTTGTCTGGACAAAGCCAAAGCTTATTTTGAAGCGGGAAATTTATCGCGTTCAGATGAATATATGGAAAAACTGAGTGGTGTGGTAAATCACGAAGATTTGTTGGCAAACACTCTGACGGTTTTGATCCAACACGAACACAAACAACACGATAATCTGCGGGAAGAAATCAAAACCCTGAACAACGACGGGCTTGATGCCTATCAGAACGGTTATTACGGTCGGGCCCTAGAGTTTTTCAACAAAGCCTTTGATTACATGCCTTACAACCCAAGTTTGGCGCTAAATTTACTGCAAACCATCAGTAAAATCGGCGGGGTAAATAAAGACAGTGCACGTTTAGCCAGACGTTGTGTAGTCATTCTGGAACAAAGTGAGCTGACGGACGCCAATCAGCGGCGGTTTCAGGCGGTGATGAAAGAGCTCAATGCGTTATTGCAACTGGCTTGAGTTGCTATTGATTTGTTATAGTGCCAGTTTTCGTGATAAAGGTTCATCTTCATGTTAATGGTTGTTTCTCCAGCAAAAGATCTAGATTTTGCTTCTAAAGCTCCTGAGGTGAGTAGCACTCAGCCGACCTTATTGGCGCACAGTCGTGAACTGATCAACGTCTGTCGTGAATTGAAACCAGTCGAGTTATCGCAATTGATGCATATCAGTGACAAGCTCGCAGGCCTTAATGCGGCGCGCTTTGCACAGTGGCAGCTGCCTTTTACCACAGACAATGCCAAACCGGCATTGTTTGCATTTAACGGGGATGTCTACCAAGGGTTAGATGCAGCAAGTTTAACCCATGCACAGGTCCAATACGCTCAGCAAAAGTTGCGGATTTTAAGTGGCCTGTATGGCGTGTTAAAACCGCTGGATTTGATGCAACCCTATCGGTTAGAAATGGGGACGGCATTAGCCAATACACGCGGCCAAAATCTTTATCAGTTTTGGGGCGATCTGGTCACTCAAGAGCTGAATCAGCAGTTGGAGCACTTAAATGCGCCGGTTCTGTTGGATTTAGCCTCGCAAGAATACTTTAAAGCGGTGAAACCAAAGTTACTGGCTAAGCCGGTGGTCAAAGTGCAGTTTCGTGATTTCAAAAATGGCGAATATAAAATCATCAGCTTTTTCGCCAAAAAAGCTCGTGGCATGATGGCGCGTTATGTGATCACCGAGCAGATAGACCAGGTGGCTGGTTTAAAAGACTTTCAATTAGGCGGTTATCAGTTTGATGCCGCGTCTTCATCAGCAGATGAATTGGTGTTTTTGCGTCGGTTGGCTGACTAACTCGCCCAATAAGGTTCCTTTTCATCTTCGTTCCTTCGTTCCATCGATGTTTTGAGTCATGCAGCTGCGAAATAGCGGCTGCGCTTTTGCAGTCAGTTTTGCTAAAATACTGGCCTGACCTTATTTGAGTATCCTGTATGAAATTTCCC